>JABAHQ010019203.1_pt1 | contig 18772 bp, 15 predicted proteins | sample 7062091 | NCBI WGS metagenome assembly JABAHQ01 (sample SAMN14534359, study PRJNA622989) | marine sediment metagenome | biome: marine biome [ENVO:00000428]; feature: marine pelagic biome [ENVO:01000023]; material: deep marine sediment [ENVO:00002113] | place: India: Gulf of Kutch | collected...
GTCAAAGAACTTAAAAGGAACTACTTAGATATAAATTTTGGCACCATTATATGCTTGTATTCATCATGAACATGGTTTTTTAAATAAATAATTTTGAAATAACTACAGTTTTCCACCTGTTTATAAAAACAGGCCTCTGCATGAGCATCAGCCTGTTGGATTTTTAGATTTCGGATGAAATGTGATCATCCGGTCTTACCTTTGTTTACCCTCCTTTAATTTTTTAAAACTGTTATTCCGAAATCATTCCCTGTTCACGGAAACTGAAATACTGATTGTGCCCGATAATAATATGATCCAGTACCGGAATATCCATTAACCTGCCAGCTTCAACTAACCGCTTGGTAATGGTTTTATCCTCTCCCGACGGATGCACTTCACCGGAGGGATGGTTATGCACCAGGATGATACTGGCGGCACATTGCAGAATGACCGGGCGAAACACTTCACGGGGATGAACCAGTGAGGCATTCAGACTTCCCTCTGATTTTTTTACCTGACGAATCAGCTTATTGCCGCTGTTTAATGCCAGGATCAAAAACATTTCTTTTTTCAGGTGAGATAAGAGCGGCTCAAAATATCGAAAGACCCTTTCCGGATCGGTAATTTTGAGCCCCGGGGTGAGCGGCTTGCTGGATAGGCGGCGATAGAGTTCAAATACGGCATAAAGCCGCCTGGCTCTTTGTTTTCCGATTCCTTTGACCAAATAGAACTCCTGCTCTTCCCGAACCGCCAGGTCTAAAAACGATTTCCCGGAATCTTCCCCGGGGTACCAAAGTAAAGCCGGAAAAATTCCGGCTCTTTTGTCAGCGAGACTTCGACCTGCGATAGACCTTCCAGGTTTTCAAAACCTGGAAGGTCTGATTGGTTAATTGACGGTTTGTTTTTATAGATTCATTTTGCTATGTTTATGTAATATGGAAAAAAATAAAAAAAAGAGACCTACCAGAAAACATGAGTGTTAAAGAAGCCTCGGAGTTCTGGGATGCGCACAGTCTATTCGAATATGAAGGTACTGAAGAAGTGGATGTCGAATTCCATTTGTCGAAGAAGAAATATATTGGTATAAATTATGAAATATTTAGACAATTAGAGGAGACAGCGAGACGCATGAATACCACTCCTGAGGCATTGCTTGAAACCTGGATTTTCGAGAAAATTAACTCGACTTGAGTAGGTTTTATAAGGTTTGAAAAATTAATCAAATCATTCAAAATGAATTTTGACACTCCGGAGCGACAAAATTTATTTTGTCAGTGGTACACAGAATGATGTAAGGATACCGTATATGAAACATTCTTTCTTCCCCTCCCAATTCCGGTTTATTTTTTCAGCTGCCATTTTTCTGGGCATTCTTAGTGTCTTAATCCACCCACTTCAGGCTCAAGAGCAAAATCGATTAACAGGCTTGGATGCCTACGTGGAGAAAGCGATGGACACCTGGGAGGTACCGGGGCTGGCAATTGCGGTAGTGAAAGATGACAGGGTTGTGTTGGCCAAGGGATATGGCGTCAAGGAGATTAACCAAGAAGCGCCGGTTAACGAACACACCCTGTTTGCCATCGCCTCCAACACCAAAGCCTTCACAGCCACAGCACTGGGATTGCTGGTTCAGGAAGGGGAAATCCGGTGGGATGACCCGGTGCTAAAATATCTGCCCGATTTCCAGCTTTACGATCCGGTTGCGACCCGAAAACTGATCGTGCGCGACTTGCTCTGCCATCGAGTCGGCCTGGCTACCTGGGGCGGCGACCTGACCTGGTATAAATCGAATTACGATAAAGAAGAAGTCATTCGTCGAATTCGCTTTCAAAAACCGGTGTATGATTTTCGTACCGGATATGGTTACTGCAACCTGATGTTTCTGGTCGCCGGGGAAATCATTCCCGAGGTAACAGATTTAAGCTGGAGCCGATTTATCAAACAAAGATTTTTCAAACCGCTGGGCATGAATCGCAGCAACACCAGCGTTACAGATCTGGAAGGCATGGAAAATGTCGCCACACCACACATGATATATGATGGAGAGGTTGTCCCAATGCCGTATGTGAACGTCGATAATGCGCCTCCTCCCGGTGCGATTAATTCCTCCGTACACGATCTTGCCCAATGGCTCCGTATGCAATTGGCGACCGGCGTTTACAACGGACAACAACTGGTGGACACAACTATCATTCGGGAGACCCGGCAGCCGCATAATCTGTTGAGGGTGAGTGAGCAGGCAAAAAAACTCAATCCTGATACCCATTTTTTAACTTATGGATTGGGATGGTTTTTGCGAGACTACCAGGGGCGGTTGTTGGTGTATCATACCGGTGGACTGGACGGCATGTTTTCTTACCTGGGATTTATGCCGGAGGAAAAACTCGGGGTGGTGGTTCTCACTAACCGGGAAGATCACAACCTGATGCGGGCGCTGGCTTATCATCTATATGATGCGTATTTGGAAAGAGACTTCCAGGATTGGAGTCGCCGCTACCTGGAGCAACACAGGCAAGACAAGCTTGAGGAAAAGCAAAGAGCCGAAAAGCACAAAAAGGCCCGAAATCCTGACACGACGCCAACCCATCGCCTGGAAAGCTATACCGGTGCCTACACCAGCCGGTTGTATGGCAATGCCCAGGTCTTTCTCGAAAGTGGTAAACTAAACATGCGCCTTCTGGCGCATCCACAAATCACCGGGACTTTGGAGCATTGGGAGTATAACATTTTCCGCTGCCAATGGAGCAGCAAAGTTTGGGATAACAGCTTTATCTATTTTGATTTGGGTGACGACGGGAAAATCGCTCAATTCCGGGTAAAAATCAGACCGGATTGGATTGATACGCTGGAGTATGTGTTTGAGAAAAATTTTTGATGAGGAGACCATTTTTCACGCCATCCTCATTTCCCGGATCTCTCTTTGCATTCCGTTGATCGCTTCCATCACTTGATTGATAATTTCCTGGGCGGTCTCTTTATTTTTTTCTTTGCTCTTAAATTCCGACAGGTTCAGCGGCTTCCCGTAATAAACATATATTTTTTTGAAGAATCGGGGGAAAATCGATCCAATGGGCAGGATCTTGTCCATCCCATCAATGCAAATCGGAACCACGGTGGGCCAGTTTTCTAAAATGACCAATCCGGTGCCGGCCCGTCCGGTGCCGATTTTAGTGCTGCGACTGCGGGTGCCTTCCGGAAATAAAGTCAGCGGGCTTCTTTCCAGAGCCTTTTTCATCTTATATACCAGGGATAAATCTTTGCGTCCCTTTTTAACCGGGATACATTTCCAGTTATCCGCCAGCCATGATAACAGGGGATTGCGATAAAAATTCTCCGATGCCGCCGGATTCCAGGGAATTAATGACGGTTTAATCAACGATTTGGGATAATACACATTTAATCCGACTAAAAAGCTGTCAATCATACTCTGATGGTTGGAAAGCAGCAAGGTGTTCGGTTGCTGCGGCACATCCTTTTTTCCGATCACTACGGTTTTATTCAGGATCCGAAAATAAAAATAGCCCAATGTGACAAACAAATTGGTCACCAGGTAATGGGTAATTGGCCAGAGCTTCCTGAACAACCGACGACGATGGGAATAAATTGCGGACATTGCATCATTGTTAGACATTGCTGGTGATCCTTTTTTGAGTTAATGCTATCATGTTATTTTAAAAAAAATAAACACAACTTAATCTTCAAAGTCAAATTTCCAGAGAGGGTAATCCGATTGGACAGGCGGACTGTATCTGGTTTGCCAGCGCAAGTACTGACTCTTCTCCCCGGGGCTTACCAACGATTTGCATCCCCACCGGAACACTTTCCCGGGTTAATCCGCAGGGAACACAACCCACTGGCAGACCGGTCATGCTCAAAATGAATGTAGGCGCCACCCAATCGATATAAGTTTTCATCTTACGCCCGGCGATGGTTTCGGGATAGTTTTGCTCAACCGGAAAAGGAGACACCGCCATGCAAGGCGTGAGAAGATAATCATATTGCTGAAAAAAGCTGTAAAAAGTGTTCCACATTTTTCCCCGGACCTGTTCCGCCGCTCCCAGTTCTTCCATACTGACTTTAAGTCCTGTTTTTATGTTGCCCCTCAAATTATCTCCGAACTCTTCCAACTGATCGAGACGGCCATATTGCTGAGCCACCATCCAGAATCCCCTGATGGCCAGGAAAGCTTCCCATCCGAAGGAGAGATCGAAATCAGTTTCTTCCACCTCGGTGCCTGCCTGAGCCATTTCAAAGGCCGCCTTCCGGCATAACGCTTCGATTTCTTCGTCAATGCCGATAGCGGCAATATCGCGACAGTAGGCTATTTTGAGTTTCCCCGTGAGCCCATTGCGAACCGCTTGCGGAAAATCTCGTCCCTTGGTGGGTTGGCAAACCGGCGAAAGCGGACTGGGTCCGCTGATGGCTTGCAGCATCAATGCCACATCCTCGGCAGTGCGGGCCATAGGACCGCTAACCTGCATGTTGTCCCAGAGATAGTCGGAAGGAACGGTTGGCACTAATCCCGGCGAGGGGCGTAACCCCACTACGCCGCAAAAGGAAGCCGGTATTCTCAGCGAGCCGCCCAGATCGGTGCCTTCGGCCAGGGCAATCATGCCGGTGGCCAGTCCGGCAGCGCCGCCCCCGGTGGATCCGCCCGCGCTAAGGCCGGGATTCCAGGGATTGCAGGTACGCCCAAACACCTCGTTAAAGGTATTGCCGCCGGTGGCAAATTCCGGGGTATTGGTTTTCCCCAGAATGATGGCACCGGCCGCTTTGAGCCGCTGAACCACCAGCGCATCTTCCTGGGGAATTTGATCTGCATAAAGCGGCGATCCGTAGGTGGTTCGGATACCGGCAGTGGGAGTGACATCTTTAATCCCCACCGGCAAGCCGTGCAACAGTCCCATTTCATCCGGTTTGGTGGTTTTCTTCTCCAATTTTCGGGCATCATCCAGCGCCCGATCCGAAATCGTGCATATTGCATTTACGGTGCCATTAAAGCGGTTGATCTGCTCCAGCGAAGCGTCAACCACTTCCACCGGTGAAATTTCTTTTCGTCCGATCATATTTCGTAACTCGGTGGCTGATAAGCGGGTGATTTCGCTGTCTTTATTCATAAGTTGTGTCATCCTATCAGAAACGATTTAAAGGTAATTTGTTTAAAAATAATGCCAAAATATCTTTGATTTTATTACGTCACTCAGGTCATAAGTACAAATTAAGACTGTGGATGTCACATATTTTCCCCTCCTTGCTAAGGAGGGGAATTTCTTAAAACCGTCGTGTGAATTTTCCTGTCAAATAGTATTACTTATTATCTCTTACTATTCATTTAATGGGACCTAATCTTCTAAAAACGCAACTACCCGGGCAAAGGCAGCTTCGCCGCCTCTGAATTTCCAGGGGAAACAGCCAATCGTCAGCCGTTTGTTCTGCAGCTGAGGATTATCAATATCTCCGCCCAGATTTTCGATATGCATACAATTGTGGGGAAAAAGCTGGTTGTGGGTCATTTGATAATCGGATTCGGGGAAGAGTTCGTCCATGTTCTCCGTGCCGAATTTTTGCTCGCATTGACGGCGCACCCGGTCACAATGCCCGTGCATCCCTTTTCCCAGAAATCGACCGATCGGCAAATCCATGGGATGATCGGTAGAGACGCAATCCACACCCCAGATATGAATTTTCTTTTCCAACAGCCAGGGCACCATATCGCGGTGGGCGCCGGGATGGACATGAATGTATTTTTCTTCATCGGGCGTCTCGCCGAACTGGGCATATTTGTGCCAGCCGGTGTGCAGGATCAAAATATCGCCTTCGCGGACCTCTACTCTGCTTTCGATCATTTCCGGCGTATAAAGACCCAGCTCATCCAATTCATCGCTGAGATTGACGATAATCCCGGGACCGTAAAGCCATTCCAGCGGGATTTGGTCAATGGTCATTCCGCCGGTCACAAAATGGCGCGGCGCATCCAGGTGGGTCCCCATGTGATTGGAGGTCTGGATATACTGGGCGTTTACCCCGTGCTCTGCCTTTCGTTTAATGTATTTCACCTCGAAGGGAGGGTAGAAGGGCCAGAAGGGGGCATCCTGGTTTAAGGGCTGAGATAGATCAAAAAGTTTCATAAATCCTCCTGAAAGATATTTGAAATGAGTTTTTAGTAGCCATCAAAGTATCCAATATTCCAATATTCCATCGCTCCATCATTCCATCACTCTATTACTCCATAACTCCCACCAAGTGGGCACAGTGTGCCAATCATCCAACACTACATTATTCCATCACTCCAATCCTCCATTGCTCCATAATTTCCGCAAAATGGGCACTGAGTGCCGACCCTCCATCCTTCCCCCTGAAACACTTAAACACCCACACACCCAAACACTCTCTCATCCAAACAGCTTTTTCACCTCAGGTTTGGTGACTTTTCCCATCGCATTTCGGGGTAGCTCATCCAGTACCAGCAAACGGCTGGGAATTTTATAGGTTGCCATTCTCACTCTGGCCCATTGGCGCAATTCTTCCAGGCTAAGCGAGGCATCGTTGTTAACCGTCACTGCGGCGCAAACGCGTTCTCCCCATTCGAAATCCTCCTTGCCGACCACCGCACATTCTTTGATATCAGCATGTAATCGCAACATATCTTCGATCTCTAAAGCCGATACTTTGTATCCCCCGGTTTTGATGATATCCACCGAACTCCTGCCCAGTATCCTGAAATAGCCGTTTTCAATTACCGCCATATCGCCGGTGCGGAACCAGCCTTGTTTAAACACCTCGCGGGTGGCTTCCGGTCTTTCCCAGTATTCAAGGAAAACATTGGAACCTTTTACCCAAATTTCGCCGGAAATGCCTTTATCGATGATCTCATTGCCGGACTCGTCAACCAGACGGATTGGCACGCCGGGTAGGGGACGGCCGATATATCCGGGGCGTCGCTCACCGTGCAGGGGATTGGAAATGGCCATTCCGATTTCAGTCATCCCATATCGTTCCAGCAGGGTATGGCCGGTAATATCTTTCCATTTTTCAAAAGTGCTAACCGGCAATGCGGCTGATCCGGAAACCATCAAACGCATTCTAGAACACGCCTGGCTCATTTGGTTTTGCTTGTCAGGAGGCGAATTCTCCCATTCGGCAATCAACTTGATATAAACGGTTGGCACTGCCATAAAGAGGGTAAGGTCGCTCTCCAAAAAACGATTCCACACGGTTGCGGCATCAAATTGGGGCAGCATCTTACAGGAAGCACCCGCCCATAAGGCGCATAAAAGTGCATTGATGATGCCGTGGGTATGATGGAGAGGCAATACATGTAATATTCGATCGTTGGCGCTCCACTCCCAGGCCTCAATCAACGTGGTTATTTGGGAAGTGATGTTTCGGTGAGTCAGCACCACGCCCTTTGGTTTACTGGTGGTGCCGCTGGTATATAAAATCATCCCCCTGCGATTTTCGCGGATCTCAGGAAATTTATTTTCTGGCTGTACTTCATGTCCGGCAGGCGTCACATCTGAGGTTGAAATAACACGGAGACCTTGCTCCTCGACAAGCGGTTGCAATTTTTCCTCATATTGCGGATGAAGGGCGAGGATATCGGCTTTACTATCCCCGACGACATATTCCAATTCCGGCAACGGGTGCGAAATGCACAGCGGCACGGCGATGCCACCGGCTAACCAGATTCCCCACTGCACTGCCACATAGTCGAATCCGGAGGGAATCATAAAGGCAACCCGTGCTTCCTGTAAATCCGCTCTGTCGCCAAGCAACCGAATAGCGACTCTTTCTGCAGCACTTAGCAATTCCTTATATGAATAAGTGCCGTTTTCATCAATAATTGCTGTTCGACGAAGATGATTCAGCGCTTGTTTAATAATCGGTAGATTCGACTGCACAGGCATTCTCTATGCTCATATTAATTCTTTGCCAGGTGTTAAAAATAAGCTGCTTAAATTGACTCTAAAAATGCAACAACCTCGAACAACTGTATATGGAGTAATGCTTTTCCATTCTGTTGGGGAAAGCAGAGTAACTGCAATATGGCAGGATAAAGCATGTTGCCATATCTCAAATGCGCAATTTCCCAATATTCCACTACTCCATCACTCCTCTTTCGCTCCTGAACCACTCAAACACGTTAACACCTGAACACTCCATCCTTTCATCCCTCCAATACTCCATTCTTCCATTACTCCATCACTTCCACTCCCTCTCTCGCTCCTGAACTACTAAAACACGTCAACACCCGAACACTCCCACACTCCATTTCCTGCCTCCCCTTCCCGCTAAATACGTTGCGAATTCCCCGCACGTTCAAACGCCTCGCTCAAAGCTTGCGTGGCCAAAACTTTAGCAAGATGACGCCGGAATTCTGCCGAAGCATGAATATCGTTGCCGGGATCGATATCCTGATTGGCCGCAACCTCTGCCGCTGTCAGGATGTTTTCTTCCGTGGGTGCTTCACCGATCAGGCCCTGGGCGGCTTGTACCGCATTAACCGGTCGATCACCCACGCTGAGAAATACAATGCCTGCCTGTTTGCATTTATGGCTATCATCAAGCGTGATTACCGCAGCCACGCCCACCAGCGCATAATCCCCGTGGCGACGGGCAATTTCCCGAAAGGCCCATCCGCTCCGCGACGGCAGGGAAGGAATGGCGATTTCCGCCAATAATTCCTCCGGCTCCAGTGCAGTGGCGAACATTCCCGGATAGAATTCTTCCGCCGTCACCCAACGATCATCGTTAAGGCTGCGAATATGGAATTTTGCCTGCAATGCCATCATGATGGCCGGGAGTTCGGCGGCCGGATCGGCGTGGGCGATGCTGCCCCCAAAGGTGCCGCGATTCCGAATTTGAGGATGGGCCACATACGACATGGTTTCGTAGACCAACGGAGCTCTTTCCTGAAACAGCTCATTGCGCTCGCCTTCCCGTTGTCGCGTCATGGCACCCACCTGCAACCCGCCATTGGTATCAGGTTTCACGTAGGAGAGTTCATTCACCGGATTTAAATCGATAATGACTGAAGGTTGGGCCAGGCGAAAATTCATGGTTGGCACCAGGCTTTGTCCGCCGGCCAGCAATTTGGCATCATAACCGTGTTCATTTAGCAGAGAGAGTGCTTCCTCAACAGAAGCAACCGGATAATATGTAAATGGCGCTGGTTTCATTGGACAAAAACTCCAATTTAGAGTGTTTTAGTATTCTGATGTAAAAGTGTTTTAGAAATGGAAGAATTGAGTGTTTTTTTGCTATCTTTCCTTGTGGGTGGCTAAAATGTATACTTTTCAAAAACTTAAACACTCAAAACACCTGAACACTTAACACCTGAATATCACTAATGATTAATACCGTCTTATAGCACAAAAACTCCCACCACAATTGCTATTATTACCACTACTAAGGCAATCCACAAAATTTGACGGGAACGGAGACTTTCGCGGGCTACGTCTTTGACGACGCCGCGAGCCATATCCGCCTGGGAAGGTGGCTTGTAGTCACTTTCTGCGTCGGAGCCACTACTCATTCGGGATTGCAAGGCCTGGTTCAACGCTTGCAGACTTTGCCGGGTCATGCTCTTTCCCACCGTATCCAGCAGACGCTGTCCCACGCTGGCCAGGCGTCCCCCGACCTGAAGTTCGGCATCGTATTTCATCAGAGTAGTGTGTTCACCTTGTTCGATCAACTCTACATACGCAGTGCCTTTGGCAAAACCTGCGCCTCCTTTGCTGTCCACGATCATGGTATAGCTTTGGGGGGCCACCTTATCTTTCAGCATCACTTTATTGGAAAAAAGGCCGTTAACCGGGCCGACCCGAACCGACATTTCACTCTCATACTCGTCTTCCCCGGTTTTTTCCAGCTTCTTGGTGCCGGGCATGGAATTAGCCAGTATCTCAGGATCCTGCAATAATCCCCATACTTCTTCGCGAGGTCCCTGAAAGGTAAATTCTCCGGAAAGTTTCATACCATCCTCTCTGCAAACTCGGTTACGGTTGTCTTTTTCTTTTCACTGGATTGGATTAACTCAAATAGTTTGCCGGGGCTGAGCGGAATCTCAAGTATCTCTACATCATAATTGGAGAGGGCATCTTCTAAGGCCTGGGCAAACAGGGGACCGACCGGGATCGCACCGGCTTCTCCGGCTCCCTTCACGCCAAGCGGGTTTAATGGCGAAGGCGTTTCAATATGGTCGGTTTCAATATTGGGCACTTCCATTGCGGTGGGCAATAAATAGTCCATGAAGGAAGCATTCAGAAGCTGACCGTTATCATCAAACACCAGTTGTTCGTAAAAGGAATTGCCAATGCCCTGGGCAACGCCGCCGTGAATCTGACCTTCCAGGATCATGGGATTCAGGACCGTTCCGCAATCGTGAACCACCACATATTTCTTAATTTGCACCGTCATGGTTTGCGGATTCACTTCCACAATCATAGCATGGATGCCGCTGGCAGTGCATCCGCGATTGGGTCCGAAATAGGCAGTGGCTTCCAAACCCGGTTCGGTGCCCGGTTTTACCGCACCGCGCAGCGGATTGGCCTGCGCGGCCAGATCACCCAGGTTGATGGCGCTTTGCGGATCATTTTGAGCAAACACTTTTCCATCTTTCAGGATCAGGCTCTCTTCAGGCGTTTGCAGGATTTCAGCGGCCAGTTTCAGAATTTTTCCCCGCACCATTTGTGCGGCAGCATGGCAGGCATTACCTGCCACCACAGCGCCCCGGCTGGCAAAGGTGCCGGTTCCCCAGTGAAATTGGCTGGTGTCGCCGGTGACAACGCGAATATCGGTAATATCGACGCCGAGCTGTTCGGCCACGATCTGGGCAAAAGAAGTGAAATGCCCCTGCCCCTGGGTACCAACCCCGGTGGTTAAACATACCTTGCCACTGCTTTCCACCGTCACCCGCGCGCCTTCGTAGGGCCCGATTCCGGTTCCCTCCACATAAGACACCACTCCGACGCCCACATGTTTTCCTTCCGCTCGCAGACGGGGTTGCTCTTCGCGGACAAATTGATCCAGGTTCATCATTTCCACGGCTTTATCCAGCGCGGGTGCATAGTTGCCGCTATCGTAAACCAGCGGCGCAAAATCCTGGTAAATGATCTGGTGATCGTGCGGGAACTGATCGGGGGTGAGGAAATTCTTGCGGCGTATCTCTACCCGATCCATGTTTAACTCTCTGGCGGCAATATCCAGCAAGCGCTCCATCACAAAGACGCCGTGTTGACGACCGGCGCCGCGATAAGGCGTCACAATCGGTTTGTTGGTAAAGATCGCCTTAAATTCGCTATAATAATTGGGCACGTTGTAAGGCCCCAAAAGGGTGCACTGGCTGTTAATCGGCACGGTTAATCCGTAGGGATTGTAGGCGCCGGTATCGTGCAGGAAAACATCTTTGACACCCAGGATGCGCCCATCGCTGCCAAGGGCGAGTTCCGCATCATGGATTTGCTCCCGCTCCTGAGTAGTGGCAAAAAAGTTTTCCTCCCGGTCTTCGATCCATTTGACCGGCCGCTTCAACTGCACTGCAATCCAGGGAATTAACATTTCTTCCGGATAAAACATCATAATCTTGGGACCGAATCCGCCTCCGATAAACGGGGCAATAACTTGCAGTTGCGACTCGGATAATCCCAGCATTTTGGCCAGACCGTTGCGAATCGGGATGGGGGCCTGGGTGGTATCCCAAATCGTCAGCTGCTGATTTTTCTCATCCCAGTTGGCGACGATGCCCCGGTTTTCCATGGCTGCCGCGGTCCCCCGGTCATAACGGAGACGCCGTTTTATGACCAACTCCGCCTCCTCTTCAGCAGCGGAGTAATCCCCTTTTTCCTGGATGACATGGGCGGCCAGGTTCAAATCCAGATCTTCATGGAGTAGGGGCATATCCGGTTCCAGGGCTTTCTCCAAATCCACCATCGCATCCAGCGGTTCCAGGTCTACCATGATTTCTTCCACGGCATCCTCGGCGATGTAACGGTTCTCGGCAATTACCGCAACAATGGCTTCACCGGCGTGCAAAACTTTGTCTTTAGCCAGGGGGAACTGGGTGCGTTCATTGAAAGTCATTCTTTCGATAGGAGGCGGGGGGACAATCAACGGGCCGGATTGCCAGTACTCAGCTAAATCGTGGGCAGTGTAAATTGCCACCACTCCCGGGCGCTGCAATGCTTTTGAGATGTCGATATTCCGAATTCGGGCATGGGCGTGATCGCTGCGCAAAAATGCGACTTCCAGCATGCCCGGAAGATGAACATCATCAACAAACAGAGCCTGGCCGGTCAGCAAGCGATAGTCTTCGTTCCGGCGAAATGGCTTACCAATGTATTCTGAAGACATGAACTAATCTCCTTTTTAAGCGAAGGATAAAGTGTTTAAGTCTTATGGTGTTTCAGTGCTCTGATGCTGTGGACCTCAATTGATCGGAAACAATAACACCGTAACATTTATTGAGGCTCATAAAATCACACCGGTTTATTCTCGAGACGTAGAAAAACAATTTCTCTGCAACCTGAACAGTCTCGCAAGGGACGATTGAAAATAGCCCACCAATTCATTGGTGGGAGGAATAACAAACTATAAGTAGGTGAGTCCCGTCAGGGACGACTGAGTTAACGGCAGGAACACTGATTTCAGTCGTCCCTGACGGGACTGAATAGGCATGGTTGAATTCATGCCCCAGCGATAAATCGCTGGGCTATTTTCGGAAGTCCCTGCAGGACTCAATCAATGATGGTTTATTTCCATTCCCACTATTGTCAGTCGTCCCTGCGGGACTTTTAATTTGTTGCGTAACTAAAATTCTTATCACCAAATTTGTACGACTTTACGACCATTGGCACAATTGAACACGGGAGCCATTGAACCACAGAACCATCGCAACGAATTAGTTCGGAAGTCATTTAAAAAAAGATTACCCGCCGTCCGAGGCCACATTCTGGGCCGCCAGTTGCACTGCTTTGACGATATTCTGATAGCCGGTGCACCGACAAATATTTCCGGAAATCGCTTCGCGTATCTGGGATTCGGTGGGATTGGGATTTTCGTGCAGGAAAGGGAGCAGGGTCATCAAAAATCCGGACGTGCAATAACCGCACTGGAGTCCGTGGGCTTCTTTAAACGCTTCTTGCAAGGGGTGCATCTCTTCCCCGTTGCCGGCGCCGTTGGTTAATCCTTCAACCGTTACAATTTCCTGGTCCTGCGCTTGAACCGCAAACATCAGGCAGGAGCGCACCGCCTCGCCATTTAGCAGTATTGTGCAGGCGCCGCAGACACCATGTTCACAGCCAATATGAGTACCGGTTAACTCCAGGTCATGACGAAGGAAGTCGCTCAACAACATGCGGTGCTCTACCGCTCTCTGATATTCCCTGTCATTGACTGTTACAGTTAAATTAAATTGCTCACTCATTTTATTTTAGATAACATAAATTGATAAAAAACGACGGCTGATAAAATGTGCGTATCGAGTTTAACGAACTAACTTTGGCGAAAATTCTGATGACCACTAACCCAATATAAATCAATCTATTACTTTTTTGTGAAAATTTCAAGGGAAAATTGAACGGCGCGATAAAACCTCACCGACCGGTGAAATAAGGGGGAGTGCATCGTCTTTATGCGATGCACTGCGGTGCATAAAGGCACCGCACTCCGATTCTTTGTGCAATTTGTTATGCGGTTCATGCACTGAATTTTGCAGTTGGCTTTCCCAACTGCATTTGAATTCACGACGATCTTCGGTTAAATTGGTTTTGAAGGAAACTATGGATTGGGTAAAACAAGACAGGAATAGATTTATGCCGAAAACTTACACATTAAAATGGAAAAACCCGGTTGGCAACCAATGGGAGACCCTTGCGGAGAATTTAAATAGCGCCAGGGAAGTTTTTGTTACTATTGAGAAAGTGCAAAAGATGTGGAAAATCCCGGACGATCACCTGGAGAAATTTTATCAAAGTTTGAAAATTATTGAGATTAGCGGGGAGATAGAAAAAGAAATTTCGGTTGATTCGTTGATGCCCTCTTAAGGCAGATTCTGTTGAAAGAGAGACCCTGAGGTGTTAATCATGGAATTTACATTAACGGTTACGGGCGCAGCAAAAATTGTATCTTATAAATATGTAGTTAGAACCTGGTGCTGAGCAGGGCTTCTCATTCAAAGCTCCAGCTTTGAATGAGAATTGTTGCAGAAGCTCCTGCTTCGTATTTGTGCAATTTGTGCTGCGCCCAACGGTTACTCTGCATCAAATAGCAGAGTAACCGTTTTTGAGTCAGTACTCTACCGGAAGACATTTCCTACTTCATCAGCAACATCTTCTTAGTGGCGGTAAATTTTGCAGTTTGAATCCGGTAAAAGTACACGCCGCTGGCCAGATGCCGCCCGTCAAACTTGACATCATGATGCCCGGCAGCTTTTTGCTCATCCACCAGGATGGCGACACGCTGACCGACTATATTGAAGATTTCCAGCTTTACTGTTGCGATATGCGGTAGAGCATATTCAATGGTTGTCTTTGGATTAAAAGGGTTGGGGTAATTCCGGAAAAGTTGAAATGTATTTAATTCACGTGGTAAAATCTGGTCAGCAAAAATACCGGTAGGAATACTGCCTGCATTGATTAACAAGTCATTCAGATCCTCACCGAAAATCATAGCATAGGAGAAATAGCTGGTTTCACCGCTGTGCAACGGAAACTGCTTGCTCATTATAAAGCTTGCCACATTTTGGGGACCGGTGACGGAGTCCCTTATCCCGCTGGTAAAGGCCTGCCAGTTCTCCTCCTCATTCCATAATTCGTAGGTATGAACCGGAAATAATCGAACTGTATTAATATGTATATCATCAGCTTCTTGTTTATCTGTTTTATCAAAATTGGGCTCGCCGTTAGTCGGCATTCCATCATTTTCACCGGGATCCCCGGTTCCCGATACCCCATCCATCCCCACATCATCGCTGAACGGATCCCAATCACCATCGTCATCAATTCCATTATCTCGGGATTCATCGATTAATCCGTCGCTGTCATTATCGATCCCATCCACAGCGTTGCCGGGCATCTCCAGGTATTTGACTGCCAGCATTCCCACCGGATGCCAATTTCCGGGAGTTCCGTACCCGTCAGCATCGGAAAAATAAACCATATCCAGATTGGGAAGATAAGTCCCTATATCATCAAATGAATCATCCCCGCCTCCAATGGCAGGATCAAGGTAAATTCCCATCACGACTTTCTGATAGTCATAATCTGATTCATTATGAATTTCAAATTGCCAGACCATTACATCCTCTGCCGGAGTATCCGTCCAGGTATACCCCCTCACTTCCACCTCTAAACCTAAACCTCTTCTGAAGGTGTCTGAGGTTACCGGATAGAAGCCCCATTCCCGGTCCTGGGAATCATCCATCACGAAATAGGTTTCCTCATCTGCTATGGTGATGCCACGCCCATGAAAGCCATTCCAGTAATTGTCCCAACCGGAAGGGCGATTTGGCCAGCTATAAGGCCAACTTAAGGGATCGGTGCTTAATGCCGGGGAATTGGATGTCTGTCCGGCAAAGCCCGGCAAGGGGAGCCAGCCCCATAATTCCCCATTGGGGCCTGTATCTACCAATTCGCGATACTGGGTTTCCATTGGATGAATGATGTTGCCGGCAGTATCCTGAACTTCTGCCTGAACGATAAAAGCACTTCCGTATAGATAGTGATGTCCGCTGCCATTAGGCCATTCCCCGGAAGGGGGATTTGGCCAGAGCCCGATTTCACCCTCATTAAGAAAAATGGTTCGCGTCAATCCGGCATCGATGACGCCGCTCATGATATTGCTTTCATTACCATAAAGATTGACTCCTTCACCCTTAACCCACACCTGGAGAACATCCGAATAAGAAGAATCCGCTAAACCGATCGACAATATCGTGGAGTCAGATCCCCGGGAATCCGGTTCGAATAATATGGGGATTTCAAAAATGGAAAATGGCGGCAGGGTAACAGGCGTGCTTCTCGTTGTACGAAATGTTGTAGAGTTTGAAAATTGAATTTGGGTAACATGCAATTCCCGATCTCTTAAATTATAGAGATGATAAGAATACTGATCATACGATTGAACCGGAACTTCTCCCATGTTGATTAAAAGCCCCTCGCAGGCAAAACCGCTTCCGCCGTATGCGCCCATATCGTTTGGGGAACCATCCGCATCGTTAAAAAAGGGTAATGGATTCCCGGTATTAATACAGGGTGAAAGGGATTGGAGACGATAATTCCCCATACCCGGATCAACAAACCGGGGGTCTTGACTAATGTTGCCGGGTCCTGTCCAGCTCTCTTCCACATCACAATAAAATATTTCAAACGGAGACTGATAGTTTGAGGGATAAATTTTATTATTCCAGACAATTGAGTTCATGATTGATGGAAGCACCCCGGTAGAAAATATCATAATCCCACTCATATCAGGGGAGGACGCCCGGTTGCTGTCCACCACACTATTGATAAGATTAAACGCCGCGTTTTGGCCGTAAATACCGCCTCCAAACCCGCTGGTTTGATTTGCATAAATAACGGAATTCAGGATTAACGGGGATGACCGGACGCAGCGAATGCCGCCACCTCCTCCATACAGTCCTCCGCCCTGATTGTCGGAATTATTCCTTATTTTACATTTCCATATTGTAGGATCGGATTGGTTGATACACAAAATGCCCCCATTTCCGTTCTCAATAGTGAATCCGATCAGCATGGCATCTACTCCCTCCCTGGATTCAAATGTCACCACGCGTTGTGCTCCATCGCCTTGTATGATAGTACTGTCCATTCCCGATTCGCTCATCACAATGATATTTTTCCCGGAAAAATTGATTGATTCGTCATAGACGCCCGGTGCTACCAGAACGGTATCCTCCTCTTGTGAAATGTCTATAGCGCCCTGGATAGTGGAAATCTGGGATGGAACGCGAATCACATCTGCAAACGATATGGCATATATAACTAGTACGAATCCAATACAAATGGTAATCTTCATTCTACTCTCCGCTGGTTTTATTGCATTAATAACATCTTCTTTATTGCGGTAAACTCCGTGGTTTGAATCCGGTAGAAGTACACGCCGCTGGCAAATTCCCGCCCGTCAAATTTGACCTCATGATGCCCGGCAGGTTTGTGTTCATTTAACAAAATGGCGACTCGTTGGCCAAGTATATTGAAGATTTCCAGCTTTACTTTTGCAGCGTGTGGTAAATCGATACGGATGGTTGTGGTAGGGTTAAAGGGATTGGGGTAGTTTTGGTGCAAGAAGAACACTGTTGGCATGGAGGATGTTTGTTGAATACCGGTCATTGGTTCTTCAATTTTTGCTACAAAAATATCTTTATATAGGCTGGTAGTCAGTGTGGTGTCCCCGAATGATGCGGTATCAGAAAAAGATCCGGTAATAAGTGACTTTCCCCAAAATCTTCCCAGGTTCCTCCGGCCCGCTCAGCCCACAGTGGGTTACCATCGCCATTATACTTGGCTATAAAGACATCAGTGCCACCCGCACTGTTGAGCGTAGTGTCTCCGAATACTGCTGAACCGAAAAAGTAACCAGTAATAAGACTATTACCTGAGCCATCCGTAGCAATGCCTTCGCCGACATGCGTATCGGTCCCACCAGGCCTTTTAGCCCAAAGCAGGTGCCCATTCCCATCGTACTTAGCAATAAAGGCACTCACATCACCTGTTGTCGTGAGTGTAGTGTCACCAAATGTTGCGGTGCCCCAGAACCATCCTGTAACCAAACTATTTCCTGAGGGATCGGTAGCGATAGACCTGCCAACATCACCATGAACATCGGTCCCGCCAGCTCGTTCTGCCCAGAGGAGTTGCCCGTTCTCATCATACTTGGCAATAAAAATGTCGCGACCACCCGCCGCAGTTAGTGTTGTGTCTCCGAATGATGCTGTGGCCGAAAACGATCCGGTGACAAGACATCTTCCCAATCTGTCCAGAGCGATGTTTTCGCCTACATCATCATAATCCCCTCCAGCCTGTTCCACCCAGAGCAGAGCAGATTTCCATTTTTATCGTACTTGGCAATAAAAATATCTAGAAATGCGTTACCTGTGAGAGTCGTGTCGCCGAATGTTGCGACAGGCCCAAACCATCCTGTTACAAGGGCGCTTCCGGAATCGTGCACAGCAACACTCGTTCCCTCCTCACCAGCAGTTCCCCCGGCCCGTTCAGCCCAGAGCAGGTTGCCCTCTCCATCATACCTGGCGATGAAAATATCACCTCCGCCGGGACTGCTGAGTACAGTGTCGCCAAACGTTGCAATGTGCCAAAAGCGACCCGTAGCTACAATATTTCCGCTGATATCTGTGTCGATGTCAGCACCAAAATCGCCGCTGGAACCGCCGGCCTGTTCAGCCCAGAGCAGGTTACCATCGCTATTATACTTGGCTATAAAAATATCGCTGCTGCCTGCACTGATTAGTGCAGTATCACCGAAAACGGCGTTTGGGCCATAAAAGTCACCAGTAACCAAAATATTTCCCGCATCATCCGTAACAACAGCTATTCCCTCATCACTGGCATCTATTCCCCCCGCCTGCGCTGTCCAGAGCCACTGGGGGGATTGGGAACGAAGGGAATAATTAGTAAACATAAACACAGCCAGAAACAATAACACTGCTGTTAAATGCTTCACAATAATTTCTCCAGTAATTCTAGTTACTAATGTAAACTTCTCCCCTTTTGGAGTTTTTTTTATTCTACTTCATCAGCAACATCTTCTTAGTGGC
>JABAHQ010005521.1_pt1 | contig 18765 bp, 14 predicted proteins | sample 7062091 | NCBI WGS metagenome assembly JABAHQ01 (sample SAMN14534359, study PRJNA622989) | marine sediment metagenome | biome: marine biome [ENVO:00000428]; feature: marine pelagic biome [ENVO:01000023]; material: deep marine sediment [ENVO:00002113] | place: India: Gulf of Kutch | collected...
CGGGCCACCCAGAAGAAGAGGATCTCCGGGGCGGTGGAGAGGGTGTGGGTCGGGTAGAACGCCTCCAGGTCCTCGGTCTCGTCGGGCCAGCCCAGGGTGGAGAAGGGCCAGAGCCACGAGCTGAACCAGGTGTCGAGGACGTCGGGGTCCTGCTCCAGCTCCGACCCTCCGCACCCGGGGCATTGGGTGGGATCTTCCCGGGCCACGATCGTCTCGTCGCAGTCCTGGCAGTACCACACCGGGATCCGGTGCCCCCACCAGAGCTGCCGGCTGATGCACCAGTCCCGGATGTTCTCCAGCCAGTGCTCGTAGACCTTCTTCCAGCGCCGGGGCGTGAAGGTGATCGTGCCGTCCCGGGACGCCTCCAGGGCGGGCCGGGCCAGGGGCTCCATCTTCACGAACCACTGCAGCGAGAGCCGCGGCTCGACCACGGTGTCGCAGCGGTAGCAGTGGGGCACCGAGTGGGTGTGCTCGTCGGAGCCCGCCACCAGCCCTTCTCCTTCCAGGGCCTCGAGGACGGCCTTCCGGGCCTCGAAGCGGTCCATCCCCCGGAACGCCTCGGGGGCGTTCTCGTTGAGCACGGCCCGCTCGTCGAGGACGTTCAGGACCTCGAGCCCCTGGTTCTCGGCGATCTCGAAGTCCAGGGCGTCGTGGGCCGGCGTCACCTTCACCATCCCGGTCCCGAACTCGGCGTCCACCCGCTCGTCGGCCACCATGGGGATCGTGCGCCCCGTGAGGGGGAGCTCCACCGACTCGCCCACCAGCTCCCCGTAACGCTCGTCGGCGGGATTCACCGCCACCGCCGTGTCGCCCAGCATCGTCTCGGGACGGGTGGTGGAGACGGTGAGGTGCCAGCGCCCGTCGTCCAGGCGGCCCAGGGCCTCGGCCCCTTCCGCGGCTGCCCGCTCGGCCGCCTCCCACGCGGACTCGGGCAGGGGGTAGCGGAGGTGCCACATGCGGCCCTCGGTCTCCTCGCCCTCGGCCTCCTCGTTGGAGAGGGCCGTGAGGCAGCGGGGGCACCAGTTGATGATGTACTCGCCCCGGTAGACGAGCCCCTTCTCGTACAGGCGGACGAAGACCTCCCGGACCGCCCGGCTCAGACCCTCGTCCAGGGTGAAGCGGGTCCGCTCCCAGTCGCAGGAGCACCCCATCGCCTTGAGCTGGTCCAGGATCCTGTCGCCGGTCTCGGCCACGAATTCCCAGACCCGCTCCGCGAAGGCCTCGCGCCCCAGGTCCTCCCGGGTCCTTCCCTCCTCGTCCATGAGCAGGCGCTCCACCACGTTTTGCGTGGCGATACCCGCGTGGTCGGTGCCCGGGACCCACTCCGACGCCCGACCCTGCATCCGTCGCCATCGGATGAGGACGTCCTGGATCGTGTTGTTCAGCCCGTGGCCCATGTGGAGGACGGCGGTGACGTTGGGCGGAGGGATCACGATGACGTAGGGATCCCTCCCCTCCTCGGTGACGGCCGTGGCGGGCACGTGGAAGTACCCCCGGTCGAGCCACCGCCGGTAGAGGGGCGCCTCGATCGATGCGGGATCGAACCGGGTGGAGAGCTCTTCGGCCACCCTCACTCCTCGCCCACCGTCGAGCCGGTGGGGCTCCAGAGGCGGTTCACGACCACCTCCACCCCCTCCACGCCGGACGCGGCGGCCAGGAGGGGCGGGATCCACTCGCGCTTCCCGACCTCGCCCACGAGCTCCACGATCCCTCCGCCCAGGAGCCGGGGCTCGATCATCCCGCTTCCCGGGAGTCCCTCGAGCGCCCGGCGCACGCCGGCGAGGTCCGGCCGGACCGAACCCTTCCCGTCGCTGAGGAAGTAGATCCACGCCGCCGCGCCCACGGCCGCGCCGGCCGCGAAGGCGGGGACCCACCGCGCGGCGCTCCGCCAGTTGGCCCTCACGGGGACCTCCTCGAGCTCGGAAAACGAAAGCGGCCCCCCGGCAGGGGGCCGACCCAACGTACGCCCGGGTCGGGCGCGGGTTCCTCCCCCGTGCGGCGCGTCAGGGGCGGGATCCGGTGGAGTCCGCCCGCTCCCGGTCCCGGCGCCGCCGGATCGCCTCGATCCGCTCCTTCCACGTGTCCCGCACGATGCTGGTCTGGGCACCGCGCTGCACGTCCTCGAGCTGCCACTGGGTGGCCTGGTCCCGGGCCGAGGCGGGGGCGGAGAAGCTGAAGGGGAGGGGGATCGAGTAGCTGCCCAGGTGGAGCCGTCCGGGGGAGATCCCCCAGCGGTTGCCCTCCGAGTCGGTATAGGTCCAGTCCATGGCCTGCTCGGCCGCCTCGATCTCGGCCGCCATGGAGTCGCTGATCGACCGGAAGCGCTCCCGCAGCCGGATCTGCGCCCACTCCTCGTCGGTGAGCTCGGTCAGGTCTCCGTCCACCGAGCGCCAGATGCGGGCGTCACCCTCCCCGGGCACCCGGAGGCGCTCGGCGGCGCTCCGGCGCTCCACCGCCTCCACGTCCGTGTCCCCCACGTCCACGGGAGCCGGCGCGGCCTCGTCGGGCGGAGTCACGGGCACCGGCTCGTCGGGCTCCTCGGGCTCCACCACGTCCCCGACCGGGACCTCGGCGATCTGGACGACCTCGATCCCCCGGGGCTCGGCCGTGGGGCCGGGGGCGGCCGGGGCCGGGGGTCCCGTCCCGATGCGCGCCATGAGCCTGGGGTAGACGACCAGGAAGAGGAAGTGGACCAGGGCGGAGAGGACGAAGGCCACCAGGACGACGCGGGGGTTCCTTCGGCGGCCGCTGGGACGGAGCCGGTCGTCGGGGTCCGGATCGGGGGAGGAGGACAGGGGCGGGATCATCGCTATTGTTAACCCCCCGGAAGGGCCCTGTTCCGGCGCCCTTCAGGGGTTTCAGGGGCATGGAAGGGCGGGCCGGGCGGTCTCCCGGCCCCCACTCCTCAACCCGCGAGCCGGCCCAACCGTTCGGCGGCCTCCCGTAGCCTCTCCGCGGACACGGTCAGGGCGACGCGGAAGAAGCCCTCGCCCCCCGGCCCCAGGCCGGCGCCCGGGAGCACGACCACGCCCTCCTCCTCCAGGGCCCGGCGGGCGAACTCATCCGAGCCCTCGCCGCCGGGGACGGGGATCCAGAGGTACATCGTCGCACGGGATGGGCGCGCCTCGTACCCCGCCCCCACCAGGGCCTCCACCGCCGCGTCCCGCCGCTCCCGGAAGCGCTCCACGTTTCCGGGCACCCACCCCTCCCAGCTCTCCAGGGCCGCCACCCCGGCGGCCTGGACGGCGAGGAAGACCCCGGTGTCCATGAAGCTCTTCACCCGGGAGAGGACTCCGATCAGCTCCGCCGAGCCGGCCGCCCATCCCAGACGCCAGCCGGTCATGTTGTAGGTCTTCGAGAGGGAGTGGAACTCCAGCGCCACCTCCCGGGCCCCCTCCACCTCGAGGACGCCGGTAGGCCGGTAGCCGTCGAAGGCCACCTCGCTGTACGCGTGATCGTAGACCAGGACGAGGCCGTGCTCCCGGCAGAACGCCACCGCGCCCCGGAGATAGGCGGGTGGGGCCGTAGCGGCGGTGGGGTTGTTCGGGTAGTTGAGGTAGAGGAGCTTCGCACGGCCCACGACGTCGGCGGGGAGCGCGTCCAGGGGGACGAGGAAGTCGTTCTCGGGCCGCAGGGGAACGGCGTGGGGCTCGCCCCCGGCCAGCAGGACCCCGCCCCGATAGGCCTGATACCCGGGGTCGGGGAGGATCGCCCCGTCGCCGGGACCGAGAAAGGCCAGGGGGAGCTTGGCGATCCCCTCCTTGGAGCCGAGGAGGGGGAGGATCTCCCAGTACGGGTCGAGAGAGACGGCGAAGCGTCGCTCCATCCAGGCCGAGACCGCCTCCCGGAACCGGGGGAGGCCGAGCTGGAAGGGGTAGCCGGAGAGGGCCGGATCCACCACCTCGTCCCGGAGGCGCTCCACCACGGCGGGAGGCGGCGGGAGGTCGGCGTCGCCGGCCCCCAGGTCGATGACGTCCACCCCCTCCTCCCGGAGGCGCTTTCGGGCCTCGGGGATCCCGGCCAGGGGGTAGCCCGGAAGGCGGGCGTAGCCCGGCGCGAAGGGGGGGAGGGCCACTCGGGGGCCTCAGGAGCCGCGGGGAGACGGCTCCACCGGGTTGGCGACGGCGCCGACCCCGGGGAGCTCCACCTCCACCCGATCGCCGGGGCTCAGGGGGCCCACCCCCTCCGGCGTGCCGGTGGCGATCACGTCTCCGGGCTCCAGGGTCATGATCCCGGAGATGTAGGAGACGAGGACGGCGAAGGGGAAGGCCATNNGTGACGGCCAGGGCGTCCACGGCCACCTCGTCGGCGGCGACGGGCTCGCCCACGGGACAGAAGGTGTCGAAGCCCTTGGCCCGGGTCCACTGGCCGTCGGCCCGCTGGAGATCCCGGGCGGTGACGTCGTTCAGGGGGAGGACCGCGTCCACGTGGCCCAGGGCGTCGCCCTCGGCGACGCGACGGGCCCTGCGGCCGATCCGGAGGGCGATCTCGCCCTCGTAGTGGACCTCCCCCACCCCGGGGGGGATCCGGATCGCCTCGCCCGGCCCCACGAGGGCAGACGGGGGCTTCAGGAAGATCAGGGGCTCGGAGGGAACCACGTTGCCCAGCTCGGCGGCGTGGGCCAGGTAATTGCGCCCGACGCAGACGATCTTGGAGGGCCGGGGATCGAGGGCGCTCACCAGCGCGGCGGATTGCCCGAGGCGTTCCCCCGGATGTGACGCCAGGTGCCGACCAGGGCGCCCAGAGCGGCGATCGCGAGGAAGCTGCCGATCACGGCCCACCAGAAGCCCAGATCGGAGTGGCCCTGGTCCCAGCCCGCGGCCGAGCGGCGATAGGCGCCCCAGGCGATGAAGAGGTAGAAGAGACCGATCAGGATCCCGGCAGCCAGCTTCATGTGTCGTCCGTTTCGGGTGTGCGCTGGGCGTCGTCGTCTTCGCGTCGGCGGGAAAGTTACCGGGCGGGTTCCCGGCGGCAAGGGGGCGGGTGCCCCTATCCTCCGTAGAACTCAGCCAGCCGCCGCTCCACCTCGGCCCAGGGCCCCTTCACCATGGGCGCGTCCGGGAGCGAGTCCCGGAGATAGCGGCCGTATCGGCGCGTGAGGATGCGGTCGTCCAGGAGGAGGATGGCCCCACGGTCCGACCGGGACCGGATCAGGCGCCCGAAGCCCTGCTTGAGGCGGAGAGCCGCCAGAGGGAGCATGTAGCTCCAGAAGGGATTCCCCCCGGCGGCCTCCACCGCCTCCAGGCGGGCGGCCGTCACGGGCTCGGTGGGAACCCGGAAGGGGAGCTTCTGGATCACCAGCCCCCGGAGGGGCCGGCCGGGCACGTCCACGCCCTCCCAGAACGACGCGGTTCCCAGGAGGACGCCGCGCCCCGAGGCCGTGAACGCCTCCAGGAGCCGGGCCCGGCTCCCCTCTCCCTGGACGTAGAGGGGCCAGCGCCCGTCGGCGCCCCGCTTCCGGAGACGCTCGGCCACCGCGCCCAGGGCCCGATGGGAGGTGAAGAGCACGAAGATCCCCCCTCCGGTGATCCCGGCCAGCTCCTCCACGATCCGTGCCGTGGCGTCCTGGAACTCGGCGCCGCCCCCCCGGACGTCGGGCAGGTCGGTGGGAACGGCGAAGAGGGCCTGCCGGCGGAAGTCGAAGGGCGAGGCCACGATCTCCTCGACGACGTCGAGGTCCCGCCCGCCGTCGCCGGCGGGCGCGCCCCCGTCACCCTCGGCGGCGCGGCCCAGCCCGAGCCGCTCCCTCAGGAAGCCGAAGGTCCCGCGGGTGGCCAGGCTCGCCGAGGTCAGGACCGAAGTCTCCAGCCGCGCGAAGATCGTCTCCCGGAGGAGGGGCCCCAGCTCCACCGGCGCTGCCGCCAGGGCCAGGTTCACGCGTCGGGACCGGCCCGCCGAGCGGCGCTCGAGCCAGCGGACGAAACCCGCGGCCTCCTCCTCTCCGGGCCGGAGCACGAGGCGGAGCGCCCGGGCCGCTCCCCCGGCCCGCCGCTCGGCGGCCGAAAGATCGAGGAGGCGGCCCTCCAGGGCGTCGCCCCACTCTTCGTCGAGCTCGATCCTACGCCGGAGCTCCTCCACCTCCCGCTCCAGCCGGGCCAAGGCGTGGAGGAAGCCGTCGAGGCGCTCGGCCACCGAGGGGTCCTCCGCCGGCTCGGGGATCGCCTCCTCTCCCTCGCCGATCCGGGCCGCCTCTCCCTCGGTCCCGGGGAGGAGGGGCTCGAGGAGCTCGACCAGGAGGCCCGCCGCCGACCGGGCCTCCTCCACGGCCGGGCGAACCCGCTCCTCGATCCTCCTGCGCAGCTCCCGGGCCGTCCCCCGGTCCGGGTCGCCGCCCAGACGGTCCTGAATCGCCGAGAGCACCCCCTTTCCCTTGCGGTCGAGGCGGGAGAAGAGGCGGAAGAGGCCCCGGCGGGTCACCTCCACCCCAAGGTGGGCCGTGGCCGCGTCCTCCACGTTGTGGGCCTCGTCGAGGATCAGATGGCGGTAGCGGGGGAGCACCGCGGCCTGGCTCCAGTTCTCGGTGGCCCGGCGCACCGAGACGTCGGTGAAGAGGAGGGCGTGGTTCACCACGAGGAGCTTCGCCGAGCCCGCCCGGCGCCGTGACTTCTGGTAGTGGCACTCCTGGAAGTGGGGGCAGCGGGCGCGCAGGCAGATGTCGGAGTCGCTCCGCACCTCCTCCCACACCTCGTCCGAGGGCGCGAAGGGGAGGTCGGTCAGGGAGCCGTCCTCGGTGGTCCCGGTCCAGTCCACGACGGCGCGGAGCTCCCCCGTGCGGTCGTCCTCGAAGAGAGATCCGGCGCTGGCCAGGGCCAGGCGCGCCCGGCGGATCGAGACGTAGTTCGCCCTCCCCTTCACCAGGGCCCACTCCACCTCGCCGTCCGTGAGCCGCTCCACCAGGGGGAGGTCCTGGGAGAAAAGCTGCTCCTGGAGGTTGATCGTGTTCGTGGAGACCACGGTGCGCTCCTCGTTGCGGGCGGCCCAGATCGCCGCCGGCAGCAGGTAGGCCAGGGACTTCCCCGTTCCCGTGCCCGCCTCCACCACCGCCACGCCCCCCTGGTTGTAGCGCTCGGTCACCACGCGCATCATGCGTCGCTGGCCCTCCCGATCCTCGTAGGCCGGATGAAGGCGGGAGAGGGCCCCGCCGGGGGCCACGACACCGTCGAGCTCTTCGGGGTCGAGGGGTTCCACGATCCGGGGCTCCGGGGGCTCGATCACCACGAAGAGGCGGGAGGCCTGGTTGTCGGTGATCGCCGTGCCGAGCCCCCGATCGTAGAGGCGGCCGGCCACCGCCAGATCCGAGCCAGAAGGCTCCAGGAGGCCCGTGGGGTGGTTGTGGATCATCACGCCGCCCTCGGCGGCGTCCCGGGCGGCGGCGAGGACCGCGTCCCGGTTGCCCCGGGCCACCGCCCGGGGGTCCGTGATCTCGCCCCGGGGGCCGACGCCGGCCAGGAAGCACACCTCCCGCCCCCCTGCCCGGGCGATCTCGGCCCGGATCCGCTCGGCGGCCTCGGGGGTGAGGTGGAGGGCCCGGTGCCCCGACCCGCGCCGGTCCCCGGGGGACCCGTTCGGCGCGGCCGGCTGGAGGGTCACGGGCGGCGCCTCACGTCTTGAGCTTCTTCTTCCTCGCCGCGGGGAAGAGCACGTTGTTGAGGATCAGGCGATAGCCGGGCGAGTTGGGGTGGAGGCTCAGGTCCGTGGGCGGGTCGCCGATCTGGTGCTCCGGGTCCTCGGGGTCGTGGCCGCCGAAGNNCCCCTCCCGGGCCAGGACGACCACGCCGGGCTTGAGCCGGTCGATCCGGAACGAGGTGGTCAGCCCGTAGAAGTCGGGGAGCACCGCCTCGTGGGACTGGGTGAGCATGGCGGGCACCGGGTCGAACTTGGCGCTGAACTCGAAGAGGGTGAAGGAGCCCAGGGCCTCCCGCCAGGGGGTGTTCACCTGATGCCCGTCGATGTCGCTGAACGCGTTCACCGACGGGTTCGTCTGCACCTGGGCGTCGGTGAACGCCATGGCCTCGTCCCACATCATCCGGGCGGTGGCTCCGGGGTCCGGAGGATCGCCGTCGGAGTACGACGCCGCGATGTCGACCCCCTCGGCCGCCAGGGCCAGCTCCAGGGTCTCGGTGGCCGAGCACATGGCGAAGAGGAAGCCTCCCCGCTCCACGTATCGCCGGATCCTGCGGGCCACGGCCTTCTTCAGGGCGGGGACGTGGGGAAAGCCCAGGTCCCTGGCCATCTCCTCGTTCCGGGCCACCTCCTCCCGGAGCCAGGCCGCCCCGGCGTAGGTGAGGAAGAACTTGGAGTACTGGCCGGTGAAGTCCTCGTGGTGGAGGTGGATCCACTCGTACTGGGAGAGGTCCCCTTCGATCACCTCGCGGTCCCAGATCGTCTCGTACTCGATCCCGGCGTAGGAGAGGGCCATCGTCACCGCGTCGTCCCACGGGGTCGAGTTGGGCGGGGTGTAGATGGCGATCCTGGGCGCCTTCTCCAGGACGACCGACTCCATGTTCGACTCGGCGATCACCTCCCGGATCGAGGCCACGTCTCCGCCGGAGAGGGGCTCCACCGCCACGCCCCGGAGGGCCGCCTCCCGGCGCACCCCCTCCAGGTCCGGAAGGAGGAAGGAGCCCCCCCGGTAGTTCAGGAGCCACTCGGCCCGGCCCACCTGCTGCAGGGTCCAGTAGGTGAGGCCGTACGCCTTGAGGTGGTTCCGCTGGCTCCGGTCCATGGGCACCAGGAGCGATTGGCCCCGGACACCCGGGACCGCGAGGATCAGCAGCAGGGCCCAGACGGCCGCGGTTCGGAGGGCGCTCCTCATCGCTCGCCCCCCGGGACCTGGCCCCGGATCCGCTGCAGCTCCCGGCGGGCTTCGGGGATCACCGCGCTCTCCGGTCGGCTCAGGATCAGCTCCTCGAGCATGCGTGCCGCCTCCTGGGCGTCGCCCCCGCTCCGGGCCACCCAGCGCGCGAGGCGCACGGTGGCCTCGGCCGCCTCCGGAGATTCGGGGTGGTTCTCGACGATCCGGCCCCGGAGTCCGGCGGCCTCCCGGGGGCGGCCGTATTCCTCGGCGATCCGGCCAGCCAGCGCCAGGATCCCGGGGCGGTCGTCCACGGGGACGTCGGGGAGCTCCCCGTCGAGGAGCTCGAGGGCCGCCGCCACCTCGCCCCGGTGGGCCCGACCCGCCACCCGGGCCGCGACCAGCCCTCCCCGGGAAGAGCTCCCCCTGAGGAGGGTCACCAGCTCGATGACGTCGGTGGCCCGCTCCGGGGCCAGCCCCTCCAGCGCCCCTTCGAGCTCGAGCCGTGCCCCCTCCACGTCCTCCCATCCCATGAGCAGGTATGCCCTCTCCAGGGCCGACTCGGGCCCCGTCTCCCCGTCGAGGACGGTGACCGCGTCGTCGGGCCGGTCCCCGATCACGAGGGCCCGGGCGACGCTGGCGGCCAGCTCGTCCCTCTCGGGCGCTTCGGGGAAGTCCCGGCGGAAGGCTTCCAGGCGCTCCCGGGCCTGGTCGATCCGACCCGAGGACGCCTCCAGCCGGATCAGCGTGGCCCGGGCCCGGCGCCCCTCGGCCGACGAGGCGCCGAGCTCGGCCACGAGCCCCTCCTGGGCCGAGACCGCCCGGAGGGTGTCCCCCGAAGCCAGCGCCATCTCCACGATCCGCCGGTTCAGTGCCCGCGCCTCCCCAGGGCTCTCGGCCTCCTCGCGGAGGGCTTCGTATCCCCAGACGGCGAGGGCCTCGCCGCCCCGGCCCTCGGCCCGGCGGACCAGGTCCAGGAGGAATCCCTTTCGGGCCCGTCCGTCGAGGCGCGGCAGGACCCGCTCCGCCGTCTCCAGGGCCCGGGCGTCGAGCTCGGCCTCCACGGCCAGGCGGGCCGCGGCCCGGAGCCGCGCGGTCGTGGTGGGCTCGGCGGCCAGGGCGTCCACCAGCGTTCCCACGACGTCCCGGCGCTGCTCGGGGAGCTCGCCGACCCGCCTCAGGAGGCCCGAGAGGCTCGTCTCCTCCTCTTCCACCGCCCGGGCCCACTCCTCCACGGCTCCCCCGGGGTCCCCGGCCCGGGCCTTCAGGTCCCCGGCCGCCAGGGCCAGGACCTCCGGTCGGCCCGTCGCGTCCCGGGCCTCGCCCACCACCTCCAGCGCCACCTCGGGCCCCAGGGCCCGACCGTAGGCCCGCACCACCTCCCGGTAGGTCTCCAGGGAGCCGGGATCGCGCTCGATCCACGACCGGCCCGCCCGCCGGAGGGCGTCCAGGGAGTCGAGCTCCGCCAGGACCCGGAGCTGAAGGGCGCGGACCGCCTCTCCGTCGGGTCGTCGCGTCAGGTACGCCTCCACCGCCGGGAGGACGTCGGCGAGCCGCCCCTGGGCCCGCAGCGTCCGGTCGAGGGCGAAGACCCCGGCCGCCGAGGCCGGATCCCGGGCCAGGAGGGCCCGCACCCGCTCCTCGGCCTCCCGATGCCGGCCCCGGGCCTCCAGCGCCGACGCCTCCCGGAGGACCCGGGCCTCCGTGGGGGAGACCCGGAGCTCCTGGGCCCGGGCAGGGTTGCCCGCGACGAGGAGGAGGGCCACGCCCGCGACCAGGATCCGAATCCCCGCTCGGCCCGTCCTCATCGGTTCGGCTCCCGGGGCGGGGGCGCGACCTCGCTCGCCCGGTTCAGGCGCTCGAAGTAACGGATCACCAGCGCTCGCTGGGCCGGAGGGAGGGTCCGGAGGAGGGCGGCGTCGGGGATCCCGTAGCGGGGGCCGCCCAGTGCCTCCTCGGTCAGGGGCTCCACCACCGCCGGCTCCACCGCGTCGGCGGTGCGGGACTCCCGCTCCCGGGCCTCCTCGTCCTTCTCCAGGCTGCGCCCCGCGTCCAGCAGCCGGTGAAATAGCCGCTCCTGCCGGCGCCGGGTCGCGGCGTCCAGGCGTCCGCCCGCCAGCCGCTCGGCCAGGGCCTGGGCCTCGGTCCGGAGCGTCCGCAGGTCTCCCAGGAGCTGCTCCCCCCCTCCCCGCTCCTCCTGGCGGGCCAGCTCCCCCAGGTCGTCGGCGACCGCGTCCTGTCGCCGGGCCATCTCCTCGAGCTGTCTTCGCAGCGACTGCTCGCCCAGGTCCATGGAGGAGAGGGATCCGCTCTGCTCCGCCAGACCGCCCTGCCGACGGGCCAGGCCCTGGAGCTGCTCCATGAGCTGCTGCCCCTGTCCCGAGGCGCTCTGCCCCTGACCCTGGCCGCCCTGGCTCGCGTTGGAGGCCGCCATCGCGAGCCGGTTGAGCGCTCCCACCGCCTCCTCGGCGACGGCGGAGGGCGACTCCCCCCGGGCCCCCTGGTGGTCGAGGGCTTCCAGCGTCCGACTCACCGCCTCCTCGGCATCGCCCACCGCCTCGGCCAGGGCGCGGCCCGTCCCGGGGGCCAGGGCGGCCACGCCCGCGGCCTGGCCGCTCAGGTTCCGGACGCCCTCGAGAAGCGCCGCCTCGTCGCCCCGGAGCCGCGCGATCTCCGAAGAGCCCGCCCCCACCATCCCTTCCCGGAGATCGGACTGGCGCCGGGCCAGGGAGAGGGCCTCGGTCGCCGTGCGCCGGAGCGCCTCTCCCACCGCGTCGTCGAGCCGGTCCCCCATCTCGTTCCGGGCCCGATCGAGGCGGTCGGCGGACTCCCGCAGGGAGCCCGCCGCCTGCCGGGCCGACTCGCCGGCCCGCTGCCGCTGGCCCCTCCGCGACGAGCGAGAGGCCTGGTCCATCGCCGCTTCGGCGGAACTCGAGGCTTGCCGTGCCCCCTCCACCCCCGAGCGGGCGTCGTGCTCGCCCAGGCGCGTCAGGCGCTCTTCCAGCGCCTCCATGCCCTCCTCCAGGGCGTCGGCCCGATCGCGGAGCTCCTCCTGCTGCTGCGCCCGTCGATCGGAGGGGGCTCCCTCGTCCTCCATCGCCTCGGCCAGGGCCTCTTCCTCCCGGGCCAGCTCCCGGGCTTGCTGCGCCGTGGCCCGGAAGTCCTGCTCGGCGGCGGCGCGCCGGAAGCGCTCCAGAGATTCGGAGAGGCGCTCCCGCAAGGTCTCGTGATCCTCGAACACCGAGCGGAGGGCCCGGGACAACTCCTCCCGATCCATGGCGTCCAGGCGCTCCTGGAGCTCCTGGACCTCTTCTCGGTCCTCGGCCCGGGCCACCTCCTCGAGGAGGGAGCGGAGCTCCTCCAGGTCGCGCTGGAGCTCGGGGTCGGCCATCCCCGCCTCCCGGGTCTCCCGTGCCAGCTCCCTCAGCTCCTGGATCAGCGAATCCGTCCCCTCCAGGAGCTCGGCCTGGCGCTCCAGGGCCTGCTCCACCTCCCTGCGGTCCTCGAACGACGCCTCGTCCTGCTCCTCCCGGGCCCCGGGGCGTCCCACGCTCGCCCGGATGTCGGCGGCCCCGGCCCGCCCCCGCCGCTCGGCGCTCCTCCGCTCCAGATCCCGGGTCTCCTCGACCGCTCGCCCGGCCTCCTGCCGCAGCGAGTCCACGGCCCGAGCGGCCTCGGCCAGCCGATCCCGGGCCTCGCCGGCCATCTCACCCGAGCGGGGAACCCGGAGGACGTACTCCCGGGTCCGGGCGGTGTGGCGCCGGGGCGCGTTGTCGGCCACGCGGGCCCGGTAGCGCACGGTGTCGCCCGGTAGCAGATCCCAGTCGCTCACGTCGAGGACCGGGCGGGCGAGAGCGGCCCGGGTTCCCCCGGTCTCCAGGCGGCGCGTCACCGGCGATCCCCGGTCGCCGAAGGCGCTGACCCGGTAGGACACGAGCTCCAGGGACTCCAGGCCGTAGTCGTCCCGAGCCCGGATCACCAGGGGCTGGCGCCGGTCCAGCGCGAGCACCGTGTCCTGGCCGGGAAAGAGGAGCTCGATCGAGGGCACCGAATCGGCCACCAGAGTGAGCTCCAGGGGCGCGGGCAGAGCGCCCGGGGTGCCCCCCTCGGGGTCCCTCAGGTCCCACGCCCAGGTCCCGCCCCGGGTCGGCCGCCAGAGGCCCGTGAACCGCTCCTCCTCCACGGTGAGCTCCACGTCCGTCGACCCCGAGTCGGCCCCCTGGGGCCGGAGGGCCGCGGTGGCGAGGCCCCCGCTGGCCCGCCCGTCGAGCCCGATCCGGCTCCCCACCGGGAGGGTCAGGGGCGGCGCCTGCCGGCGGTAGCGCTCGGTGCCACGACCGGTGTGGGGCGGGTAGCGGACCTCCACGGTCAGATCGGTGACCAGGAGGGGATCCCGGGGGCGGATGCGCACCACCTCGCTGCGGGCGCCGTCCGGCGCGTGGGCACGGAGCTCCACGGGGGACGTCAGGGTCCCCAGCGCGAACGACGCGAGCTCACCGGCCACGGAGGCCTCACGGCTCCGGGCCACGTCTCCGGAGAACTGCCAGCGCAGCTCCACCCGGTCCCGTCCCGGGGCCTCGACCCGGACCTGCAGGAGGGTTCCCCGGGGCAGCTCTCCGGAGCCGGGGGTGACCCGCAGGGGGGGCAGCTCGGGAACGGCGAGGACCGCTGCGGGGGAGACCAGCCCGGCCCACGCCGTCCGGGCCCGATCGGGATCCTGCACGCCCAGGAAGACGCTCAGGCCCCCGACCAGGATCAGGACCCCGACCCCCCGGAGGAGCCAGCGCCCGGGATCGTCCGCCAGGCCTCCCGCGCTTCGCTCCGCCCGGCGCGGCAATCCCTCCAGGACCCGGCGCTCGGCGCTCAGGGCGAGCCCCGGAGAGACTCCCGGCGGGAGGCTGCGGATCAGCTCCAGGGAGCCCTGTGTCGTCCCCTGGGGGAGGCTCGCGGCCCGGTCGAGGGCCTCGGCGACCCGGCGCTGGCCGTATCGCCGCCGGGCCACCACGCCCAGCCCGCCGAGGGTGGCGACGATTCCGGCCAGGAGCGCCAGGTCGAGGAGGAGGGGAGCGGCGCTTCCCGCCTCCCAGCCTCCGGAGCCCGTCCACAGCCAGGCCGCCGCGAGCACGGCCCCCGCCAGCGCCCCCAGCCAGACGAGGCCGGCCCCGGCCGCACGGGCCAGGAGCGACCTGCGGGCGCCCCGGACGATCGCCTCGACGCCCCGCTCGGGGCTCCGACCGGTCCCCGCGGGCGCCGTCACGGGACCGCCTGGCCGAGGGCGTAGAGGAAGAGGTTCACGCCCATGCGCAGCGCTCGCTCCCGGACCTGGTCGGGATCCTCGTGGACGTCGGGGTCCTCCCACCCGTCGCCCAGGTCGGACTGGTAGCTGTAGAAGACCAGGAGGCGCCCCCGGTGGAAGATCCCCAGCGCCTGGGCCGGCTCCCCGTCGTGCTCGTGGATCTTGGGCAGCCCCTCCGGCATCTCGTAGAGGCTGCGGAAGACCGGATGATCCGGCGGTATCGCCACCATCTCCTTGTCGGGGAAGNNGACTCGTCCATCCCGTAGTTGTCGTCGGCGTGGAGGAAACCCCCGGAGAGGAGGTACTCCCGGAGCGCCTCCCGCTCGGCGTCGGAGAAGCGCACGTTGCCGTGGCCCGTCATATAGAGGTAGGGGTGGTCCCGGAGCGACGGGTCCAGGGCCGCGACCGTCGCCTCCCGCCGGGCCACGTCGATCCCGGTCCGCTCGCGGATCGCGGTGAGGAGGTTCGGGAGGGAGGACGGGTTCGCATACCAGTCGCCGCCCCCCTCGTAGCGCAGCCGGGCGATCGAGACGACGGTGTCCCGGGCCGGGACGAGACCGGGCGCCACGGATCCCGGCGAACCGGCCGCCAGGGCCAGGATCAGGTGAGGGATCGCGAGGGTGGGCGACGGCATGGCTCGCGGGGGTTCAGCGGGGGAGGGAGTGGACGATCTCGTACGCGAGGTTCCGGGGGACGCCGAGGCGGCGGGAGACCTCCCGGGCCGCCCGGCTCGGTCGGTGGCCCTCGTCGAGGAGGGCTCGGGCGAGCGCACGCGCCGCCTCTTCGTCCACCGCGTCGGGCTCACCGGCCTCCGGGGCGGCCTCGACCACCACGGTCACCTCGCCCCGGGGCGGATTCTCCCCGTAATAGCGGCGCGCTTCCTCGATTGTTCCCCGCACGAACTCCTCGTGCACCTTGGTGAGCTCCCGGGCCACGGCCACCCTCCGGTCGGGTCCGCAGAGGGCCTCCAGGTCGCCCAGGAGCGCCACCAGACGCTCCGGCGACTCGAAGAGGACGACCGTCTCGGCGGCCGAGGCCACCCGCTCCAGGAGGGCGTCCCGCTCCCCGCCCTTCCGGGGAGGGAAGCCGAGAAAGGTGAACCGGTCGGCGGGAAGCCCCGAGGCGGCGAGGGCGGCCAGGACCGCCGACGGTCCCGGCACCGGAACCACGCGGTGGCCGGCCTCGGCCGCCGCCCGGGCCAGCCGGGCCCCCGGATCCGACACGCCCGGCGTGCCCGCGTCGCTGACCAGGGCCAGCTCGTCGCCCCGCTCCAGGGCCTCGAGCACCTCCTCCACCCGCTGGGCCTCGTTGTGGGCGTGCAGCGAGCGGAGGCGCGTCTTCAGCCCGAGGTGCTCCAGGAGGATCCGGGTCCGACGCGTGTCCTCGGCGAGCACCGTGTCCACCGAGCCCAGCACGCCGGCGGCCCGGCGCGTCACGTCCCCCAGGTTCCCGATCGGCGTGCTCACCAGGTGGAGGGTGCCCATGGCCGCCTACGAAAAAGGACCGCCGGGCGGGAGGCTCCCGCCCGGCGGCCGGTCCGGCCGGATCCTCGACGCCTCACTCAGCCCAGATGCTCCTCGATCTTCCTCTCCAGGTGATCCTTGGGCACGGCGCCGATCACCGTGTCCACGTGCTCTCCGTCCTTGAAGAAGAGGATGCTGGGGATCGACCGCACGCCGAAGCGGCTCGCGGTCTGGGGATTCGACTCCACGTCCATCTTGCCCACGCGGACGCCCTGCTCTCCGTATTCCTCCGCGAGCTTCGCCACGATGGGGGCGACGATGCGGCAGGGACCGCACCACTCCGCCCAGAAGTCCACCATCGTGAGCCCGTCGGTCTCTTCGATCTTCTCGGCGAAGTCGTCGTCGGTGACCTCGAACACCTTGCCGTTCTCGGACATCTCCGTTGCTCTCCTTGTGATGTCCCGGCCCCGACGGTACGATCCCGCCGGACACGGGTGCCGGGCGACGGCGCCTCCGCCGTGATCCCAACACCGGGCCGAGATGAACGCTCTTCCACTCGATCACGTGGGTGTGGCGGTCTCCTCGATCGAGGAGGCGCGCCCTGTCTTCGAACTCCTCACCGGGGCGACCTGTTCCGAGGTGGAGGAGCTCGACGCACAGGGCGTCGACGTGGCCTTCGTGGGCTCGATCGAGCTCCTGGAGCCCCGGTCTCCCGACACCCCGGTGGGCCGCTTCCTCCAGCGCCGGGGACCCGGCCTCCATCACGTCGCGCTGCGCGTCCCCGACGCCTCCAGAGCCCTGGACCGGCTCCGGGCCGCGGGCCTGGAGGCGGTGGACGACGAGCCTCGACCCGGCGCTCGGGGCCACACCGTGGCTTTCCTCCACCCCCGCTCCACGGCCGGCGTCCTCGTGGAGCTCGTCGAGCGCGGCGACTCCTCCGCTAGCGCTGGGTGATCCGCTCCAGGCCGATCTCCTCCACCATCCAGCGGCCCTCCGACGTCCGGACCACCACGAAGGGGACGTCGGGGACGAGATCGTCGTCCATTTCCAAGTTAACCCCGATGCGGGTGGTGGGGTTACGTCTTCCCGCGACCCGGGACTCCGAGACGATCTGGTAGTCTTCGTGCTGGATGATCTGGGCGATGGCGTCCATGCGGATCTCCACCTCCTCCCGGGTCACGCAGCGGTTCCCCAGGCCGATCCAGTCCCCGAACTTCTTGAACGCGCAGCCGATCGTGCTCCCGGTGTCGGCGATCGGCCCGCCGGCGGTCCCGAAGATGCGGGCCATGGCCTCGAGGTCGCGGGCGTTGGCCGCCTGTAGGAAGCGCTCCACCGAGAGCATGGGCGCCACGGCGGCCATCTCCCCGCTGGGGACGCTGCGGGTGCTGCATCCCGGGACCGCCGTGAGGAGGACGGCCAGGAGCGCGGTTCGTCGCAGCGGGAGCACGTGGACGCGGGTCACCGGGATGCGGGGATCAGGGCCGGATCCGGACGGCGGTCGGCAGGGCCACCGCAGGTTATCCGGAGCCCCTGCCACCGTCAAGACGGCCGACCGGGTCCCCTCGGAGCGAGCCCGCGCGGGCCCCGGGCGCGCCCCGAGCGGCCCCGCGCCATCAACCGGCCGGGGCCGATCCCGTGGCGGCCGGCTCGGATTCCGCCCCGCCCGCCGGGGCGGGCTCGTCCACCGCCTCGAAGGCGAGCCCATCCCCGTCCGGGTCGGGGTAGACCCGGATCGGGGTCCCCTCCGGCACCCGCCCCTCCAGGAGGTGCAGGGCGAGGGGGTTCTGGAGGCGCCGCTGGATCGCCCGCTTCAGGGGCCGCGCCCCGAACGCCGGATCGAAGCCCTCCAGGGCCAGGAGGTCCTTCGCCTCGTCGGTGATCACGAGCTCCACGCCCTGGTCTTCGGCCAGGGCCTCGACACGCCGGAGCTGGAGCTCGACGATCTCCCGGATCTCCGACTGGCTGAGGGGCTTGTAGAGGATGATGTCGTCGATCCGGTTCAGGAACTCGGGCCGGAAGTGCTGGTGGAGCTCCTTCCGGATCCGCTCCTCGATCTCCCCCCACTGGAGCTCTCCGGCCCGCTCCAGGATGAACTGGCTCCCGATGTTGGAGGTCATGATCACGACCGTGTTCCGGAAGTCCACCGTGCGCCCCTGGGCGTCGGTGAGGCGCCCGTCGTCCAGGATCTGGAGCAGGACGTTGAAGACGTCGGGGTGGGCCTTCTCGATCTCGTCGAAGAGGACCACCGAGTAGGGCCTGCGCCGCACCGCCTCGGTGAGCTGGCCGCCCTCCTCGTAGCCCACGTAGCCGGGAGGCGCGCCGATGAGCCGGGCGACGGCGTGGCGCTCCATGTACTCGGACATGTCGATCCGGACCATGGCCTCCTCGTCGTCGAAGAGGAACTCGGCCAGGGCCCGGGCGGTCTCGGTCTTCCCCACGCCGGTGGGGCCGAGGAAGATGAACGAGCCCACGGGACGGTCCGGGTCCTGGAGCCCGGCCCGGGCCCTCCGGACGGCGTCGGAGACGGCCCGGATCGCCTCTCCCTGGCCCACGACCCGGGCGTGGAGAACGTCCTCCAGGTGGACGAGGCGCTGGCGCTCCGACTCCAGGAGCTTGGTCACCGGGATCCCCGTCCACTCGGAGACCACCTCGGCGATGTCCTCGCCGTCCACCTCCTCCTTGAGGAACTGTCCCTCCGCCTGGAGCTCCTCGAGGCGGGCCTCGGCCGCCTCCAGCTCCCTGCGGGTGTCCGGGATCGCCGAGTACTGGAGCTCCGCCGCCCGCTCCAGATCGCCGGTGCGAGTGGCGCGCTCGGCCTCGAGGCGGAGCTCGTCGATCCGCTCCTTCAGGTCCCGGATCCGGGTGATGACGTCCTTCTCGGTCTGCCACCGCGCCTTCATCGTCGAGGCATCTTCCCGGAGCTCGGCCAGCTCGCCCTCGATCCGCTCCCTCCGCTCCCGGGCCGAGGGATCCTCTTCGCGGGCGAGGGCCTGCTTCTCGATCTCCAGCTGGGTGATGCGGCGCTCCACCTCGTCGATCTCCTCGGGCATGGAGTCGATCTCGATCCGGAGCCGGCTCGCCGCCTCGTCCATGAGGTCGATCGCCTTGTCCGGGAGGAAGCGGCCCCCGATGTAGCGGTCCGAGAGGCGGGCGGCGGCCACCAGGGCGTCGTCGGTGATCCGGACGCCGTGGTGCACCTCGTAGCGCTCCTT
>JABAHQ010008427.1_pt5 | contig 18732 bp, 10 predicted proteins | sample 7062091 | NCBI WGS metagenome assembly JABAHQ01 (sample SAMN14534359, study PRJNA622989) | marine sediment metagenome | biome: marine biome [ENVO:00000428]; feature: marine pelagic biome [ENVO:01000023]; material: deep marine sediment [ENVO:00002113] | place: India: Gulf of Kutch | collected...
AGCTGGCGCTTATGGCGCACCCCTTCTAAAGCGCAAGCCTGGCGCATGTATAAAACCTCCTGCACCTATTTGGGCTATCTGTGCTTGGGGATGTTAGTCGATGCCCTCATCTAAGGCTGGGGTTCAGGGTTCAGAGTTCGGAGTTCAGGGTTCCGAGTTAACTCGGAACTGAGAACTGAGAACTCCCAGCGAGAGCATTGGAAGATCTCATCCTTCACCTTTCATCTTTATTTATAGGAGCAAGCTAGCAGCCATGAGCTTAATTGCCAACACACCAACCACCCCTGCTGTAGACGCACCATCCACATCCTGGCGAGCCGGCTGTTGTCTTACCCTGGAAGAACTGGACGCCGCCTCGGATGAGAGCTGGGCCATCGCCAACCGGCTGGCGATTGGGCTGTTGTTGGGCATGATGGTCATGCTCATCAGCCTCTCCCTCTACAGCGAATTCATTCGCGTCGAGGTCCAAGGCCTGAGTAGCCGGGTTGATCGGGGCGATCTCTTTTTCTTCAAACTGCTCATGTTCCTGGCCGCTACCCCCACCGTTGCCCTGTTGGGCTGGCCCATCGCCCGCCAGGCCGGGCGCGGTTTGCGGGAACGTCGCCTCAGCACTGACAGCTTGATCTTGCTGGGCAGCCTCTCGGCGTATCTCATCTCCGTTCACGGCTTAGTCAGCGGCGGTGAGGTCTATTTCGATACCGCCACGCTGATCTTGTTGCTGGTCACCCTGGGGCATTTTCTGGAAATTCGCGCCCAGATCAAAAGCTCCGAAGCCCTCGAAGCCCTGCTGGCGCAGGCCCCGGATGAGGCGACTGTCCTGCGCCACGGGCGTGAAGTGCGCCTTGCCGCCGAGTTAGTCGCTCAGGATGAAAGGGTCATTGTGCGCCCCGGCGAAGCTTTTCCGGTCGACGGCACCATCTCCCAGGGGGAGGGAAGCATCAATGAGGCCAATATCACCGGCGAAGCCAGGCCGGTCTTCAAGGAGAAAGGACAGTCGGTCTACTCCGGCACCGTCAGCCTGGATGGGTACTTTGTCTTGCGCGCCACCGGCGTGGGGGAAGACCGGGTCATCGCCCGTCTCACCCGCTTGCTCGCCGAAGCCCGCCGGCATCGTGCCCCCATTCAGCGCCTGGCCGATCAAGTGGCCACCCTCTTCGTCCCCGCCGCCATGGGCATCAGCCTGCTCACCTTTCTCTTTTGGCGTTGGCAGCTCGGGCCCGAAGCCGGGTTATTGCGCGGCCTGGCCGTCTTGCTGATTGCCTGCCCCTGTGCCCTGGGCCTGGCCACCCCCCTGGCCATCTGGGCCGGCCTCCAGCGGGCCGCCAGGGAAGGGATCCTGATCCGCCACCCCGAAGCCCTCGAAAAGCTGAGCCGCGTCCGTCACCTCAGCTTTGATAAGACCGGCACCTTAACTCAGGGCCGCCTCAGCCTCAGCCAGATCATCGTTGACCCCCACACCCCCTTAACCCCCACCGACCTCCTCCGCCGGGCCGCCGGCCTGGAGCGGGCCTCTGAACATCCCCTGGGACAGGCCCTTGTGGCCGCCGCCCGGGCCCGCCATCTGAGCTTGCCCCCGCCCACCAAAGTTACCGTCCAGCCGGGGTTAGGGATCATCGGCCAACTGGCCGGCCTTAGCCCACCCGTCGCCGTCGGCAGCCCCCGCTTTATGGCCCGTCTGGGCTGGCCCCTCTCCGGCTATTTGCAGGCTAAAAAATTGCGCCTCGAAGCCGGCGGACAAACCGTGATCTGTTGCGGCTGGGGGGGACAGGTCCATGGCCTCCTGGCCTGTCAAGAAACCCTGCGTCCCCAGGCCGCCCCAACCCTGGCCGCCTTACAAGAGGCCGGTTTAACCGTTACCGTCCTGACCGGAGACACGGCGGCCGCCGGTCAGGCTTTGGCCCGCCGGTTGAAGGTCCCGGTCATCAGCCATCTCCTCCCCCAGGATAAAGTAACCTATTTAAGAGCGCTTCATCATCAACATGCCTGGGTCGCTATGGTCGGCGACGGCTTAAATGATGCCCCCGCTTTGGCCGCCGCCGATATCGGCCTGGCCCTGGGATGCGGCGTCGATCTCACCCGCGAAACCGCCGACATCAGCCTGCTGGCTGATGATCTGGCCAACGTCGCCTGGGTCTGGCAATTGGCCCGGGCCACTTACCGCCGTATTCGCTGGAACCTGATCTGGGCTTTTTTTTACAATACCATCGGCCTGGCCCTGGCCGCCCTGGGGCTGCTCCATCCCATCCTGTCCGCCCTGGCCATGGTTTTAAGTAATCTCATGGTGGTTGGCAATTCAATGGGCTTGTATCGCTTTGCCGGCCCCTCTTCGGCCAAACTGAAGGCGCCGGGGCCTGAAGGGATCCTCAACCTATGACCGCTAATCCCTCCCCTCCCTCACCGGATCCTCGCCCAATCAATCTGGCGCAAGCGGCTGAAAACCGGCGCCTCCTGGCCCGGCCCGGTCTCATCTGGCTGGAAAAAGCCTGGCTGCTCGTCGAAAGCGGCCTTAACCGCTTCATTGGTGCCCAACAGTTGAATCCCTTTTATCACACCGGCACCATTAGCCTCTATCTATTTATCCTGGTCATCCTCAGCGGCCTCTACCTGACCCTGTTCTACCGCTACGGTACCGAAGCTTCTTATGCGTCGGTCCAGCGGATAAACGCCCAGGTTTTGGGACGCCTCATGCGCGGCATCCATCGTTACGCCTCCGATGCCGCCGTGATCTTTATCCTGCTGCACACCCTCCGCGAGTTTTTTAAAGGCCACTTTTGGGGCAATCGCTGGTTGGCCTGGGTCTCCGGCGTGATCTTGCTGGGCCTGACCTGGATCACCGGCACCACGGGCTACTGGCTGGTCTGGGACCAACGGGGGCGGTTGATCAATGATGGGATCACCGACATCTTGAGCGCGTTCCCTTCTCTCGGCGGGCCGTATGCCTTGACCTTTTTAACCAATGAGCGGGCTCAGGGGCTGCCCCTCTTCTTTGTCATCTTAATTTTCATCCACATCTTCATTCCCTTGGTGATGGGCGGGCTTTTTTGGCTTCACATCGTCCGCTTAAGCCGGGCGAAAATCCTGCCGCCCCGTTTCCACATGATCGGCCTTGGCCTCATTTTGGCTGGCCTGGCCCTCGCCCTACCGGCCAGTATCGCCGAGCCGGTTGATTTATCCCAGCTCCCACCCCCTGTGGGCCTCGATTACTACTATCTCTCTTACTTACCGACCACCCTTCGCTGCGCCCCCCTTGTTTTTTGGTCTATCAGCCTCTTCGCCTTTACCCTGCTGATCCTCCTCCCCTGGATCTTCCCCCCCAAAAGGCTGGCCCCGGCTGGCGTAACCCTGGCCCAATGCACCGGCTGTACCTTCTGTGCCCACGACTGTCCTTACACCGCCATCACTATGATCCCCCGCACCGACGATCAACCTTATAAACAGCAAGCCGTGGTTGATCCCCATCTCTGCGTCGCTTGTGGCATCTGCGGCGGCTCCTGTGCCTGGGACGCCGTCGGTCTGGGCGATTGGCCCAACGAGCTGGTCTGGGCTGAGATTGTCCAGCAGTTGACAGGCGCGGCCGACCTATCTCACCACCTGGTCCTGGTTTTTACCTGCCAGCGGCATCTGCATCACGGCGCCCGGCGGGTGATCGCCAAACTTAATCAGGAACGGGGCCAAACCGGTGACGAACTAAGGCTCATTGCGCTGCCCTGTGCCGGCATGCTCGCCCCCACCCATATCTCCCGGGCCCTGGATATAGGGGCCCGCGAAGTAATCATCGCCGGCTGCCCTTTAGAAGATTGTGACGCCCGCGAAGGCAACCGCTGGCTGGCCCAAGAATTGGCCCGCCGGCGCCCCCCCTTTCTAAAAAGAAGAGAACACGCCGCCCGGGTGCGCACCTTATGGCTCCCCCCCAACGAGCCCGCCTGGTTGCGTCAGGGGCTCTTAAATCGGTGGCCGTTACCCGGCCTCACCCCCTTCCACCTGGCCCGGGCCCTGGTGCTGCTGGCCCTCCTCTTCGCCCTGACCACCTTGGCCACCGATATCCCTTTCCAGGCTTACGGCCCCAACCAGGCCCTGTTACAGGTGGGGTTACGTCACAGCACCCAGGTTATCCAACCCCAAACCCTGTCCCCTGACGAACTGGCTCAATTGCCCCAACATCTGCAACTCAAGCAGATCCAGGGGGCCGGACGGTTCCCGCTCCATCTGGTCATTCGCCTGGACGGCCGGCTTCTGCTCGATGAAACCTACCCACCGCAGGGGGTTCGTCACGATGGGGCCACCTTTGTCCTGGAAAAGATCACCATACCCCCGGGCACCCATTCCCTCCTGGTTCAGGTAGACGACGGCGGCGAGGACCACCTGCGCCCCGTCATCGCCGAGACGATTGAGGTTAAACCGGGCCAGGTCATTGTCGTGGGCAGCGATCCCGTGGCCGAGTTTGAACTGCTCCAGTGAGCGAGGCAGCCAACGCCCCCCTCGAAGCCCCGGCCCGCAGCTCCCAGGAGCACAGACTATCGGGCTGAGGCCAGCTTTCAGGTTTCCCTCAAAATGACGAATGTCATTAAAAAGGGGTGACAAGCTTCACTTCAAAAATCCCGCCACTTAAATAAAATAAGAGTACCCCAATTTTCGTTTAGCTTTTTGAGGCCACCCAACAAGCTAACCTCGTTCCCGATTCTCAGTTCAGGGTTCAGAGTTCCGAGTTTGGGGTTCGGAGTTCAACTCGGAACTCGGAACTGGGAACTGGGAACTCGGAACTAAATTTAAGGAGGGGGCTGAATGAAAGATATTTTCCTGGGGATAGATATTGGCTCAACCACCATCAAAGTCGTTGTGCTGGACCGGGCCAAAACCTTGCTGGCCCACCGCTATCTTCGCTCCCAGGGGCGACCCCGACAGACCTTGCTACAAGCGATAAGGGAGTTGGCTCAGCGCTTTGATCTTTCGCAAATTGTGAGCGCCGGCTTAACCGGCTCCGGGGGTGAACCCCTCGCCCAGTTGATGGGGGGACGTCACGTTAATGAACTCATCGCCCAGACCCGCGCTGTCGGTGAGTTTTACCCTGAAGCACGTACCATTATCGAAATCGGCGGCCAGGATAGTAAATTCTTATCGCTGGCGTGGGACCGTAAAAGCGGCAAAATGATGTTGGTTGATTTTGCCATGAACACCCTCTGTGCGGCCGGCACAGGCTCATTTTTGGACCAGCAGGCCGAACGCCTGGGCATTGCCATCGAAGATGAGTTCGCCGCTTTGGCTTTGCAATCTAAAAATCCGGCTCGGGTCGCCGGGCGTTGCACCGTATTTGCCAAATCGGATATGATCCACTTACAACAAAAAGGCACCCCGCTACCCGATATCTTGGCCGGTTTATGCCTGGCTATGACTCGCAATTTTAAAAGTGTGATCGGCAGAGGCAAATCTTTCATCCCGCCCATTCTTTTTCAAGGGGGGGTGGCTTATAACAAAGCGGTGGTGCGCGCCTTTGAAGAGGTGTTGCATCTGAAACCCGGCCAACTGATTGTGCCAGACAATCACCCGCTCATGGCCGCCCTGGGTACAGCTTTCATTCTGTTGGACGAGGAAATTGAGGGGGATCTGCCCCCTTTTCACGGCTTTGGCCCTTTAGAGGCTTACCTCCGCGCCCATAAAAACGAGCGAAAAAGCATGCCTCCGCTATCGGATATAACCTGCCAGGTGCCGTGTATCGAGCTAACCTTGAGCTCAAAAACGCGATCTCCGAGGCCCGTTTACCTGGGCATTGATGTTGGTTCCATCAGCACCAACGTGGTTCTCATTGACGAGCAAGCCCAAGTCGTGGCCCGACGCTACCTGCCTACAGCAGGCCAGCCCCTAGAGGCAGTACGTCGCGCTCTGAGTGAGATCGACCAGGAAGCAGGCGGATGGGTAGAAGTGCAAGGGGTAGGCACGACTGGCTCGGGCCGTTATCTGACCGGCCATTTTGTGGGGGCCGATGTGATTCGCAATGAGATCACCGCCCAGGCCCGAGCGGCCACCGCCATCGACCCGACGGTGGATACCGTCTTTGAAATAGGCGGGCAGGATAGTAAGTACATTAGCCTGGACCATGGGGCCGTGGTCGATTTTGCCATGAACAACGCCTGTGCCGCCGGCACGGGCTCCTTTTTGCAAGAACAAGCCGACAAGCTGAAAATCGACTTCAAGGAAGATTTTAGCCGCCTGGCCCTCTCCTCAGCCAGTCCCACCTGCCTGGGCGAACGATGCACGGTTTTTATGGAGTCAGACCTGATACATCATCAACAGCAAGGCGCAACCGTCGATGAATTGACGGCCGGTTTAGCCTATTCCATCGCTCAGAACTACCTTAATCGCGTGGTTAATGGACGATCTATAGGTAAGAATATTTTCTTTCAAGGAGGTGTGGCCTGGAACCAAAGTGTCGTTGCTGCCTTTCAAAAATTGACAGGCTGCAAGATTACCGTACCACCCCATCATGATGTGACTGGGGCTATTGGTGCAGCCATACTGGCTATGGAGACCCTGGCATCCGGAGACGAAGGAAGCAAAGATGTGGCGGAGCCAACGAAATTTAAAGGATTTAATTTGAGTGGCAGACATTATAAATCAACCGTTTTTGAGTGTAGAGCCTGTCCAAATCTGTGTGAGGTCAACAAAGTTGTCATCAGTGGTGAACCCCCTATCTTTTATGGGGCTCGCTGCGATCGGTTTGAAGAAGCGGGGCGGGCGCGTAATCACCTTAAGCAAGCGATACCGGACCTTTTCGCCGAGCGCAATGCGCTCTTGCTGGGCGATTACATACCACCCAATGATCATCGTAACGGCCGCCTACGCTTGGCGGTTCCCCGGGCTTTGACCTTTTACGACCTTTTCCCTTACTGGCGGGCCTTCTTTAACACCCTGGATATCGAGTTGATCCTCTCCGAAGCAACCAATCCAAAAATCATCCGCCACACTTCAGAGCATGCCGCAGCAGAAACCTGTTTTCCGGCTAAACTGGTTTATGGCCATGTGATTGATTTATTGCATCAAGAGGCCGATTTCATATTTTTGCCGGGTATGGTCAATCGTGAAAATATCGCTCCTGGCCAGATGCATAACAACTATTGCCCCTTCATTCCGGCTATGACCCATTTGGTCACAGCTCACGTAGATTTGGAGACACGGGGACATCGTCCCTTAAAGTTCCCACTGCACATGTTATGGGAAAAAGCCAGAAAGAAAGAATTGAGCCTCCTGGCTAAGCAGTTAGACGTTTCGACCAAGCGGGTTGGTGAGGCTGCCTTGACTGCCGAGGCAGCACAGCAAGATTTTTACGCCACCATACGTCGCCGGGGGCGCGAGGTGCTGGACAGACTTGAAGGTGATCCGTTAGCTGTGGTCATTGTAGGCCGGCCTTACAATACCTGCGACCTTGGTGTTTGCCAGGACCTGCCCTTCCAACTGCGTAAACTCGGTATATTGCCTATTCCAATGGATTACCTGCCCCTCGATTCTGTTGATGTATCAGATTGCTACGCCAATATGTTCTGGCGCAGCGGGCAAGATATCCTGGCTGCTGCCACGATCATTCGCAACGACCCGCGTCTGCAAGCTATCTACTTGACTAATTTCAACTGCGGTCCCGATTCCTTTGTTATCAACTTCTTTCGCGAGATTATGAGTGACAAGCCTTTTCTCGAATTAGAGATTGATGATCACACTGCCGATGCCGGGGTTATTACCCGTTGTGAAGCCTTTTTCGAGAGTTTGAAAATGGGGAAAGGAATTGTGTCGTGACGACCCTGAGCGGTGGCCACCATAAGCCTAAAACTGTTTATCTGCCCTATATGTGTGACCATGTCTATGTCCTGGGAGCAGCGTTAGAGGCACATAATATCCCTGTCGAAGTTTTGCCGCCCCCCGACGATGAGACGTTAGCTATTGGCCTGGATCTGTGCAAGGGCCGTGAATGTTTACCCTGTTTTACTTCTACCGGTGACATCATCCGGCGCGCGTGCCAACCTGATTTCGACCCGGCCCAATCGGTGTTATTAATGCCGACCACGGCCGGACCGTGTCGTTTCGGACAATACACCGCCCTCCAGCGGGATATTCTGGATCGTCAGGGGCTGGCCGAAATGGAGATCATCTCCCCGAATGCCGCCAATTCTTACCAGGGCTTTGGTGATAACCCTAATAAATTGCGCGTCTTGGTTTGGCAGGGTGTGGTTGCCGTTGATCTGTTGCAAAAACTACTCCACGAACACCGTCCCTACGAGGTTAATCCGGGCCAGACTGACCAAATTTACCAGCAATGCCTGGATCGTGTCGTCGCCGCCATTCGGGAGGGAGGTGGAAAAGTGTTGGTTGAGGCGATGAAGGGGGCGGCGTCTCAGTTTGAAACTGTACCTATAGATCGCAACGAGCCCCGTCCCGTTATTGGCATAGTCGGAGAGATTTATCTACGTTTTAATCCCTACAGTAACCAGGACATCATTCGCCAGGTGGAAACCGCTGGCGGTGAAGTGTTGATAACTAGCATGATGGAGTGGTTTTATTTCACCAATTGGGGGGTCAAAACCTTCACCCGCTTTTTCGGCATGTATCTGGATTGGTTTAAGATTTCCTTGGTAGATCTTTACCAGCAGCGCCTGGAGCGTAAACTCCTGAAGCCGGTGGGACATCTACTCAAACACCCACACGAATCGCCTATCACGCAGTTAATGAATTATATCCGGCCTTATTATGAACCTGTCCTGGGCACCGAAGCTGTTTTGAGCATGGGTAAGGCTATTGATTTTGCCCAGAATGGATTGTGTGGCATTCTCAATATTATGCCCTTTTCCTGCATGCCCGGCATCATTGCCGCTGGTATGGCCCCTCGTCTCCGCGCCGACCTGGATAATATTCCCTGGCTGGACGTTATTTACGATGCCCAGGAAGGGACGAATATCAACACGCGTCTGGAAGCTTTTATGTATCAGGCTGTTCAATTTCAGCGACGGATGGTAAAGTGAGTAAAGTGAGCGTTATGAGTAGCCCAAGGCATACCGCTTTCCATTTTTTCCCCTCAAGTTGACGAGTGTGGGTAATTGTGTTATGATCAAAGCCAAGGTAAATACCCAGGTAAAAAATATTTATTCTACAATTCAGTAACCTGTATCCTTCGCGGGTTAACCCAAATTGATGGGGTTCCATCGGTTTGATGATATTGTGATTTTTTAGCGAACTTGTCTCCTTGGTTTGATGAAAATTGTTAAATAGGTTAATATTTGGGGTGTATCTCAAATCTTTGGAAAAACCTGGCGAGGATATAATAATTTTTTGCCTTATTCTAAAATCTAGGATAAGTTTGTATTTAAGATATCTAAGCTAATGTTTAGTGGGCCCTCCTTAGTATTTGCTCCTGCCAAGTTATGCCTCATTGAAAATCCAGTCTGACTGATTGGTTTTGTGTTAATGATCTAAGATCGTATAGTTTTAAGGTCAATATCTCGAATGATGATAAATTAGATAGGCCTCTATTGTTTCAAATGTGACTGGTGCCTCTTTTCATTATTATTCTTGCCTGATTTGTTTGTTTTGACTTATCTCCTTTTCTGGAGTTTCATTTTATCAGCCTGGTCCTGATTTGGCCCCGGTTAGCTTTTTGGGAATTCTCAGAGGTGGCAGGAGCAGAAGATCTTCCGACTTAACATTAAAATATAATCTATATTATCAAAGTTGGTAAAGCCCCTAAGATGGTCTAGCTTTCTAGTCGATCACACCATTGTAGTCTATCCGTCGAAGATCCTAGGAGCGGAGCGGATAGGGCAATATTATGACAAGCTATTGGCAAAATTTGTGTTTTAAGAAGGAGCCGTTTAATGGCAGAAAATATTGAGAAAACGAATAAGAAGTCTGAAGAAGAAGTGTCGCCGGTCCCGCGAAATCCAAATGGACACGAAACCTTATCCCTCGACTTTAATATCGCCGGGTTAGAGCTGAAGACGCTAAGCGAATTACGAGAGTTGGCCAAGGAACATGGCATTACGCGCTATAGTCGCCTCAAAAAAGATGAATTAGTGATCAGCATTCTTAAAGCACGGGCCGAATCCCAAGGGTTGTTATTTGACGGCGGCATATTGGAAATTAAGGAAGACGGCATTGGTATCTTACGCTCAGTCAATCTCCTGCCTGGTCCGGATGATATCTATGTCTCGCCGAGCCAGATTCGGCGGTTTGGACTTAGGAACGGCGATCAAGTGATCGGCCAGGTCAGGCCGCCAAAAGATACAGAAAAGTATTACAGCCTGCTGCGGGTTGAGGTTATCAACAATGTAGACCCCGAAATTGCTAAACGCCGCCCCAGGTATGAATATTTGACCGCTATTTATCCTGAAGAACAACTGACTTTAGAGACAACATCAGATATTTTAGCCACCCGCATGTTGGACATGCTCGCCCCCATCGGGCGTGGACAGCGTGGATTGATCGTTTCCCCACCTAAGGCAGGGAAAACAACCATTTTAAAGCAAATAGCTAATGGCATCACCGCCAACTATCGGGGGATTCACTTGATGGTGGTTTTGATTGGCGAACGCCCCGAAGAAGTAACCGACATGGATCGTTCAGTTGATGCTGAGGTCCTGGCCGCCACATTTGATGAACCAGAGCTGGACCAGGCCCGCGTGGCCGAGATGGCGCTTGAACGGGCCAAACGCTTGGTTGAAGGGAAACGGGATGTAGTCATTTTGATGGACTCCCTGACCCGCCTGACCCGGGCTTATAATATGGTCGTTCCTCCCAGTGGCCGGACCCTTTCCGGGGGTATTGATCCTGCTGCACTCTATCCTCCCAAGCGATTTTTTGGTGCAGCCCGCAACTTGGAGGAAGGCGGCAGCTTGACCATTATTGCGACCTGTTTGGTTGATACAGGTAGCCGGATGGATGATGTGATTTATGAAGAGTTTAAAGGAACCGGCAATATGGAATTGCATCTGAGTCGCAAATTAGAACAACGCCGCATCTTCCCGGCCTTTGACGTGGAGGCTTCAGGTACCCGCCGAGAGGAACTTTTGCTTGATCCGAAGACCTTGAACCGTGTTTGGACCTTGCGCCGGATGATTAATGCAGTAGGAGGCGGTTCCGAAGCGACTGAATTGGTTCTGAATCGTCTGGCTAAAACGAAGTCAAACGCAGAATTTCTAACAAGTTTGCATAAAGAAGTTTTATAAATTAATGAGACTCTTTTTTCTACGGTTTTAATTTTTAACTTACTTTAAGCTTTATCTCATCTTTTCTTAATCTTTAAAGATTACTATATAGACAGTTGATTTCTCCTTGTTCGTTCTACAAAAACCTCTTTTTACCTCCTGGAAAACCCGTGTAGTGGCAGCACGGGTTTTTCTTTTTGTCTTAAGCAACCCCCAACCAAGATGCAGCCCAGGGTAAACCTCCTCTACTATTAGTACTACAACGAGATTTCGCGGAATATGTCATTCCTTCGGCTGGCTCAGGACAGGTCTGAGCGACCAACGGAAGCGAAGAATCTCCACCTTCGACCGAGAAATTTGAACGTCGACGGGAGATTCTTCGTCGCTTCGCTCCTCAGAATGACAAAGTCTCGTTGTAGTATTAGGACAACAATTAAAAAGTTGCTTTATCTATAAACCAGGTAACTTGCTTTAAATTTGCTTTCAGATAATACAATATCTGGCGAAAAAAATCGAATAAGGGCCAGATATAGGGTTTTAATTTTATAAAATCATTAATTAGTTTGACATACTCGTGACGTCAGTTACATTGTCTACGTTGGGTAAGATACGCTGCCATATGAGAGTAGCCAGAGGGGCGATAATAAGGTGTCCATTGGAAAGATCGGCTAAAAGATTATCCCCCACCTGGGTGAAATGTTCGACCATGTGACGGGACCAGGGAACTTCCAAACCAGTTGAAGCCAAATGCCAGGTCCGTCCACCGTCACGACTCTCCTCAATGCGGCCTCCCCGATTAACAGAATTTGCCGGACCGAGGATGATATGGTTAGGGTCGGCCGGATCTGGCCAGGCAGCCCGGCAGTAAGCGTGGCGGTAGAGGTGAGTCCAGGTTCGGCCACCATTGGTTGAGCTATAAAGGCCGGCGTTGGTAGCAGCAAAAACGTGGTCGGGAGAGTTGGGAGGAGCGGCGACAGAATGGACATCGGTGTGAACGAAGTCGGCGGGGACGGGGGCGCTAAAATCAGGGTTGCCCGTACACCCCTTAGCCAGCCGCCAGGTTTGGCCTCCATCATCGGAACGGAGTACGCCCCCTACTTCGACAGCGGCATAAACGCGGTCGCCGTGAAAAGCAAACCCACGCACACAACCCGCCTCCGGCGAATAGGGGAGAAACCAGCCATTAGCATCGCGTAATTCGCCAACTTCGGGGCAGCCACGCCAGGTTTCGCCTCCATTGCGGGAGACGAAGATGCCGGCTGGTTCGGTTCCGGCAAATTCAACATCAGAGATGTCGGGATGGTAAGCCAGTCTGCGCACATGGCGAATGGACAGACCCTCGCTGGCTTCCCGCCATGTTTCTCCCAGATCGTCAGAACGATAGAGGCCGTCCGTTGTCCCCGCCAAAATCACCCCTTCTCGAGCGATCACACTGGTGACGTTGTGTCCGGTCAAGCCACGGTGCGTTTCATGCCAGTCTCCTCCATTTTTCTGGCAGATTAGCAGCCCCTTGGTTGTAGCGACTAAAAGTGAAGTGGTCATAATTGGCTCCTCCAGATTCTAAAGCTCATTTGCTACATCCGTATCTTATCTATTATACCCAAAATGGCAGTTTACGCATCTGACGATCGGTCAGCGTCTTACAGACAAAAAGGACAGGCCCAAAACCTGTTCTTTGGTACAGGGTAGATTGCTGGTAATTGGAAGGCATTACCTTTGCAGCCGAGCACTTATTTTCGCCAGCAAATCAAACGGCGCGTAGGTGTCTAATACTCGTCCCTGCTGGTCGAGGGCTAGTAGATTGGTATGACCCCAAAAAGATGGGTGGCCGTCGAGGGCGAAAAAGACAACACCAATAACGCGTGGGTCGTCGAGCCAGGGCGTCCAGCCTTCTTCGGGTAGGTCGGGATAGCGCCCACCGTTACCACGCATAGCTAAATCCAGGTAACCAGCCACCATCTCGGCCTTGGGGAGGGCACGATTGCTGGCCGGATCATCGACCAAATTAGCGGATTCGGCATGATGCCAGCCGGTCTCGGTGATTAGCACCGGCAGCGGCGGTAAGCCGTAGGTAGACAGTTTGAACAGTTCCCACTCATAGCTATTGACGCCCCGGTTATAGATCCCTGGCGACGGTTCAACGGACTGAGAGGCGACGTCGTTCAACCAATCAACTTGATAACGTTGTTGCCAGGGACCCTCCGTAAATGGTCCCAACGGATAGGCGTGACTGGCCCAGGCGTCCAACCGGGCGAAGACATCGGGTTGGGCGGCGATCATTTGGTCCAGAAATGTTTCCTCATCTATATAGAATGCCCCGTCAATAAAAGGCACATCGCCGGTGTTGGGGGCATAAGGATCAAAGCCGGCGTTAAGGACGCGGGCTTGTGGATCAGCCGCGTGAAGGGCATCGGCTATGTCAATTAAAAAGCGGGCGTAAGCAGCCGGATTCGGCCGGCCACCCCACTCAGGGCCGTGATTGGGTTCGTTGCCGACGATGACGTAGTGAGCCTTTGTCGGCCAGCGCAAGGCGGCAACGAACTGTGCGTACTGTGCAGCGACAGTGAGATAAGTCCCGTCGGGGTCTTGGGGTGGGGCGGTCCAGCCGCTAAGCTGATCATCATGAATGGTGGCCAGACGTAGGATAGGGGTCAGGTGCAACTCGGCGCAAAGGTCCATGAAGATTTGCCAGCGGACCGGATCGAGGTCGTCAAGACGCACTAACTCAACCACAAAGCCCCACTCGCCCACGGCTCGGCGGGCGTATTGCATGTGGCCAGGCCAAAGATCGGTGGGCCAGTCATAGCGACCATCGGACAGCAGTAAGTGGACACCAAGCTTGTTGGCAGGATTATTTAATTTGACGATCAGAGACATATAACAACCATCTCTGAAGAGATCATCATTGATTTTGTTACATACTTCAGGATCACCCAGATTTTCAGCCAGAGAGGTATAACAGTTGTCTTTACAGGGGGTATCTTGGCAAAGAGTTTCACACTGTCCCGGCTCGTATACCGCCCGTATTTTACAGGTATGTTTATACGTCTCTCCAACATGAAGTAACTCGCATAAATCTAACCGTTTGAGCTCTCTGGCTAACCCCTCGAGACAGATATCCCGTTGAGAACGGGTGTCAACTTCTGTGGCTGGCCTTTGTTGAAGGGTCAGACAATAATCTAAGTCCCTGGTTTCTATGGCAAATTCGGATTTGCACGTATCTATAAGCTCTTCGCGGGGTGCCACATAGTCTTGGCGCAGGCCAACAGTGATAAAATCACATAAATCTGGATTAGTCTGTTTGATAGCCAGGTCCAGCGCTTCATCATAGGTAACCGGTCCCTGGCCGAAGGGGCTGGGTGACGTTGGGGCTAGCGCTGGTGGGGTTGTTGCGCAAGCCCCCAGAGTCAGGCTGATCAGCATTATCAAGCTAACGATTAATTTGCTGAAATGATGAGATAATTTATTTTTCATCATCGCTCACTGAATCTCTATATCAATCCCCGCGTATGGATGTTGCCGAGAATAAAGAGGTAGACATTGTTGCTGGCTGTGAGGATATGGTTGGCGTCGCCATGCGGGTGTCTTGGGCCGCCAAGGGGTGACTGTGCTTTCAGGCTCTACTCTAGAGTGCCGCAAGCAATGGGCAAAAGTAGGGTAAATAGCAACTATAGGATTAGTAGAGGAAAATAATGATACCGTATTTGATCATCATAACCTCTTGGTCATACAGACGTTCTTGATGTGAAATAGGTTCCCACTTCGATTTTCTATTAAAGACGCCTCGTCTTTTTGGCTCGCTTGCGTGCTTGTTTCATCAAGGTTTCCTGGAAATTTCGCTCTGTCTCATCGCCAGCCGGACGACGTTGTATATAGAATCCATCGGCATCCAGATCCCAGGCCGAGCAGTTGTCATGTAGAGCGTCTTCAAGGAGTTGAATCAATCTTTCCTGGAGAGTTGGCTCTTCGATGGGTACAACGAGCTCAACCCTCTCTTTCAGATTACGCGTTCTCCAATCTGCGCTGCCAATAAAGGTCAGCGGTTGGCCGTTGTTGTGAAAGTAGAAAATGCGATCGTGTTCCAGGAAGCGGCCCAAGATGCTGATGATGTGGATATTTTCACTATAACCCTCGAGACCTGGGCGCAGACGACTGTGTCCTCGGATGATGAGGTCAATCTGCACCCCTGCTTGTGAAGCCCGATAGAGGTTCTTGATTATGCCTACGTCATCCAGGGCATTCATCTTGGCGATGATTCGCCCGTTGCCGTAGGTTTGTTGAAAGACGATCTCCTGTTGAATCGAGTCGTAAAAGAGATCACGCATGTTTTGCGGGGCTATCATCGCCTTATGATATTTTTGATCGGGCGCATATCCGGTCAAGTAGTGGAACAGATGAACAATATCGGAGCCAAGGTCTGGCCTGCAAGTCAGCAAGCCTAAGTCAGTGTACAACCGGGCCGTTTTGGGATGGTAGTTACCCGTGCCAATATGACAATAGGTTCTGAGACCGCCTTCCTCTCTGCGCACGATCAAGGTCGCCTTAGCGTGAGTCTTCAGGCCAACGAGGCCATAAGTGACATGGACACCTGAGTTCTCCAACATACGTCCCCATTCGATATTATTCGCTTCGTCAAAGCGCGCCTTTACTTCGATCAGGGCAGCTACTTGCTTGCCCCTTTCGGCCGCCTGAATCAACGCCTTGACGATCGGCGACTCATCAGAGGTCCGGTAGAGGGTCTGTTTGATGGCCAGCACTCCTACGTCCTCGGCTGCCTCCTCAATAAGCCGTTGCACACTGACGGCGAAGGAGTCGTAGGGGTGATGGACCAGTATATCGCCTTGCCTGACGATGGCGAAAATATCCTGGGTTTCCTTAGTCGCCCCTTCATGAATCAAACGCTCAGGCACAACTGGCTCCCACGGATTGAATTTGAATTGAGGCAGATTCAGATCGGCGATCTGAAAGCAATCGGTCAGGTCGAGCAGCCCATCTACTTCGTAGACATCCTCGGGCTGTAAGTCAAGCTCTCGCATCAACAGACGACAGTCGTATACCGGCATATCTTTAGCGACTTCCAGTCGCACGACGGGGGCAAAACGACGCTCGCGTAGTTCTGCCGAAATCATCGCCAATAGATCTTCAGCCTCCTCTTCATCGCGACGCAGGTCCGCATTGCGGGTGATGCGGAAGGGATGAACGCTGATCACCTCCAAGCCACTGAAGAGTTCATTGATATGGTGGGCGATGAGTTGTTCCACCGGTAAAAAACATAAGTGGTCGCCCTGTGTTGAAGTGATTGCCTCCCTTACAGGCTCTTCGACTTCAGGTATAGGCAGTAAGCGTCTCAAGCTGGTCGGGACCTTGAGCCGGGCGAAGTGGGTCGTGCCTCGCCGGGGATTTCGCAGAATAACGGCCAGAGACAGACTCAAATTGGAAATGAAAGGAAAAGGATGCCCAGGATCAACGGCCAGGGGCGTTAATATAGGATAGATCTGGGTTTTGAAATAATCGCTCATAACAGCTTGCTGCTGCGAGCTTAGATCATCGTAATCATAAATAACGATACCAGCCCGCTTATGCAAGGCTGGTTTGAGCTCTTTCTCCCATATTTCGGTCATGGTTTGATACATAACTAAGATGGCCTGACGCAGCAAGGCCAACTGCTCAGTAGGGGTCCGGCCATCGGGCGAGAGTTCGCGCACGCCAGCCGCTTCCTGTCGCTTGAGACCGCCGACCCGCTTTTGGACAAACTCATCCATATTACTGGCTGTAATCGCCACAAAACGAAGCCGTTCCAGTAAGGGAGTACGCTCATCCATCGCCTGGTAAAGGACGCGCCAATTAAAGTCAACCCCGCTTAGCTCTTGGTTGAAATACAACGTTGGATGCTTTACATCGGCCCCTTTAGGCACTGGCTGCGGTGAGACGGCCCTGGGTATAGCCCGGGAGGGTCTTGCCTCCGTTTGTTGCCCGGCCTCAGCTTCGGTTCGTTGGAGCGCTTCCCTTGTGTTTTCCTCAACATCTGATATCTGCACGGAGGTGGCATCGTCACGGGAAGATAGGTCTTTTTTTAACATCGTTGTTACACTCAGGACCAGCAGCGCGTAATTACCTCGCTGAACATGGTTACTAATATGCTGTCAAAATCACTGTATTTAAAGTAGTGTAAGGATTATTAAAAGTCAAGTTTGCCAGAATACTTGCAAACACTCGTCTTACCGATTTCTTTCTGCCAACAATGTCTCAACTTCAGGCACACTGATGCCTGTCTTTTCCAGCAGTAGGTTATAGACTCTCTGAATCGCACCTAATTGAAATCAACCATAAATCGAAATCCTGGTGAGGGCTGATGCCCTCTGAAACTTGATTTTTTGGGCAGGTGAATGTATCGTGTGGCGGATCATTTGATGTTGACAAAGGAGCATCTAATATGGCTAGCAATCTTCCAAAAACAGACAAAATCACCGTCGCCGTCATCACCGGCGGCCATGCATTTGACGTGCCCGGCTTCCAGGCTATTTTTCGGGGCATGCTAGAAGTAGATAGTTATATTCAGAACCTGGACAATTTCATCGCAGATGTAGGCGGTGTACGAGACCAGTACGATGCGCTCCTTTTCTACCACATGCCCCGGCAAACACCGGCCGAGGAGAGCAAAACCAGAACAGTTCTCGAACAACTCGGCGCCACCGGCCAGGGCATCTTCCTGCTGCACCACGCAATTTTGGCCTATCTGGAATGGCCTTTTTGGTCGGAATTGGTTGGCATACCGGACCGCCGTTTCGAATATTACCATGGCCAGGAACTCCATATTGAGATTGCCAACCCCAACCATCCGATTACCCAGGGGCTTGAGCCCTGGGATATGATTGATGAGACCTACAAGATGGCCGATATAGGGGAGGGCAGCCAGCCCCTGCTCAGGGTCACCCATCCCCAAAGCATGCAGACAATCGCCTGGACCCGTAAATTCAAAGAGGCCCGCGTCTTTTGTTTTCAATCTGGGCATGATAACACAACCTACCTCAATCCCAACTTTCGGACCGTGATTTTGCGCGGTATTCAGTGGTGCGCCGGACGAATCTGATTTGTCGAAGATCCTAGGAGCGAAGTCGCAGATTCCCTGTGCCCTCTGGGGTAGAGGAGCGAAGCGTATAGGACTAAATGGAAGGATTGGGCGATGAAGCGAATAGAACACGGATTACGCGGATCCAACGGATTAACACGGATTTTTAAAGATATTTACGCACCACGCACTACGGGTTAGGGAGGTCATAATGGAGCATACCTTTAACTGGCAAACGGCAACCCCCGAAAGTCAGGGCCTGGACGGGGCTAAGCTTGAAGCCTTGGGGAAGAATTTGGCGGCTAGAAATACCAAAACTTTTTTAGTGATCAGAGGTGACAAGGTCGTCTATGAGCGGTACACTTCTGGCTGGGAGGCGAAAAAGAAACACTACACCGCCTCTCTGGCCAAAGCCCTGGTGGGGGGCCTGTCCCTGATGCTGGCTATGGACGACCGATTAATTTCATCCGATGACCTGGCCTG
>JABAHQ010028752.1_pt1 | contig 18701 bp, 28 predicted proteins | sample 7062091 | NCBI WGS metagenome assembly JABAHQ01 (sample SAMN14534359, study PRJNA622989) | marine sediment metagenome | biome: marine biome [ENVO:00000428]; feature: marine pelagic biome [ENVO:01000023]; material: deep marine sediment [ENVO:00002113] | place: India: Gulf of Kutch | collected...
TAGGCACAAAATCTGCCAGACCTCGGCGTTGACTATCAATGTAGCCGTTGCGAGTTCCGGCCAAATCTACTACCGTGCCCGTTCGTTTATTGGGCCACGTTACAGTCGTGTTGCCACTTGTTAAGGGGTCAAATTGTGTTGAAGATTCTTCCTTTTCAAAAACTTCATACAATGGGCCTACAATACAGGTAGGAAGCTCAGCCTCCACTGTGACAATGGCNNCGCCTGGCTGGTTCGGCATGTTATTCTCCTGTATCCCAAATTCGTACTCAGGATATCATGATTACCAATCTATGCTAATATTTTGCTGAATCCACTCATTTACAGGCTCTAAAGGCACTCCATTTTCATCGAATGTGAGCTCCTTGCAGGCCATGAAAAATAGGAATCTGATTTTCTCTATTGGATCTCCAGTTCTATCCACAATCCAGTCTTGATCCATTTTTATGGTCGTGGTAATTGTACAGTCATAATATCCTGGAATTGTGTCATCTGGAGAATTTAATCTCATCGGGGGGCCTCCCTGAAGAGGCGAAATATTATCTATCCCAAGTTCGTATATGGCTTTTCTGAAAGCCATGATACCCTTCGCTGTGGCTGATTGTAAAAGTTTTGCACTGGACTTTGTGTTAGAGATGCAATGCATTGTATATGGGTGATACAAAGGCGTGATGTGTGACTCTGCATTCTCTTGCCACCAGTTCGCATTGCTACCCGTAGATTGTATTTGTTCACTCCATCCACCTTCCTGCAAAATAATTGCAGGAGATGCATTTACGGTCTCATCATGGAAAGACTCAGACATCTCAATAATCAGTCCACTCAGGTTATCCACCCATCTGAATTCGTTTGGCAGATCCTGAAACAAGACCTCTTGTGAAAAGAAGCCTTGCAAGAATCCCAGGAGAATTGCTTCTCCTCTGATAACAAAATTCATGCCGATTCCTCACCTGGATAAAACAGTCCGGACTCTTGCTTTTGCTTATCTATCGCAGAGGCTGTGAATGCCTGGCTGGTCACGGTGCCATTGGGTTCTGAAGAATCTATATTCCTAACTTTCCATGCAGTCCCAGTGCCCTTTTCTACCAGTACATCCCCTGGCTCTAAGATGGGATAGGCTGCCGTCCACCCCTGCCTTGTAATTTCTTCGGATGGTCCATGAACTTCAATCATCGATACCTTTCTGATGCTGGTGAGCCACCTGGCCCTGAAGGTGATGGGGTTAGACCATCCTTCCAGATATCCAGTGCCCTTGCAGGTAGGGCAATTACCGAGTCTGCCACGCTCTTTTGTAAGTGGGTCTATACATGTAGTACATGGGGTGCCGTATTTTGTACGCTTAAAACATGCGGCATCCCAAACCCCAAATCCCGGATGTGAATTAGCCCCTCGCAGCAGGAGCTCATGCTGGCGAATAATTTCTGAGGTAATTCGATCGCCAGCTTTTTTGATGGTCTGAGGATCAGACTCAAGCACAGTGACTTCGTCTGATTTATTTCTTACAACAAGCTTGTAAAAAAGGAGAGTATGAAACCCTCTGTATATAGGTAAAGTAGAGTCACTGTAGGCAACAGTGTTGTGGTCTACTATATCTATTTCTTCAAATGGCCCTTCTGGGCTAGAGGCTCGCTCAATTACTATCTCGTGTGCACTTGTTATGCCTTCGATTGTCCATTGAAGTCGCCAGCCTTCATCGGGCCAAACACCAATGTTAATCCAGCTAAATCTCACAGAGCTTCACCCGTGCCCTTAAATCTTTTAAGAGGCTTTTTGCTCATTGTCCTCATTCCGCCAGTCGTAAGCTTCTTCTTAGGGTTACCCGGCTTCATCTTTCTTACAGAGCCGTTAGTGCTTAGTTTTGGTTTGCTGGACTTCATTTTGCGCCCAGCCTTAGCTGACTCGCCAGTACCCGAGCTTAACTTGGGATTATCTGACTTCATTTTGCGCACTGAGCCATGAGGTCTATATCTGCGAGGATCCTTCTTAGGCTTGATTTTTACAGGCTTGCCACTTTCATCCATAATGGGGACTTTTCCCCCACCATCAGGAAAGTTCATGGTTTTAGGTTGCTTGAGGGCGCCATTTGTTACAACTCCCCACTTGGGGCCTGTCTGTGTTCTTTTGACAGCCACCTTATTGAGAAGTTTTGGCTTTCTGGCGCGCTTATGCCCAATCTCGTATTGGAGCGCTGTTTTAATTAATGTATTCATAGTAAGAAATCCTCAGAAAATATCTGGAAACAAGGCTTCCGGGCTCTCGTAAAAATCATACGCTGATTCTGCGTTTAGCGCTACTTTTAAGTCTTTGACATCCTGAGCATGCGTTTGTAGAAAGTTTTGTATCCACTGCATGTNNCGTGAAAGAAACGCCATTGTCGTTAAAGTTCAAAAAGTTCCTGGAGTAGATGAGCCCACTCATCTTCAAGAGCTCGATAACAACACCCTGGAACATAATAAGGGGATCTCGAAAATCTTCCACGCCAAACTTTTGCTCTAAGATTGGAGGGGACGAATTGAAGTGCTTAACCCACAACTGTAGGGCTAGCTTTAGCTTCTCGTCAGAAACTTCTGTTCCTTCTAGGAGGCGGTTAAATTCAGGCACGTCTCCGTAGTACACCCTTACATCTTGCATGATGCGGTCGGGGACTTTTATGTCGTAATAAGGTTGAGTCATTTCCAGGGGTCACCCTTTAAACGTTTTTTGTCGAAAGCTCCACTGTCAACTTTACGCCTGTGGGCTTCAGCTTTCCGAATCTTCTTCTTCAGGGTCGTCAGTGGCTTCTTCAACCTCTTCATCAGATTCGCTTTCTTGTAAATCGCCTGCATCATAGGCCTCTAGTCTTTCTACGAGCTCGTTCTTGTAACCGCTGGAATCAATACCCAGGTTTTCACATAGTTCAATCAGCTCATCCTTATAGCGCTTAGAATATGGCACTTCTTCTTCTTCTTCCTCTTCCATATCTTCTAAGACGCCAGGAACTTCTTCAGCAAGATCGTCTGCATCTACGAACTCCTCTGGTTCTGGCTGAGGCTCCTCTGGAGCCTTGCGCTCAGAATTATCTGCGGGGACGAGATCATATAGTTGGTTCTTGATGACAAAGCCCACGAACTCCACACCGGCCGCCTGTGCCACTTGAAGTGCAGGGGCATGCAGTGTAGATACGGGCACATCGCCCTGGGTTCCTGGTCGAAAGTGCTTATAGCCAATCTTTACAGGTCTCGTTCCTGTATTTTCAAATCTAACGTAAACAGGATCTATAAAAGGGTACATATTTTCCTCTCTATTAAATGAAAAGCCCCGGAGCCCCTTGTGTAGGGCCCGGGGCCGTGATCAATTCATCAAGCTATTTTCAATTAGCTGATGGGCGCCAGGGTCATCTTACCGATGGACTGGTCATTGCCAATTCCCATTCCGAATGTTCGGAACCCCTTCATTTTCAGGATGTCGTGCTGGTGCTCAATCGAGAACCGGTCGTCATTGAAGGTGAAGTGATGCCCCATGTACTCGGGCTCAGTAAAGACAAAGATCTCATTTTCTGAAACGAGATCGTTTTTGCGCGTTTTGATGACGCGAAGTCCAAAGAGCTTATCGTACATGTAGCCGTCACGCCAGAACTCCGAGCCCATTCCATTTTGCAGACCCGTCCAGGTTCCAGCACCCGTAGAGGTGTTGGACTGAATCCAGGTTGAAATGTAGTTGAACATCGACTGAGTCATCAGCAACGTCGATGCCTGGAGGTATCGGCCGTTGGCGCTCTGACGATCAATCAAGTTGCGAAGTCGAACAAGAAGCTGGGGCGTAATTATTTCATCAGTCCCTGCTGAAAGGTCAATTTCGTTACCTGAAGAGGCAACCGCCTTATTGCAGAATCCAATGAACATTTCGTCCATTTCTTTTCTGATGTGGTACGCAATGTGGTGCCGAATCAGATTTTGCAGCGGCTGACGCATGCCTCGGAGCTCACCTTCCGTGATCGAGTACTCGGGAGACTCGATTTTGTGGAACGGAATGGCGTAGCGCTCCGCTTCGACGTACTGGTAGTCCGACCGACCTCTGAAGGTTGTCGTGATAGCCTGCACATCCGTGTACTCTTTGTCGATAACTACCTGGTAGTTCGGCGAGTTCACATCACGGTCACACTGCTGCGGAGAGATAGACTGCGCAGGAAGAATCCTTTCCATAAAGGAGTCTTCATAAATTTGCAGCTTCAAATACTCAGCACCCTTTTCGGCCGCTTCTTTGGCCATATCAGGGTCCCTGAGGGCCTGAATAAAGTTTTCGTTTACCTGCGATACATTGAAATCAAACATTTTTTACTCCATACATTCTAATTAAGTATTTTAGCCAAGATCAAAGTGGCACAGATAGAAGCCTGTTCCTGCCAGATCGGCATCTCCGACCACCCGTCCTACAACTTGAAGCTCAGCCAAAAGGGCATCCGTTTCGCCTGTGACGAAAGTTGCCAATTCAGTAGCATCAAGAGGATCGATTTGGCCTGCAGTAGCTGACTTAACCAGAACATCGCCGGCGGCGGGTGTCGCAGTAAACATCGATGCGGCACACTCGGCCATAAACTGGCCAGCCATGCATGTATGTTCCTGACGATCAGTTCCGTCTAGTTCAACACGAGCCAGGTCGACCCGGGTTGCACCATCAGTCCACACCAATTCTGCCGGCAAGGTTTTGTGAAGCGCCGTATCTGTATCACAGGCAACCAGGAGTCCGTTTACGCGAACTACCAGTGTACCTGGAGCAAAATCGGCACCATCTACAGAACGCCCTTCTCGAAGGATAGTTGAAAAATCCTTCGGCCAAATTGGGCGAATTACATCTTTACTCAGAGCCATGAGTTATCTCCATTAAACAATTGATTCTAACCATTCATTAAATACGCCCAGTCCTGGGGAGTCGTCTTCATCGGAAAGCATAATGCCCTCCTCGTCTTCACAGTACTGAACAAACATTGCCACCTTATCGATGTGGTTCTCGGAAGCTTGTTCCAGCTCGGCTCGCTTGGCTAGAAAATCTTCAATAGTGCACGGTCTTAACCCCGCAGGGACAGTGGCCGCTCGCATGGCAGAAGTTAAAACTTCTTCTGCTCGTGCTCGTTTTTCAAAGCCTTCTAGACGCTCACGAAGCTCTTGGGCTTCTTTTTCTAGCAATTCATTTTGTTCTTTGAATGCCAGAACGCCATATGTAAGTTGCTCAAGTGGTTCCATCTTGCTTCCTTTGGTCGAGCCGTCTACAAAGCTCAAGTATATCCTTATTGCTCAATCCCTGAGCACGAAATTGCCTGATAAATGGTTCCATGACTAAAAAACCTAAGAAGCGCTCCTGGACATTTTGTGGTGCTTCGTTGGCTTCCCAAAGAAGCTCAACCAGGAGCGCCTCAAGATCCTTAGTCATCTAGAAGTCCAGCCTCATCAAGAGCTTCCAATGCAGCGATCATTCGGTGGTCAGAGGCGTCCTTTTTCTGACCTTTTGCTTTTTTTGCTTTGCGCTCTTTATACTTCTTTTTCAGAGCCTTGTAACCTTTACGGGCACCAAGAGCAGCTCCAGCAGCAGTGGCTCCAGCAGCCAATGTTCCGCCACCAATCGCAGCTCTTTCGCCAGCAGATCGGTCATCCCAAAGGCCTTTTTTGGCTTTCACAGCGCCGCTGGTAACTCTACGACCCACGCTTTGGAGTTTTTGCCTTGTGGTCATCTTGCCTCTAGCAAGATTGTTGTAATAATCATCATCTTTCTTTGCAACCTTATCCATAACATGCTCGATAAGATCGTAGTCTCCTACGTCTTCGACATCATATGTGCCATAAGTTTCAGCTGCTTCTTTAAGAAAGTCGTAGCAAAACGACTCAATACCAAGCCGGAAGTCAACATCTTCTTCAGATGCATACTTATCCAGATCTGTATTGACCGTTTCATTAATTACTTCCAGGCAGTCAGCCATGCTTGCGCCCTCATCGGCGTAGTCGCACAGATCTTCAAGAGCTGCCCATTTTCCCATTTCAAATGCGTTCATTGTTGTCTCCATTAATTGGCAATAACGTTACTTGTTCTCTTCTTTTTGTTTTTTGCGCTCTTTATATTTCTGCTTGAGCTTTTTGGCTCCACGGTAAGCACCGTAAGTGCCGGCCGCTGCGGTTCCGAGTGCTGCCAGGCCCCCAGCTCCAATGGCTGCTTTCTCACCTGCAGAAAGGCCTTGTTTTTTATCCTCAGCTGCAGTTTTATGGATAATATGCTCTAGGATGTCATAATCATGCGCACCTTCGAGATCATATACAGCATATGTTTCAGCAGCTTCTTTTAGAAAATCGTAACAGTAGCTTTCGACACCTAGCCTAAAATCTACATCTTCTTCTGATGCATTTTTGTCTAGCTCTGAATTGACCGTGTCGTTAATAACCGACAGGCACTCTTCTACGGAAGCTCCGCTATCTACAAAATCGCAGATATCTTCAAGGGCTGCTTCTTTTCCTAATTCAAATGAATTCATAATTTCAATACCATTCCAGGCGATTTCTACCAAATCGTGATCTGATTCTAACACGTTTTGTGCGGCTTCCAAAAAACCAACTTTTTCTAAGTCGTCAAATAGATCATCATCGATAGAATCATCTATAAGCTTTTCAATGTCCTCAGAAGAGGGTTGGGTGTCATATGCCTCTTTGATAAAAGAAAACCACCCACGGGCATAAGGGTCAGACCCTAGCTCACAGATGGTATCAATAGCCTCATTTTGCCCCTGTATAAAAGGGTCTACACTGGCCGTCTTTTGTAATAGAGACGCCCTCTTAACAGTAGTGTCCCAGCCCTGGTCGAAATACTCTTCCAGGAATGTCTTCCAGACAGAGTTGTATCCTGCCTGTTTCATAGTTAAGGCTTCATCCCCAGGCAGCTCGTTAAGCCTTTGCTGGAGTACAGTCTCTGGACTGCTGAATAATTCATCGTACTTCATCTTAGAAATTCCTTTGAGAATTCGCCAAGCGAATGTCTATATTGAAGATAAGNNCTTCGGATGTCAAAAAATTAGCATGACAAAGTTTGGCAGTTTTTTCTACTGGCAATTGGCTAATTTCTGAAATAGTGTGTGCGAGTTTGTATAAAATTTGACCATTCATGTAGGACTGACCCGGATTTCTGTACGGAACATACGGGACAATATCAGGCCTTAAACAACTAGCGTCCTTTCTTAATACAGCCTGAAACTCGTCAGGACGCAATGTTCCTACCGCTGAATGTAAAGTTTGCAAAGCGTCTGACGTGTCCAGGTTGGAGACAGCATCAATGACCCCGGGCTGAACAACCCCGCGGCTTGTGTTAGACCCAACATCATTCTTTTTGATATCAGACTCTTTTTGCAAGCTTGCTACTTTTCGAAGAACGGTCGAAGCAGGATCGGCAGCAATTAAGACAATACTGATGTCTACAAATCTAGGCTTAGGATTTTTAGCGTATACCTGCCTTCCGTCTGGAAGAACTTTTAGCATACTACTTCTAAGGTGTGGGCAGTATGCCAGTCTCGTGCTGGCCTTGTTGCCACAGATAGAACACACATCATGCTTGACCTTGGCCCCCATAGAGGTTTGTATTTGAGCACCCTTCTCAAATTTTCTTAAGTCTTTTGCAATCTTTACTCTGGGTGCCCTTACAATCAGGTCAACTACATCAAGCGGCTCATTATAGGCGGATGCCATGACATCACCCACCGCATTGCGCGGGTCTTTATTCTGGTGATGTCTAAAAAGATGGGCATGTTTAACAAATGTGTCGTGGTGATTTACAAGAGCATCCCGGCCAAACCAATCTCCATTGTTGTTAGGTCCATAGATCTCCCCTGCACCCAACGCTCGGTCATACAAGTAAGCGTATTTGGGGTCTGGGTTTGCCTCAATATCAGCAATCAGACTGGCTAGTTTGTCTGGAATGTGCGTCTCAAAACTGGCCAGTTTTCTTAGGCCGTTCTCAGTCACATCGACAAAAGAGCCTTCCCCAAAAGAATCAAACTCTTTGTACATCATTTAACTTGCCTTCTTTTTTTGCTCTTCTTTTTTCTTTTTGTACTTATCTTTGAGCTTTTTGTACCCCTTTCTTGCCGCGTAACCCCCTGCGGCCAAGGTAGCTGCTGCTCCAAGAGTACCAACACCGATGGCAGCCTTTTCTCCCGCGCTCATCCCACCTCCATCTGAGGAACCGGAGCCGGTGTTTCTTAGCTTACGAACTCTACCGCCAGGAGTTCTAATTTCTGTGGCACCTTCTGCTTTTGCTCGCCTGGCGGCTCTTCTCATACCCCCGGCTTCTTTTAGTAAAATAGCTTTCATGCTTTCACCTTAATGGTTAATTAAATTACTTCTTTCGATCTTTCCAGCTTTGTCCAATCATCGCAGGGCCTCTGCCCTTTTGCCTGGGACCAGCATGTCTTTCTTTTTGTTCATATGTTTGTCCAAAGTGACGATCTTTCTGGGCAAACGTTTCGGCATGATGACGATCTTTCTGGTTGTAGGTTTGTTGATGCTGCAAGGCTTTTTGGGCACCCTCTGCTGCCCCAGAGTAGTACTGAAGCCCTCCACCCACAGCGTTGCCTACGTCTAACTTACTAGCAAAACCGCCTCGGTCTCTAGTTTCTTGCAGGCTGGAAAGATCTTTTACAAATTCATGCGGAGCCATGTTTGTGTGCTGAGCCCTTTGCAAATAGCTTCGGGCAGTTGTTATATTAGACGCAACATCTGGTGAAAACTTCTGTAATACCTCAAAGTTCTCTCTATCCTTAGGGCTGTCGGTCAGATCCGGATTCTCATCTTTAAGCCGATTCCAAATTCTTTCAGTTTGGACTTTATTGTAAACCTTTTTTGCACCATGTATCCCGCCGGCAATAGTAGCTCCTGCGGCTGTCATAGCTAGACCGCCTGCCAATCCTTGTCGAAAAATTGTTCCCATGCTGGGAGCATTATGTGTATTAGCTGCGTCTTTTTCTAATTCACGCATATCTTCATAGGTACGTCGCACTGAAGCTGTGACCATCTTGGGCTTTTTGTTTAAATCTGGAACCGCTCCCTTTCTAGCTGCTTGCACACCCTGAACGCCACCCTTACCAATATTTTTAGCAGTATTGGCTTTGCCGGCAACGTCCATGGCCTTCAGTGCTACCCTGCCCGCCGGGTGTTTAGAGGCACCCACTGTTAATCCTGCCTTCAACGCAGCCCCTGCCATTGCTATTTTATACAGAGTGTTCATTTACTTCCTTTCTAGCTTGGTCCACTTTGTCTAGGGCTTCTGAAAGATCAGATTGTGCCTGCTTTAGCTCAACCCGGGTCTTTACAATTTCATTAGCGAGCTTGACCAGTGGATGTTCCAGGTCTAATTCGAAATCTTCAGATATATGAGCTAGCTTACCAAGACCCTCTGTTTCTTCAACAACAGGGTCCACAAGATCTTGGACTGGTAATTTCTGCAAAACCTCTACAGGAGTTCCACTCAAAAGCTCGTGTGATGCTCTCTTGGAAAATTCAGAGATCATAGACTCAAGAGCTATTTCTACTTTGGCCGCTCTAGATTTTGCCTCAGAGGCTTTGTGCTTGAGCATCTGCAACACCGCCATTGCTATAGCCTTATTGGGCGGTTTGCCATCCATATATCCTTGCATACTTAGCTCTGAAGCCCTGGATGGAGGTGCACATCCACAGTCTGGAAAAACACCATCAATACTAGGTTTTGAAGAAGGTCGAGTTGCTCGGGCAAGAGGTTTTTTTGCTTTTAAAACAGCCAGAACATTAGCTGTCTTAATCTTAGGAAAAACAAAATGAGGATCAATGTCCCCCTTTACGGCCTGTTTTTGTAAGCCAACAATTATGTTACGATTAGCTCTGTTAACAATACGCTCAATGGTCTGAGCATTAAGGTCATGTTCAGAGGCTAGTTTAGCCAGCTCTTGATGTAAATCAGTTTCAGGCTCATCAAAATATGTTTGAGCCAGATTTTTAGCGGCTTTCAAGATCATATATTTCTCCTGCGTGTAAAAACTTTATCACAAGGTTAGCTCTTATGACAATTTACAACGACATATCCTCTTCTAATTTAGAAATACACCACTGTGTAGTGGAGAGGTGTCACAAATCCGGGTTAATTGATGCTCGATCTAATCGAGACAAAGCCTTCGAACAGATTAACACGTTATTTTTCGCGGCCGAAGCAAACTATTGTGTTGGGGACCAATGCATAGTTGTTACCGATGGAACTCAACATTATGTTTTCGGACAGGTTATTGACCCCCAACCTGGAGATGACGGTCAGGTTACAACAAGAAATTTGAACAACGATTTAGCAGATCTCACAGACTCCAAAGCCCTGGTGGCACAAAACGAATTTGGCAGCCAGGCAAAAATAGTAGCATCACCGGGTGGCGGGGTTATTCTGGATAGTGGGGAAAATGCAATGACCCACATGGACCCGGGAAACAACAAGATAGCTGAAATAGCTGATCGAAAAGAAACAGTTACTGTTCCTGTAACAGTAGATGCAGATCACGACGGCGTTACTGCTTCTACTAAAATCAAATGCAGAACGACCGCTGACACTCTGTCCTGGGATAGAGACATGGCCAGGGAGAGAAATGACTCTTTAGATACAGGTCCTACCGTTACTTTTGATGTCGGACCCGCTCCTGAAGTTTTCACCATGGAGTATCTATTGCCCGGAGGCCAAAAAGCAGCAAGATTGATATTTCGGAAACAGGAGCAATTACAATAGAAGGTGTCAAGGGGGTAGGAAAGGTGGAAATAAAGGAAGGGGAGGTAAAAATTACATCAGTAAGTGGCGCATCCACAGCAACTCTTGATAGTAATGGCATCAGGCTGAATGCTGGTGCAGGAAATGTTCATGTAGACAAAACCGGACGTTTAAAGCTGGGTAATGATGTTGTTGATTTGGTTGATTTATTTTCCCAAACCTTAATTCAGCTATCTGGCGCAACAACTCCAACGATTTATGGTNNGCTGCAGTATTTGGAACGTACCAAGTACAGCTTCAGGCGATTAATGGATAAGTTGGTGCTAGCGCAGATCTATAATAGAATTTGTGTGTCAACCTAACAAAGGCAACAAACAATGTACAAAATCAAGAGAAAAGTTATTACGAAAACGGCAGGTACCAGCGTACCAAATGACCAGAAGATGTGGCCTGCCGAAGTTCTGAAAGCGCTAGTATCGCAACACAACTACATTGACACCTCTCAGATAAAGATTGTTTTTACCAGAGTAGAGCCGGAGTCAAAAACATCTTCCGGCAAGATTATTATCCAAAACTCTGCTGCTATTCCGTTCACAATCAGGAAGAACGATAAAACTAAAAAGCTTGAATTAGACCCTCTGGATATCCTGTTTGATGGAGAGCAATTTTCTCATCTCAATGAACAGTCACTCCAACGAGCTATCGAGAAACAACAGGTAGGCAGGCTTGTTAAAAAAGATGACAAAGTCCCGCCAGCGAATCGGTACATTGGCGATGTAACTGGAGATGTAACCCCTCTTGAATGGTCTTCTTACCCCGCAGGGTTTGGCTCTGGTACGGTTACTGCAGGTCAGGGGCTTTTGAGCTATGTGATTAAGAATCAAAGAGACGTAAGCCGTCTATTCAATATCCTGGCTACATATGATGGAATTAACTCATCTGTGGAAGCGATGGGGCTGCGAGATTCTCTTGAGAATCTTAAAGACGGTTTGATGGAAGGGTCTAAAAAGCCCGTCCAATTGTGTCACGTAATTAAGCGACCTGCTGGCGGGTTTGCCATTGCCTTTGATGAAGGTGACACCAGGGCTATTTCCGCAAAAGACTTGAAGGCAGCTCTGGGAGAAAATTTCCAGCCTGTCATGCGGCATGTATTACAGCGTGGCTGGGCAATGGTTAGAGACTTTCCAGTCATGAGAGCTTCGGACTCAACAGCACTTTCGTTAGTGCCGTCTCCTGTAGAAATAGGAGGGCGATATAGAATTCGCATGATGGATGGCAGCGACAAGATTGCCATTGTCTGTGATCAAATGATTGATTTTGATGGGTCCGTTCTAAAGACCCAAAAGGCTATTTGCGAGAAAGATGGTTCTTATTACGAAGGTAAGGCCATCCAAGGCTGGCCTCTCCCGGCCAAGCATATGGACTCATTTAATGAGTACAAGCGTCAGGGTCACTTACTTAAGATGCGAGATAGAGGCCTCAATGCCGACGTAACTTCTTTCCCAATTGGCGTGATTGATACGGGTAAGGTCGGATGCTTTATCGATGAATCCTGGGGTACCCCAAAAGCTACGCCCAGCGTAAAAATTAACCAAATCATATCTGTGCCCGGTGAGCCGGATATTCTTCTGGCTACTCGACAAGACACCCAAGAAAAGATTGGGCTTGTTAGTGTGCCAGCACTTGTGCGTCCACAGAAAATTTGCCCTACTCACTATGACACAAAGATCATGCCGCCGAATTCATATTACATTCCGGGGCATATGTCATTTGTAGAAACCCCAACGAAAATTGCCGTTTCTGACAAAGAGCACATTACACACTCTAAGATTGCATACCTAAAAAAGAATGCTGGTAGATACATTCTGTACGGAGAAACAAAAGAGGGCCAGGTTGAAGAAAGGCTTGATCCCGTACAGATGCGCCAAAAGCTAGCTTGGCTTAAAGTAGACGATGGCATTATTGAAGATGCCATGGGGATGAAAGAAGGTGAGCAAAAAGAGCTGTATGACCTAGAGTCGGTAGATCTCCCAGAACCATCTATAGCAAAAACCGCAAATCTTAATATAGACCCTAATGTCTATAAAAACATCAAGCTTGCAGCCAATGAGGCCATGGAGGGTGTAGATCAGGCAGAAGAGGCTCAAGATCCCAGGACTCTAGATGCAATCCTAAGTCTTCAGTTTGTTTCCGATGAAAACTTAGAAGAACTCGTAGATTCCACCGAAGTTTTTCAAGAGGCGGAAGATCGGCTAGCCCGACTGCTTTTAGCCGCACGCCAGGGTGAAAAAGCAATTCATGAAAAAGCAGTTCAAAGAGCTCTTAAAGGAATTGGAGAAGCTAGAAAAGGACTTAAGGCTCTAGAAGTAGAACTAGAAAGCCGGGAAACATGAAGGCTATCTTTAAAACAGCTCAAAATGGAAACGATGGTTCTAGTGGTGGCGATGGCGACTCTGGTGGTGACAGCACCCCTGATACACGAGATGTCTCTAAAGCTGGTAGAAGCGGTGCATTCTTGTCGTTTACTAAATGGGAATGTCCTTATGGAAAAAAGAAGTGCAAAACTAAATCAATCAAAAAGAGACTGACATGAATACACTATTGAAAGTAGCCGGACGTAAATCTAAAGTCGAAGAGGAATCTGAAGATGTTCAAGAAGAGGCTGAAGAGCTAGGCAAAACTCTTGCTAAGAGAAAAAAAGGAAAAGCCTCTAAGAAAGACGTACAGAAGGAAAAAGAGGATGTTGAAGAGGAACAGTCAGAGAAAGGCAAAGCCATGGCTGAAAAGAAAGCCTCTGTTCGACAATTTCTCTACAGGTAAACATGGATGAGTTGCGGTCCAGAATACCCAGGATTCCTCACTGGAGATGGGTCTTGTTTGTAGGCCCAGACCATCCCGAATGGGATGAGCCTGTGGCAGCACTGCACCGCTATATTCAAGAAGAGGGGATAGGTGTAGCTTTGTCTGAACTGGAAAGTCCCAGTCGAGAACTAAAAAGAGCTATGAAAATCTTTTTGGATGAACCACCTCTACGCAGGGTGATTGAATCCATGCTATATGAAAGATGTGGATTTGCGCTAATCGCAGATGCCCTTTTCCATAAATTCAAAGAGCCCTTTAGTCCACAAATAATCAAGTATTATGCCAAGTACTTCTATGATGTAGAGGTGCTTAACAACTACGATATTGCCAGATATTACGAAAAATCTGGACACAAAATTCCGCAACCCCCTCCTGTCCCTGGATACCTGAAAGAAAGCTATATGGGCTTTCAAGCCGGAGTAGATGTTGAACTGGACGTTCAGAAAGCTCTGATGCATATTTTCAAGTCATCATTCTTCAGAGCGCAGGAGCTTCAACAATACGGCTGGCCTGCAGACGACAAGGTAATAAAATTCCAGAAAGCTGCGATGGATGCTGCGAAAGCTCTAACTGATGGTAATATGGAAGCAGCGGTGCCAGAGGCATTCGATATCATTATCGAATACCCAGAAAGTACTGCAATAGCAGTTGATGAACTAGAAGGCTATTCTCCCGAAGAAGATCCTAATGAGTGATGACTACAAATTACCGCCGCTCCCGGGGACTAAAAAAAGCCAGGACCTCGTTCCGTGGAACGAGGCCCTGGATGTAGACCTGCCCTTGCCCGACAAGGAGACCGCCAGGGCAAGAATTAGTTCTGGTGGAGACTGGGAGCCGGGCTCTTATTACAAAGAAGTCGATTGGCTAAAAGACTCTCACGACGACTGGGATGATGCTATTCTTTGGGAGGACTAAACCAAACATAGCATTCACTATCAGAGGGCCAGTAAAAGTTATTCCCAGCCTGGGGGCCAATATACCCACCATCCCACAGGTCTAGCTTACCCCATATGTGATATCCACAGTCTGGACAATCCAAAGAAGGGTCTACAACTCCATCAGGCCTGATATTAAAACCTGAAAGAGGAGATATGTGTTCATTTTTACATACATAAAATAGAGCGTGCTGACCTCTAAATATCTCATCCCACCAAAACCAAAACGGAGGCTTTACATCAAAGCCTTTATCTTTCAGGCGCTGGACAACATCGGCCTTCCGGCCTCTTTGAACTACCTTGTTTTCTCTACAAACCACCCTGAGCTGACGAACAGTACAGTTTGAAAGCCTTGAAGACAAATTGAACCTGGGCAATCCCTTGGGTAGTTTTGGTACTAATACTGCTGGTACGGCCATTTTAAATTCCTCCTGGAGTAAGATTTACACTCCTATTATTCCATAGAAAAAACAATGGTTTAGGCTAAATTCTTACCCCCCAAAAAGGGATAATATAAGTGTAGAGGATTTAAGCCTCTGCACCTCTCTGCAGAGAAACCCCTCCCCCGATGGAGGTGGCCCTTGGAGCCAGTTATTCGGTCACCTGCGACCGCACGGACAAAAGGTGGACTTACGTGCATTCCACGCTTAGTAGCGGCAGACGAAGCGCGTGGTCTTAACCTAGTCTGCCCCTAGCATGTACCCGCATGTGTCGGTTCATAGCACTGCATCGTCTGGGAGGCGAGGCTCTATGGTTGAGGATTCTATACATCATAGAGCGAGCAGCACACGGAATCATCTTGAGGGACTACGCAATGCGCCTCTGCGCCTCAGGATTGGCTATCGATGGCAGCGCAAGCAAGTTGGGTCCTCCTAAGAGGGCTAGAGGGATGTGTCAGTCTAATAAACGGCATCCTTCGTACTTGCAGCGGGTAGTCGGTCTGAGCGACCCTTACGTGCATACACTAATCTCCGGGTCATTCCAAGGTTCGATTCCTTGGCCCGCTATTCTCCGTCCACAATAACCATGATGCCGTACAAAAAAGGACAGTATCAACCACCCTGCCCTAACAAAACGGCGTGCCCGAGTGGTTGCGGGAACATGGCGGGTACGGAGAGCTTACACCGTTCTGGTGACATTAGTTTCATTCTTGACTATAGGAGGTAGTCATGAGTCTGCAGGACACCTGGGGGAATATCCCGGGTGACAACCAAATACCACGCCACTTTCTGGCTCTTCGTGGTAGCCAGCGTCCAAGCATCCACTGCGTAGGTCACCATACCTTTGCAACCGGGGATCTGGNNTTAAGCCGACCGTACCAGCGGGTGAAACTGGTAGATCGCAAGATCGAAAAGAGGTGTTACGTAGGCCTCTTTTTTAGATACCGCTGGAGAAGTAAACGCGGGCAATGATTTCTGCATAGGCTGCTGCGTGGAACATATCGTCGATACCGGCTTTGTCGTAGCGATATATATCTTTTTTCTCGTTGTACTCTCTTCGTACATTTGTAAAGTCTTCTGCGAAGGGGGCAAAGTCAGACCATCGAGGAAACGAAATCTTACGACGACGCATCTTGTTAATGAAGCTGGCTAAGGCTTGTGTTTTATTCAGAGTAAGCCTGGGTATTTTGTGTTTTGTATTCCACGTTGCATCTGCCGCTACCGCAGAGTTAGACCAGTAATTGGCTGTAACCAACCCTTCTTTACCCATCTTATCCAGGGCATCTTCCAGGTTGATATTATTGGAATAGCCACTGCCATAATCACAATGTACTTTTACGCAGTGATATCTCTTAATGGCCTTTAGCATTTCAGGAATACAAAACAGAGGGTTGCACTCTGGCCCTGAAAACTTTCGCATGTACACATATCGGAAAGCTCCACGGCTTTGATCCATCTGGCCAATCGCAATACATGTAGTGGCTTTTTCCTGCGCCCAATCGATCCCTGCAAAGTTGTAGTTCTGCATCATGGATGGAGATGGGTCTTCGCTAATTTTTAGCTGCTCATCACAGATTCTACGCAGCATATCTTCTGTGATTGGGGTTTCAGCAGTATCAGCCGACTCTCCTAAAACCTCATTTAAAAACAACGGCCGCTCAGTATTTTCGAATTTGTCTAGGAGCTCATCCCAATCTGCCGGGGTCCTGTGAGATACCTTGCAGTGCAACTGGCCTACATGGAAGCCTGCGAGCTTAGCTCCAGGGTTGTGAGCTACCCATACCCCATCATCCACATCTAAAAGATTTCCGCAGTGATGACAAATAGGACCATGCGCTCCGATGTTTCGAATTCCCAACCTCAACCATTTTGCAGGTGTGTGGTGTTTACATCGGACAATCCATTCACGCTGATCTGAAAGCCTCCATTTTTTCTCAATGGGGTTCACCATTGATTTAGGCGTACCTGTATAAAGGCTGATTTTATGAGGAGACGTGAACATCGTCTCTCGAATAACTGGCTCATTTTCATCTAGATCTTGATCCTGAACCTCATCATAATGAACCATATCCACCGTCAAGCCACGGCAGGAGTCAGGGTTGTGTTTTGCGTATTTGAGGTAAATCTTATTGCCACGCTTACCAAACCCCTTCTCAAATACATTATCTGGCTTAGTTTTTTGCTTAGCAATAACTGGCGATTCTTCAAGAATCGGCGTGAGTTTATCGTGCGAGTATTTTTTACACTGATCTTGCTCAGGAGCAACATACAGAATTTTGAAGTCTTCTGTAGTGCAGAGTCTGCAGGAGCACTCCGCCACACCACCGGTAGTCTTACCTACCTGCCTGGACATTTTCCATAGCCTTTGCCGCGCCGGTGTGTCAAACAGGGCGGGCATCCATGCCCGCCCATCGTAATTAAATCTTAACCCCCGACGTACATATACACCATTGGCTACCCAATTGGATATTGTATGTGTAATCATTCGTTAGAAACTGTAGAAGGTTTAGGCGGCTTTGGCGGAGCCTTGACTTTTTTAAACTTGGGGCGTTCTGGATTCTTGGGGGTAGAACTTTTATGAGCGTTCGGGAAAGCATTGGGAGGTTTACCCTCACTCATATGCTGAGACCCAGGAAATGGATATTCCTTTTGGACTTCTTTCTCTTTTGCAATTTTAATAAGGGTTTTCATCAGTAAAAAGTAAGCTCGCCATGTCTAAATTTCGGATGATTGGCTGTAGACTTAATGTGTCTCTTGAAGTTACGCGCATCCTGTTTTATTGCACGTCTTTCTTTTGTTAGTTCGGGATGCTTTTTTTTGTGGTGATCCAAAAATGATTTTGTTGCCCTGTCATAATGTCCCAAAAACTCATGAGCATCTTTTTTATCTACCTTGCCTTTCTGGTGAAGACGGTGGGCATGATCATATGCCTTGGGGTCATTCATTATAATTCTGGCATTGAGTTTTTCAGAATGTTTGTGTTTTCTTGGAATCTGGTGTTTGGACTCCCTTTTTTCAGACCATTCTAGCCATTTGCGAGCATCCTCTGGTTCTGGACCAGGATCGGAGTGGTAGCCAGAAAAAGCCAGGTCTGTACCCGCAACTTTCATGAGTGTTTTCATAGTGGTTTTAACTTTGTCTGGCGCTCTGTAGATCCAGTGTTTTTTTCGGGATTAAAGTCCCCAGCAGAAGGGGCCTTTCTGGGCTTGGCATAACTGGGCCCGGACTGTTTAGCGCTTGGGCCTGAATCACCCGTCAGAACAAACTGATATCCCGACTCTGCCGTTCCCATTCGCTTGCGCCTTCTGTGCGCTCCTGTACGTTCTTTCATTCTGCGCATCTTGGCTTTGCGCTTAATCTTATGTTTATTCTGCCGGTAATACTGCCTTTGTTTGACTCGTTCTGATGGAGTGCTTCTGCGAGCACTTTTCTCAAACATCTTTTCACAAAGGCACAGGAAATGGCCAACCTTTAACTGACCCGAANNNTGAGAACTCCAGGGCCATTGCCTCTTCCATATGAAGAGCAAAGTCCTCATCTGCATCATCAGTAATCCACCGCAGGTCAGCCAGTTTTTCAGATCGTACAGGATAATCTTCAATGTATTCTGCAATTTTTTGCAGCACTGGATCATCATCCCAATACTGGTGGTATGAACTAGCCTTCATGCTGCACGCCTTTGTTGTGGAGCTGGAACTCTAAGTTTTTCTTTAGGCGCCGGCACTCTTAGTTTACGTCT
>JABAHQ010003382.1_pt1 | contig 18700 bp, 17 predicted proteins | sample 7062091 | NCBI WGS metagenome assembly JABAHQ01 (sample SAMN14534359, study PRJNA622989) | marine sediment metagenome | biome: marine biome [ENVO:00000428]; feature: marine pelagic biome [ENVO:01000023]; material: deep marine sediment [ENVO:00002113] | place: India: Gulf of Kutch | collected...
CCGGTCGTAGACCAGGTTGAACTCCACGTACCGGCCCCGGCGCACCAGCTGCCACTGACGCTCGCGCTCGCCGTACGGGGTATCCCGGCGCCGCCCGGCGATAGGCGCGAAGGCGTCCAGGAAGGCGCCGCCCACCCCCCGGGCGAAGCCGAAGCTCCGCTCCCAGCCGTCGTTGAGATCGTCGAAGAAGATCCCGCCCACGCCGCGCGGCTCGCCCCGGTGCTGGAGGTAGAAGTACTCGTCGCACCAGGCCTTGAAGCGTGGATAGTATCCGGGGTCGAAGCCGTCGCAGGCGGCCTGCAGCGTCCGGTGGAAATGGGCGGCGTCCTCGGCGTAGCCGTAGTAGGGGGTCAGATCGGCGCCGCCGCCGAACCACCACGCCTCCCCCGCGTCGAAATACCGCACGTTCATGTGGACCGTGGGTACATGGGGGTTGCGGGGGTGCAGCACCAGCGAGATCCCGGTGGCGGTGAAGGCCTGTCCGGCCAGCTCCGGACGGCGGGCGCTGGCCGACTCGGGCAGGCTGTCCCCATGCACCGCCGAGAAGTTGACCCCGCCCCGCTCGATCAGCGCGCCCTCCTCCAGCACCCGGGTGCGGCCACCGCCCCCGCCCTCGCGCTCCCAGGCGTCCTCCCGGAAGGTGCCCTCTCCGTCCAGGGCCTCCAGCCCCTCGCAGATGCGGCCCTGGAGGTCCCGCAGGGCGGCCTGCACCGCTTCCACCCGGCTCAATGGGCTCTCGGTCACTGTCTCCTCCTCTGTAGCTCCCCCGACCTGCCGAGGCCCATGCATCCCGAGGGCCGGGGGTCTAGAATAGGGGGGACCCGCAACGGCACACATCCCACCCCTTGCCGGAAACGGCTGGCGGCAGGAGCAATCAAGGAGCCGGAACTTCTATGGCGGAAAGCGAGCGCCCCACTGCGGCCGAATGGGCAAAGCGGGCCGAGGAGGACCTCGGCGCGCTTACCGACGACCTCCGCTTCGTGGTCGAGGAGATCCTGGAGCCGCTGGTCCAGACCCAGAGCGAGCGGCAGTGGGACGAGGATGCCCGGGTCATCTTCGAGGCCGCCGGAAGGCTCACTCGGGCCGGCAATATCGCCGCGGAGGTCGGCGGCATCTGGGAATTCCTCCAGGGAGAGGCGCAGCGGGGCGAGGAGCAAAGCACCTCCGGCAACGGGTTCACCCATTGATCCCGGCGCCTGGCCGGTCCTCCCCATCTCCTACCGTCACTCTCCCGGCCGATTCCCCTGTAGCGGCGCTGCTTCGCCGCGCGATCCGCCTCAGAAGAAGGTCCCGTCCAGCGGGGAGGAGGCGGAGCCGTACAGGCGCTTGTTCATCCGCCCGGCACGATGCGCCTGACGGCCGGCCTCCACGCCCAGGCGCATGGCGGTGGCCATGCGCACCGGATCCGCAGCCTCGGCAATAGCGGTGTTCAGCAGGACCCCGTCGCAGCCGAGCTCCATGGCCACAGCCACGTCCGAGGCGGTGCCCACTCCGGCGTCCACCAGGATGGGGACTTCCGCCTGCTCCAGGATGATGCGCAGGTTGTACCGGTTCTGAATCCCCAAGCCCGAGCCGATAGGGGCGGCCAGAGGCATCACCGCAGCGCAGCCCATCTCTTCGAACCGCTTGCAGGCGATGGGGTCGTCCATGGTGTAGACCATCACCTGGAAGCCCTCTGCGATGAGGGTCTCCGCGGCCCGGGCGGTCTCCATCAGGTCGGGGTAGAGGGTCCGCTCGTCGCCCAGAACCTCCAGCTTCACCAGGTCCCACCCTCCCAGCTCCCGGGCCAGCCGGCAGGTGCGCACCGCGTCCTCGGCGGTGTAGCAGCCGGCGGTGTTGGGCAGGATGGTGTAGCGGTCCGGGTCCAGGTAATCCAGCAGGCTGGGCTCGTCGGCCTGCTGTCCGATGTTCGACCGGCGCACGGCAACGGTAACGATATCGGCGCCGCTTGCCTCCACCGCCTCGCGGGTCTGCTCCAGGCTGGCATACTTGCCGGTGCCCACCAGCAGGCGGGAGCCGAACTCCCGGCCGGCGACCACGAGGGGATCGTGGTACTGCTTGATCGTCACTGGATCGTTCGCTCGCTCTATAACGTTTAAATTCGGGCCGCTGGCACGGCCTCAGCCGCCCCCGATGGCCCGGACCACCTCGACCCGGTCGCCATCCTTCAGGACGTGCTCGGGGTGGCTGGCGCGCGGGACCACCTCCCGGTTCACCTCCACGGCCACCCCGCGCTCCCGCAGACCCAGCTCCGTCACTAGGTCACGCACGGTGGCCCCGGCCGGCACCTGCCGGGCCTCGCCGTTCACCCAGATCTCCATGCCGCCTTCGGCCTGTGCGCTCAACCCCGGGCTCCTTCTGAGGGGCACCAGGCGCTGCCCGCAAACGGGCGGCACCCGTGTGCCGGAAAACTTCCAAGCATACCAGAGCCCTGGCCAGGGTTCAGGCCAGCGGTTCGTCCTGGTAGATTGGCGCTTCGCCCTACCCCGGAAACGAGCGCCATGCGCCCCTTCGCCCGCGACCTGCTGTGCTGGTACCGAGCCAGCGGCCGCCGCCTGCCCTGGCGGGAGACCCGGGATCCCTACCCGATCTGGGTCTCGGAGATCATGCTCCAGCAGACCCGAGTGGAGACCGTAGGGCCTTTCTATCACCGGTTCCTGGAGCGGTTCCCGAACATCGAAGCTCTGGCCGGTGCCCCGCTGGACGAGGTCCTGGCCCGCTGGTCCGGCCTTGGCTACTATGCACGGGCCCGCAACCTTCACGCCGCCGCGATGCGGGTCCGCGACGAGCACGCCGGAGCCTTTCCCCGGGACTTCGCGGCGGTGACCGACCTGCCCGGGATCGGGCCCTCCACGGCCGGAGCAATCCTTTCCGCCGCCTTTGGCCAGGACCACCCCATCCTGGACGGCAACGTCAAGCGGGTCCTGACCCGCATCGACGCCGTCCGGGAATTCCCCGGCCGATCCTCCGTTGAGCGTCACCTGTGGCAGCGGGCGCGGGAGCTAACCCCGCCCGGCCGGGCCCGGGACTACAACCAGGCCATCATGGACCTTGGCGCCACCGCCTGCACCCGGGCCCGCCCCGATTGCGGGGTCTGCCCGGTGCGCCGCCACTGCGCGGCCTGCGCCCGAGGGATCCAGGCGGAGCTGCCGGTGCGCAAGGCCAGACGGGCGAGTCCGGTGCGCGCGGCCTGGCTGGCCCTGGTGGAGTCGCAGGACGGCCTGCTGCTGGAGCGCCGCCCTTCCACCGGGGTCTGGGGCGGGCTGTGGTGTCCCCCGCTGGTGGACCGGGCCGACGAGGACAGCCCCGAGGATGCCTGCGCGGCCCTGGCCGCCCGCTTCGGGGGCCGCTTCGAGCTCCATGGCCGGGACCCTGCCTTCCGCCACACCTTCTCTCACTTCCACCTGGATCTGCACCCCCTGCGCCTGCGGTGGGGAGGCGCAGGGGCCGCCGACGCCCCCCTCGCCTGGGCCCGCCCCGGCGACCGGGACCGGCTCGGGCTGCCGGCGGCGGTTGCCCCCTACCTGGATCCTGCTTGACTTCCCGGCCTTTCCGCGGTTGAATTTGGACCCCGTTGCCCGGGTAGCTCAGTCGGTAGAGCAGTGGATTGAAAATCCTCGTGTCGGTGGTTCGATTCCGCCCCCGGGCACCAGCTCCGCTTGTCCTTGGCCCGGGCCAGCAGGTCCGGGCTTTTTTGTGCCCCGCGGCCACGTTGACACTCCGATCGAGGGGGTGCTTAAATCGCTTGCCTCCTGACAGTCCATGCTGACATTACCCTCAGCATGGACTGTAAAATCCCCCGGATTCGGCGCGGAAAGGGGACAGCATGGATTTCGAGCAGGCCCGACGCAATATGATCGAGTCTCAGATCCGCACCTGGGAGGTCCTGGACGACCGGGTGCTGGCGGCCCTGGACCGGGTGCCCCGGCACGAGCTCGTGCCCGAGGAATCCCGGGAATGGGCCTATATCGACTACCGGATCCCGCTGGGTATCGGCGAGTACATGCTCTCCCCGCTGGTAGAGGCCCGCCTAGTCCAGGAGATGCGCCTGCAGGCCACCGACAAGGTGCTGGAGGTGGGAACGGGGAGCGGCTATGTTACCGCCCTGCTGGCGGAGCTGGCCGGCGAGGTCTGGAGTGTGGAGATCACCCCGGGCTTCAAGGTGGAAGCCGAGCAGCGGCTCGCGCGGATGGGCTACGACAATGTCCGCGTGGAGGTTGGCGACGGGGCCCGGGGCTGGGCGCGCCAGGCTCCCTACGACGCCATCCTGGTCACGGGGGCCCTCCCCGAGCTGCCGGGAGCCTTCAAGGAGCAGCTAAAGGTCGGCGGCCGTCTGGTCTGCATCGTGGACAGCGTGGACCCGGTTCAGGAGGCCCTGCGCATCACCCGGATGGACGAGGACGCCTTCCGGGAGGACAGCCTGTTCGAGATCGAGGGAGTTCCCCACCTGCGGGGGGTGGAGAGGAAGAAGGAGTTCGTTTTCTAGCAGGCCAACTGTATCCGCCGCCCGTTGGCCTTTAGTGGAAGGCCCGGATGCTTGCCTGTCTCTGGGCCTGTGTTTCCCCGTCAGGGCCCGTGACCCAGACGGTCACCTCGAAGAGGCTCTCCTGATCGGCGGTTCCCTGGGAGGTCCTCAGGAACTCCATACCTCCCCCCGAGCCGGCGATCGAGCCGGCCGAAACCCGCGTCACACAGGCAGCTACCTGCATATCGCCTCTCTGTCCGGTCACCGCGTAAGAGATGTCGGGGTTGGCTTGGCTGCAGGGACCGGGACGGTTCGCCTCACCTCGAATGAAGTCCCCGAAAGTCTGCAGATTCCCCCAAACGTTCAGGTTCACCCCGTACCCCGAGGGCGCGGGGGGATCGAAGCCGGTTACGGCCACCCGATCGATCAGGGAGGCCGCCTGGCCCAGACCGCTTTCCCCGGTGCTCCTTGTCGCCTGGAAAGATACATGGGTGTTGGCCGAGCGGGTGCTACCGCTGATCAGGTAATAGACCCCCGACATCAGCACGGCCATGGAGGCCAGGACGATCAGAACGACCGCCAGGGCGATGCCCCGCTCTCCGCTTCCGCTCACGGCATGTTCTCCAGCGGGATCGTCCATTCCAGCCTTTGCCACCGGTAGCGCCTCTGCTGATCGCTCAGGTCGATAGGATCGGCGAGCTTCAGATCTCCGTCCAAGAAATTGAGCGTGGCCGGAGAGGGCTTCTTATTCCGGTACTCGTGCCCTACCTGGGCAATCAGCCCCACCTTGACCGTGTCCGGAAGATCATCCGCCGTGGTGCCCGCGGGAGGATTGATCGTATCGCTGGAATAGCTCACCGCTCCGTCGCTCATCTCGTAGCCGTAGCGGAACCGGATATCCAGAACGCAGTCGACAATCGACGTCCCCGGATAGGGGTTGGGATTGGCATCCCGGAACAGGAGGTTCTGGACGTTATTATCCGCGCAGCCCGCCGCGGTCCCGCCCCCTCCCAGGTAATAGGTTCGCTGGTAATAGTAGCCGGTGACAGTTGTTGAAGGAGTGGAGAAGAACAGGTTGCGCGGGCTGACGGTTACGTTCTGGAGCTGGGCCAGTGCCAGCCGCTCCCGGCTGGGCGTCAGGACAATCCCGCTGGTGGTGGCTGCGATGGTACCCCCCAGCCAGTTGTTCGCCTGCAAGTTTCCCCCCGCCCCTGTGTACAGCACCCCGTGAATTCCGGCCTCGGACCCACGGGAATGAACCGCCGTGGAGCGAAAGGTCAAGCTCGTTCCGCTGCCGCTGACCGTTTGGGCGAGCTGTCCATCGGCTATTCCGAAGCCGACCTGGCGGAGATCGCTGCGCAGGAGCTGGAGGCCCAGCCGAGTATCGAAGCTGCGCTTGCTGAGGGCCGCCTGCTCCCCGCTTTCGCTCAGGAAGTTGATGAAAGTTCCGTAAACGGCTCCCAGCAGGATTCCAACCACCGCCATGGCCACCAGCAGCTCGACCAGGGAGAAGCCCCCGCTGAGGATGACAGCTCCACTCGCTTCGCCACGATGCCGCATCGGCGTTACCGCTGGAGCCATTGCTCTTCCGCCAGACGATTGCCGCCGGGACCGTCCCATTCCACCCGCAGGCGCATGACCCGGCTCAGTAAGTTGCCCCCGCTGTCGGTAATCCCCACCACCGCATATTTAACGGAGGCATTCAGCCCGACGTCGGGGCGGGCGACCGACCCCAGATCATTCAGATCCGACGCGGTAATGGCCGTCAGATGGCCGCGGGCCTGGGAGGAATCATCGGCGGTTCCGGCCTGGTTGGTCCACGGACTCACGTCCGGGGCCATCTGGCTCAAGTCCGCGGCCCTCGATTCCAGGACGCGGCCGGCCGCGTCCCGCTGCATGCTCACGTTGTTTGCCTGCACCCAGGCAAAAATTGTTGGAACGATCATGAGAGTTCCGATGGCAAAAACCGTCAGGGCCACCAGGGCCTCCATCAGGGTGAAGCCTCCGCCCTCCCGGAGAGAATTATAAGGAGGTTCACTCACCGAGTCGCCCCGTTCTGATTACGGTAATACCTTGCGATTGTCCCCCGACGGAAAGGGTAACGGTCCCCTGGTTAGAGCCTGCCGTTGTTCCGTCCTTTCGGAAGAAGACCCGGTCATTTTTCAAACTAGTGGCAACCGATATTCCCACGTCCAAGCCGGTAGTTTTCGCCGAGAAATCCAACGTTCGGATATCCCGGATTTCCCCGGAGTCCATGGTCTGGTCTCCGGAGGTTTCGCAATAATACTGCTGGGTCATGGTGGAGGTGTTAAAGGCTACACCGAAGCGCAGCCTGCTGCAGTTCGCTCCATCATAGTTGCTTTGGCCCCAGTAAAGACCCTTTTGCACCGAGCGGGAGCGTGCCTCGCCCAGGCTAGCCTTGACCCGCATTACTGCTTCCCTGAGAGTCTCCCGCTCCTGCCAGCGGGTATAGCTGGGCAAGGCTATAGCCAGCAGGATCCCCACGATGGCCACAACCACCATCAGCTCGATCAGGGTGAAGCCCTGCCGGTCTCCCATTAGGCTCAGGGCTCCAGAGTGAACAGGATACCCGCGTTCATCTGCTTTCCCTGCTGGCTGGTGTTAGTGATCTGGCCGGTGCTGGTCTGGCTCATGGTCCGCACCGAGCCCTCCTCGGAAGTGGGCATGGAGGCGAAGCTCTCGCCCATGGGCGGCACCCCCTTGCCCAGGTCGATGGTGGCCTGAATCTCCTCGGTCCCGTCCCCGTCCTTATCCGTAACCCCCTTCGCGTTCAGGAAGGTGGGCTCGGGGGGCGGGGTGCCGGTCTGGTAATGGACCGAGTGGAAATTGGTGTTGCCACCGAAGCCGCACAGGTCGGTGGCGGGGGTGAAGCCCAGGACGCTCACCAGGCCGCTCTGCACGGAAGGCTGGCTGAACACCCGCTCCCCGCTGGAAAGGTGCCGGTACCAGCCACCGACCTGGCGGATGCCGTCCTTGATCGAGCCAAAGGCAGCCTCTCCCTGCCCGGTACAGCTGACATCCGCGTGATCGCAGACACCGCCAGAGTAGGTTTCGCCGGAGGTCTCGGCCGCTACCAGATCGGCCCCCGTCGGGCAGGAGTAGCTGCCTCCGTCTTCGGTGGCGTCGCCCAGGTACGAGCCGGCGCAGAAGCATTGGTAGCTGGTGACGCTGCCCACCTCCACCTGGGTCTGGTCCGCCCGCACCAGATCGGTGTCCACTGTCACCCCGGTGGAGCAGGTGGCCGAGTCATTGGTCCCCTCCCCCCAGCAGTTATCGATGTAGCCGAAGATAAATTGGGGATCGGTGGAGCTGCTCTTGTCGTCCTGCCCCAGGTAACGTCCCGTTCCGGCGTAGATCCAGGCATTTTCATTAGGGTCCCGCGACAGGCCGGGAGCCGCGAACACCGGACGCCCGCCGGAGGAGAAGGTGGCCGCCCGGCTGACCTGCCAGTTGCCCGGGACATCGGTGTCGCTTAGCCGCAGGCGGTAGAGGCCGCCCGTGCCCGNNCCGTAGAGCCCGAAATAGACGGTGTCGGTCAGATCGTCCTGGTCGGGGTCCAGAGGGATCGTCTCACCCACGGCCACTCCCGGGGAGCTGGCCAGGTTGTTGCCATCCTCGAAATTGCCGGAATCGGTCAGATCGATGGCGGCCTCCTGGGTGCCGTCCCGGAGATTGAACACGTACAGCTTGGGTGCGGCGACGAAGGAGGTGCCTTCGGGGTCCAGGGGACCGCTTCCCAGCACCAGGTACCAGTTACCGTTATTCCCGTTGTCCGCGGCCTGGCGGACCACCGAGGGATAGGTCAGGGTCAGGGAGCCGTCCGGGAGCCGGGCTTCCCATAGGAATTGCGGGGCCTCGGGATCGGTGACATCCAGGACGAACACCGAGGAGCTCCGCTGCTCATTGCTGCCGTCGCCGTCGATGTCCCCACAGGCGATCTCCTTACCCCCGAAGCCCATGGTCCCGACCAGCAAGGTCTGCCAGTCACCCCCGTTGGAATCCTGGGTGGAAGTGGCCGCTCCCCCCGTGGCCGCATCCACCAGCTGGACCCGATAATCCACCGTGGGGATCAGGCACCCGACCTCCAGGCCGTGGAACCAGCGCAGGTACGGCAGGGCATTCTCCGGGATGAACGCCCAGGCCTCCTCCCCGACGCCCGTTCCCGCCAATTCCGCCTGGACCCCGTCCGTGTCGCTGTCGGCGACCTCACCGGCATAGAAGGCATGCAGCATGCCGTCATTGGCGCCCAGGAAGACCACGGAAGGCCGGTCCCGCACCCGGGAGGAATCGATGTAGGCGTTGTGGGTGCCGTACGGGTCGGCCGGGTCGGAGACCGCCTGGTCCCGCAGCACCCGCGGGGTGGAGGTGATCACCGCCCCCAGCTTCCAGACATCCTGATACGTCTCGGTGGAGGTCTCCTCCCCCTGGCGCTGGCGGTACTCGGCCGAGCTGCCGCCCGGGTTGTCGTAGCCGCGCAGGAACTTGATCAGCTCCGTCGCATCGGTGGGGGTATCCGTGGCTGTAAGATCCCAATAGGGGGACAGGGCATCCGCCACCTCGTTGGTGACATCCAGGCGGTTCATGGCGAGGGCGGCGTCGTAGGCCGTCAGGCTGGTATCGCCGCCATTGTAGTTGAAGTAGATATCCCGGTTCGGGTAGGTGGAGCCCGGGTCGATCCCGTCCGTGGAGGTCCCGGGATCCCGTGCGGCGAGCTTCTGTCCGGCCTCCCAGAGCGGGGAGACGTACACGCTGGTCTTGGTGCGGATGTCGGTGCTGGTGGTATCGCAGGTATCCGGAATGCTGTTGCCGTCATCGTCGGGGAACAGCCGGGCCTTGACCTCCTGGTCACCGGTATCGAAGAAGAACTGCACGATCTTGTCGTCCGTCAGGACGAGATCCAATGGCGTAGTGGCGTCGTTCCGGATGTTGCCCTTGGGGTCGGTCCACAGTGAGCGGAGGTATCCCTTCCAGGTGACGTTGAACGTTCCCGCGGAGCCCGTAACGGTATCCTGGGGCTGGTAGTAGGCCTGCAGCAGCGTGCCGCCGCTGCGGGTCTGGGTGGAGATGGTGGCCACGGTGGAGCCGCTGGCCGCGCGCTCCAGGATGGCCGTGATGGCCTCGCGTATCTTGCTTTCCAGGTTCGTGCCCTTGCCCGCCTGGAAGTAGGCGTCTGGAACCCCGTCGTAGTTGGCGTCCCATTCGGCGCAGCCGGAGCCCTCGACGTTGGTCTCCCCCAGCCGGCATTCGTTGGCATCGTAGGTGGGATAGCCGTCGCTGTCCCGGTCCTCGAAGGCGCCGTTGACGGCGGCCCGCTCCATCAGCCCCTGGGCCGTGCTGTTTTCGCCGAAGGCGTAGACGGAATAGGTGACTACGTTCTGGTTGCCGTCTATGCCTGGACGGAAGTCGGTGTCGCGCAGGTAGTAGGCGACGTTGTCCAGGCCGTAGTCCGGGTTGGTGGAATCACTCGGCCCGACCAGATCGAAGTTCAGGTTGGCGCTGTCGTAGGTGGCCAGATCCGCAGGCAGGCTCTCGTCGGCATTGGCCATGCCGTCGGACACCAGGAGCACGTAGCTGTCCGCACATTCGGGATATGCGCCGTCGTAGTTGAAGGGGTCCTTGCTGGCGGTGGTGGTGGGGTAATCGCCGCTGTGATACTGGGGCCCGGAGCCGCTGATGCTGCCGGGCATGGAGGCGGCATCGGTCTCCTGCGCGTAATAGCCTGCCGCCGTCCACAGGGACTCCGCCAGCGGCGTATACCCGCCGGCCGACCAGTTCTGCAGGGTGCTTTCGACGTTGGTCAGGTTGTCCTTGCCGATAGCGGTGGTCACCACGGCGCCGTCGCTGTCGCTGTTGAAGGTGGCCACGCCCCACCGGGCTTCGTTCTGGACGTCGTGGAGGATGCCGGTTCTCTCGAGCGATCCGCTCACGTCGGCGGGCTCGATGACCTCGCCGTGCTCGGTCTCGTAGAAGTTGGTGTCCTGCTGCCGGGAGGCCCCCTTGCCGCCCACCAGCACGTACCGGCCCATGTCGATCCGGGGCATCAGCCGGTAGTTCAGGTAGTTGCCGGAGTACCAGGTGGTGGTGCCGGTGTTGGCATCGTTGTCCGGCCCGAGGCTAGCCCTGTAGTTGGGCTCGGCAGGATCGCAATGGGGGGGGGCACCGGTGCTGGAGCAGCTCTTGACGACCTCCCAATTCCCGTTGGAGCCCTCCTTGTACCAGTAGTCGTTGGTCGCGTAGCCCGGGTATACGACGCCGGACTGGTAGGAATCGGTCGGCGTGCAGCTCCAGAAGTCGTAGTTCGCGCAGTATCCGTACTCGGCATAGGCCGCCCGGTTCATGCTCCCGGAGTTGTCCAGGAGCAGAAGGATATTGGGCTTGACCGCCGTCCCGACGGAAGGGCTGGTGTAGCAGTAATTGCTCTTGGTGGCGGCCCACGCGGATCCGGCTGTCAGGAGGAGCGCCGCAAGGACGGCGAGGGCGCAGCTCGTGCTCTTCATCGGGCTTCCCCCAGCTCGTATCCGAAGGGCAGGATCAGGATCCTGGCGGCCTTGCGCCTCACCCCGCTCACCCGCACCCGGTAGACGTCCTCCAGCTGCTGGGGCCGGTAGGGGTAGGCCCTGGCGTCCGGCTTGGTGGAGTAAAAGACCCGGGTCTGCTCCCCGATCAGGAAGCGAGTGCCTCCGACCACCACGTGGTCGGGGCTTTTCTCCTGAACCCTGCCGGTCACGGTCAGGGCCCATGAGACCGAGGACAGGACAAATCCCGCTGCCAGCAGACATGCCAAGACCCATGGCCTTGTCTTCATCGCGTTATCCTTGATGATCCTTCCGCCCTGAACATGATCCCTGATCCCGTAAAGACTCCCGGGTAAAGCCCGCGGATCGGTTAACGGGCAGGCCCGCTCCACGGGCCGGCAGGCCCCATTTCTTCCCGGCAGTCCCCGTCCCCCTTAAAGCACATCTTGACGGATTTTGTATAACAAACAAGGACAATACCCTATCAAACTTTGTCGGCTTTCTTCAGATCGACGGGCAGGCTGAAGTGCACCCCTTCCTCGGGTCCTTGGAGGTCGCGGGGACGATTGCCGCCGAGCTCCCGCAGCCGGCTGATGACCCCCTGTACCAGCATCTCCGGCGCCGAGGCCCCGGCGGTAACGCCCACCGCATTGCAACCTTCAAGCCAATCCGGGTCGAGCTCGTCGGCATTCTGCAGCAGATAGCCGGGCACTCCCAGACGCCGGGCCACCTCCACCAGCCGGTTGGAGTTGGAGCTGTTGGGGGCGCCCACGACAAGGATCACGTCTGCCCGAAGGGCCAAGCCCTTCACCGCATCCTGGCGGTTCTGCGTAGCGTAGCAGATGTCGTCACCGCGGGGTCCGGCGATGTCCGGAAAGCGCTCCCGGAGGGCGCGCACCACCTCCGCGGTATCGTCCATGGACAGGGTGGTCTGGGTCACGTAGGCCACATTGTCCGGGTCCGTCACTTTCAGTGCGGCCACCTCCTCCGGGCGGGCGATCAGGTGGATGCCCCCGCTCACCTGCCCCATTGTCCCCTCCACCTCGGGGTGGTTGGCGTGGCCGATGAGGACCACCTCGCGGCCCTCCCGGGCGTAGCGCTGCGACCTCGATGTGGACCTTGGTCACCAGCGGGCAGGTGGCGTCGAACACCTGCAGGCCGCGCCGCGACGCCAGCTCGCGGACGGCCCGGGAAACCCCGTGGGCGCTGAAGACGGCCGTGGATCCCGCGGGGATCTCGTCCACCTCCTCCACGAAAACCGCACCCTTGACGCGCAGGTCCTCCACCACGGAACGGTTGTGGACCACCTCGTGGCGGACATAGATGGGGGCACCGAAGCTCTCCAGGGCACGCTCCACGATCTCGATGGCCCGGTCGACGCCGGCGCAGAAACCGCGGGGGTTGGCGAGCAGGATGTCCATCGGCTGAGCTCCTTCCGGCAGGGCCGGTCAGCTGCCGCTCCGCTCCGATCGGGCGGCCGCCCGCTCCTCGCGGACGAAAATGATGATCAGGAGCAGCGCTCCCAGGGTAATTCCAGAGTCGGCGAGGTTGAAAGCCGGATAGTGGTAAACGTCCTGCCAATGGACATCGATAAAGTCCACCACGTAGCCCAGGCGCAGGCGATCGGCCAGATTGCCCACGGCTCCGCCCAGGATCAGGGCCAGGGCCAGGCGGGTCCCGGACTGGCTGGGCCCCAGGCGGCTCAGCCAGACCGACAGGGCCGCGATCACCGCCACCGCCACCCCGGAGAGCAGCCATACCTGCCAGCCGGAGCCCTCGTTGAGCAGGCCGAAGGCGGCGCCGCGGTTGTGGGCGTGCACCAGATCAAGGAGACCGGGAATGAGCGGGATTCCATGGTGCGGAGGGATGGCGCTCACCACCGCCAGTTTGGCGGCCTGATCCAGGATCCCCCACCCCAGCCCCAGCAGCCAGGGCCAGGCCCTCGACCAGCTGGGGCGCTCGGGCAGGGCCATCAAATGGCCTCGCGGTTCTCGCCCGCGCCCTCGATGTTGGTCACACAGCGGTCGCACAGCTCGGGGTGGCCGGAATGGGCTCCGACCGAGGGTCTGCGGTGCCAGCAGCGGGCGCACTTGGGATCGTTGTCCACCGCAGCCCCTACCTTCAGTCCCGCCATCTCGGTGGCGGCCGCGTCGGCGGGAGCCTCGTCCAGCCCGGCCAGGGCGGCCTCCGAAGTAAGCAGCATGAAGCGCAGCTCGCCGGCATAGGGAGCCAGGCGCTCACGCAGCCCTCTGTCGGCATAGAGGGTCACCCGGGCGTCCAGGGCCGAGCCGATGGTCTTGCCGGCGCGCATGGGCTCCAGCACCGCGTCCACCTCCTCGCGCACGGACCGCATCTCCGCCCAGTGCTCCCGCAGAGCATTCGCTCCCGCCACCTCGGGAAGCTCGTAATAGGTCGCCAGCAGCACGCTCTCGGCCCTTTCCCCGGGCATGTGGCCCCAGATCTCCTCGGCGGTGAAGGAGAGCACCGGCGCCAGCCAGCGCACCAGGGCCTCCAGGACGTGGAACATGGCGGTCTGCGCCGAGCGCCGCCCCCGGGAGTCGGCCGGCATGGTGTAGAGCCGGTCCTTCAAGATGTCCAGGTAGAAGCTGGATAGGGTCTCGCCGCAGAACTGGTGGACCCGGGTGTAGACCCGGTGGAAGGCGTAGTCGTCGTAGGCCTTCGCCACGTCCGCCTGCACCGCGGCCGCCTCGGCCAGGATCCAGCGGTCCATCTCCAGCATGTCCGCCGGCTCCATCCCGTGGCGCTCCGGCTCGAAGCCGGCTAGGTTGCCGAGGATGTAGCGGGCGGTGTTGCGGATGCGGCGATAGGCGCCGGCGAGCTGGTCCAGGATCTCGTTGGAGATACGGATGTCGCCGCTGTAGTCCTGGGCGGAGACCCACAGACGCAGGATGTCGGCGCCCAGGCGCTCCATGACGTCCTGGGGCGCCACCACGTTGCCCAGCGACTTGGACATCTTGCGGCCCTCGGCGTCCACGGTGAAGCCGTGGGTGAGCACGCCCTTGTAGGGCGCCCGGCCGCGGGTGCGCACCGACTCCAGCAGCGAGGACTGGAACCAGCCGCGGTGCTGATCGGACCCCTCCAGGTAAAGGTCCGCCGGCGAGCTCAGATCCTCGCGCTGCTCCAGGACGGCGGCGTGGGACACCCCCGAGTCGAACCACACGTCCAGGATGTCCTCCACCTTGGAGAAGCGGCTGCCGCCGCAGGCCCCGCAGGTCTCCCCGGCCGGCAGCACCTCGTCCAGGTCCATCTCGAACCAGGCGTCCACCCCCCGCGCCTCCACCCGCTCGGCCACGGCCTCCATCACCGCCGGGTCGCGCAGGGGCTCGCCGCAGGCGTCGCACATCACCAGGGTCAGGGGCACGCCCCAGTGGCGCTGGCGGCTGATGCACCAGTCGGGGCGGTTGGCCACCATGCCCTCGATGCGGTGCCGGCCGCTGGCCGGGATCCACCGGGTCTCGCCGATGGCCTCGAGAGCCCGCTCGCGCAGGTCGTTGGCGGTCAGGCTGATGAACCACTGCGGCGTGGCCCGGAACAGCACCGGGGTCTTGTGACGCCAGCAATGCGGGTAGCTGTGGGTAAGCGGCTCGCCGTGGACCAGGGCGCCGCGCTCGCGCAGCAGGTCCACCACCAGGTCGTTGGCGGCGAGGGCGTCTTTCCCGGCGAGGTGCTCGGTGTCCACCTTGAACTTACCGGCCTCGTCCACGCGGGTGTCCACCGGCAGGCCGTAGGCCTTGCCCACATCGTAGTCGTCCTGGCCGTGGCCGGGGGCGGTGTGCACGCAGCCGGTTCCGGCCTCCAGGGTCACGTGCTCGCCCAGGATGATCGCCACCTGCCGGTCCTCGATGAAGGGGTGCCGCAGGCGCACCCCCTCCAGGTCGCGGCCGCGGCAGCGGGCGCGCACGGCCGGCTCGCCCAGGCCCCAGCGCTCGGCCACGTCGCTCGCCAGCTCCTGGGCCACCAGGTAGCCGGTGCCCGCGCGGCCCTCGATGACCACGTACTCCAGGTCGGGGTGCACCGCCACGGCGTGGTTGGCCGGCAGGGTCCAGGGGGTGGTGGTCCAGATCACCGCGGCCACGTTTGCGCCGGCCCCGGGACAGGCGGCCGCCAGGCCCGCCACCACCGGGAAGGCCACGTCGATGGCCGGGTCGGTGCGGTCGTGGTACTCCACCTCCGCCTCGGCCAGGGCCGAGCCGCAGTCCACGCACCAGTGCACCGGCTTGGCGCCGCGGTAGATGCTGCCCGCCTCCAGGGCCCGGCCCAGCTCGCGCACGATGCGGGCCTCATAGGCGAAGTCCATGGTGACGTAGGGGGCTTCCCAGTCGCCGGCCACCCCCAAGCGCTTGAACTCGTCGCGCTGGACATCGATGTAGGTCTGGGCGTACTCCCGGCAGCGGCGGCGGAACTCGCTGGCGGACACCTCCTCGCCGGCCTCGGCCAGCTGCTCCTCCACCTTCTGCTCGATGGGCAGGCCGTGGCAGTCCCAGNNGTGGCCGTTGGCGTAGGGCGGGCCGTCGTGAAGGACGAACTTGGGGCGGCCCTTGGCGGCCGCGCGCACCTTGCGGTAGGTGTCGCCGGCCTCCCACCCGGCGAGCTGCTCCGGCTCGCGCTTGGGCAGGCCCGCCCGCATGGGGAAGTCGGTGCTGGGAAGGTTGAGGGTGTCCTTGTAGCTCATGGATCCATGCCGGATTGGGTGCCGGGGAAGCCGCGAATGGTAACACTTTGGCGGAAGCCCCGGCAGGGCGGTGGCAGGCCCGGGAACAGCCGGCTCAGCTTTGCCGGAGCCCGAAATGGGCCCGGGCCCGGAGGACGTCCTCGCCGATCTGGCCCTTGAGGGTCTCGAGATCCGGGAAAGAGCGCTCGGGACGCAGGTGCTTCTCGAAAGTCAGCTCCACCCGCGCCCCGTACAGGTCCCCCGCATAGTCCAGCAAGTGGGCCTCCACCCGGACGTCCCGGCCCTGGAGGGTGGGACGGTGGCCGATATTGACGGCGGCCGGTTGGCCGTTCAGCTCCCCATCGCTGACCCGGCCCACGAAAACTCCCGCCAGGGGCAGCTGCTTGTGATGGGTGTGGATATTGGCGGTGGGAAAGCCCAGGTCGGCGCCCACGCGGTCGCCGTGAACCACCCGCCCGCACAGGCTGTAGGGGCGACCCAGCAGCTCTTCCGCTGCGACCAAGTCCCCGTCGGCGAGGGCCTGGCGCACCGTGGTGGAGCCCACGGTGCGCCCTTCCCGGGTGAGCTCGGGCACCTCCTCGGCGGTGAACCCGGCCTCCCGTCCCTTCTCCTCCAGGTCGGCAATCGTGCCCAGGGCCCCCTGGCCGAAGGCGAAGTCGTGCCCGACCACCACATGGCGCACGCCGAGGCCTGCCACCAGCACCCGGTCGATGAACTCCGCGGCCGGCAGGGAGGCCAGCTTGCGGTCGAAGCGCAGCACCAGCAGCCGCTCCACCCCGAGCTCCCGCAGGGCCGCCACCTTGCCCCGCAGGTCGGTTAGCCGGGCCGGGGCACGGTCCGGAGAGAAATATTCCTTGGAATGAGGCTCGAAGGTGATCACGCCGGCCGGGACCCCGAGGGCTGCAGCCTCGGCCCGGGTGCGCTCCAGCAGGCGCGCGTGCCCCCGGTGGACCCCGTCGAAGTTGCCGATGGTGGCCACGCAGCCCCGGTGGCGAGGCTTCAGGTTGTGGGTGCCGCGGATCAGCTCCATGGGCCTTGTCCACGCAAAACCGGGGAAACTAACGCCCGCTTGCCCGGGCGTCAAAGAGGCGGCTGGACAGCCAGCGCGGGACGCGGCGAACCTCGTCCACGTCCAGCAGCCAGGCGGCGGCCAGGTAGACACCGCCACAGGCGCCCACCACGCCCGCCAGCCAGACCAGGCGCACGCCGGCTCCGGCCGCATTCCAGGCCGCCCCCGGCGGAGACACGAGCCAGGCCGTCACCGCCATGATAGCCGCAGCCAGGCCGACTTTGGCCAGGTGCGCCCCCCACCCGGACTCGGGCCGGTAGAGACCGGCCGCTCTCAGCCTCCGCAGGAGCAGGCCGGCATTCAGGAAGGCGGCCAGGGCGGTGGCCAGCGCCAGGCCGGCATGGGCCAGGGGCACGATCAGCAGCAGGTTGAGGACGATATTGGCCAGCAGGGCGAATCCGGCGGCCCGGAATGGTGTGCGGGTATCCTGGCGCGAATAGAAGGCCGGGGCCAGGACCTTCACCCCGGTCATGCCGATCAGCCCCACCGCGTAGGCGGCCAGGGCGTAATGGGTCAGTACCGCCTTCTCCGCGGTGAAGGCTCCGTACTGGAACAGCGCGGTCAGGATGGGCCGTCCCAAAAGGATCAGGCCCAGCGTGGCCGGCAGGCCAACGAGGACAACCAGGCGCAGGGCCCGGTCCAGGGTCCGGCTGAACTCTCCCTCCTCCCCGCGACCGGCCAGGGAGGACAGGGCGGGCAGGATGGCCGTGCCCAGGGCGATGCCGAAGACCCCCATGGGGAACTGCACCAAGCGGTCGGCGTAATAAAGGAAGGACACGCTGCCCTCGGCCAGGAAGGTGGCCAGGATGGTATCGATCAGGATGCTCACCTGGACCACGCTTACGGCCAGCACGCTTGGCCCCATGAGGCGGACGATGCGCCGGACCCCGGCATGGCCCGTCCGGAAGCGCGGCCGCACCGCCAGCCCTAGCCGTTTCAGGAACGGCCACTGGAACAATAGCTGCACTGCGCCCCCGACGAACACCCCCCAGGCCAGCGCCTCGATGGGGCGGGCGAAGTGCGGCGCCCACGCCAGGGCCGCCGCGATCATGGCCACGTTCAGCAGGACGGGGGTGAAGGCCGGCACGGCGAAGCGGCCGAAGGTATTCAAGGCCGCCCCCGCCATGGCCACCAGGGAGATGAAGAACAGGTAGGGGAAGGTGACCCGCACCAGATCGGTGGCCAAGGCCACCTTCTCCGGCTCGCCAGCCCAGCCCGCGCCGAAGACCGCTACCAGCACCGGTGCCCCCACCACGCCCAGGAGGGTCACACCGGCAAGAACCGCCAGCAGAAGCCCGCTCACCGCCGCCAACAGCTCGCGCAGCTCCGAGGGCGAGCGCTGATCCCTGTACTCGGTGAACACCGGAACGAAGGCGGGCGCGAAGGCGCCCTCGCCGAACAGCCGGCGGAAGAAGTTGGGCAGCCGGAAGGCGACGAAGAAGGCGTCGGTGGCCATGCCGGCGCCAAACACCCGGGCCAGGACCACGTCCCGGACGAAGCCCAGGATCCGGGAGATCAGGGTCATGCCCCCGATGGTGGCGGTTGAGCGGAAAAGTCCCGCGGCCAAAATGCGATCCTTTGTCTGGTCCCGGCCACCGGCCGGGAGTCCGCCGGAGGCTTTGACATCCGCCCGGGAAACGGAGGATAATACGCGCTTTCCCGGCATCCGGGAACGCGGCGGATTCCGTTTGTCCCCAAGGAGACTGAAGCGTGGCCAATACGAAGCAAGCCCGTAAGCGCGTGCTGCAGAACGAGAAGCGCCGCCTGCGGAACAAGCACCACAGATCGCGCATGCGCACGGCCATCAAGCGGGTGGAGAAGGCCCTGGAGACCGGCGACAGGAAGGCTGCCGAGGAGGCCCTGCAGCCCGCCGTCTCCCTGATCGACAAGGTGGCCGGCAAGGGCGCCATCCACCGCAACACCGCAGCCCGCACCGT
>JABAHQ010003821.1_pt1 | contig 18686 bp, 14 predicted proteins | sample 7062091 | NCBI WGS metagenome assembly JABAHQ01 (sample SAMN14534359, study PRJNA622989) | marine sediment metagenome | biome: marine biome [ENVO:00000428]; feature: marine pelagic biome [ENVO:01000023]; material: deep marine sediment [ENVO:00002113] | place: India: Gulf of Kutch | collected...
AATCAAAACGTAGATGCTGTTACGCTTCCCCAGTCGTTTGTTACCGGTGGTCTCGGCGGATTTGTGGCAGCCTTGGCTGGTATTGGAGGCGGAGGAGTAATGGTGCCGCTGATGAATCTTCTTTTCAAGAAAAGTTTTGCACGTTCTGTAAGTATTTCTTCGCTGGCCATTGTGTTGATTTCCCTTTCAGGATGGATCCAGCTCGGATTTACTGAAAATGGGATAGGAACACTCACAGATTTCTATTGGGGCTATGTGGATTTTGGAGCTGCTTTTCCGTTAGCAGTCGGTGGCTTGGTAGGGGGATTTATTGGCGCCTTATTTAATCTGAAAATTGATCGTCGTTATTTGCAGTATGCCTTTTCGGCATTAGCCATTGCAATGGCTGTTAAATTGATTGTGGAGGTTTTTTGATCAAAAAAGTTCATTGAGGGTAGCTGTCTCAAGGAGTTATCAATTTATTGTATCTGACAAAAAAAGGAGTCCCGCTTAAAGGACTCCTTTTCTTTTGTTGCAATCTTAAGTTCAGTAAGCAGAGATTGAAACCTACTCGTTTTGTTGCTCTTCTTTTTCTTGCATGGCCGGTCGTTCCAGGTAGGGAAGACCATCTGTAATCCATTCCGGAGCTTCTTTTCCGAGCAGATAGTGTTCGTGCCATTCGAAGGCGCGGGTAGCATAGTCAATTTGATTCTCTTCGCGTGCCAAGCCATGGTTTTCACCTTCATACACGAGCATTACAAAAGGATTTTGCATGCGTCGCATGGTAGTATATAACTCTACGCCCTGGTTGAAATCAACCGCTCCGTCATCGGTTCCGAACTCGACAAGCAGCGGTGTTTCTACGCTTTCCATGTTAAAGATGGGTGAGTTGTCTATGAAATTATCCCAGTCTTTCCACCAGGGATCGGGAAAGCGTCCCTGACTTATTTCGAAAATTTTAGCATCGGTCGTTCCGGTATTCCAGTAGATGGAATTATACATGCTGATCATGTTTGTGAGCGGGGCGCCGGCAACGGCCGAGTTAAACAGGTCGGTTTGTGTAATGATAAAAGTTGTTTGATATGCTCCCCACGAGTGACCGGTAAGTCCAATTTGTTCCTCGTTAATCATGCCGGTTTCAATGACCTTTTCTACAGCGGGAACGACACTTTCAACGGCGGACATCCCGGGATCACTTAACTCATATGTGATATCCGGTAGAAACACGAAATATCCCTCTGAAGAAAAACGTCGTGCATTATATGGGCTTCGCTTTGAGGGTATTTCATAGCTGTGCATCGACTGTGACAGCTTTTCGTAAATATAGGTGATCATTGGATAACTCTTGTCAGGATCGTAGTTCGCCGGATAAAGCAGGCGTCCCTCGAGTTCTTTGCCATTTTCATTAGTAAAAGTGATCAGCTCATCATCGGCCCAGTAATATTGGTCTTGTTGGGGATTGGTGTAAGTGAGGGCAATGGGGTCATTAAAGTCATAATCGACGTGAAAATAATCGGGAGAATCGGTGGCAGACTGTTTTTGATATACGAAATGCTTGGTTGAGTCGGCTTTGGCAAGACTGCTGAACATTTTTGAACCATACATCAGCGTCTCGGCCGTTTGGCTATCGTCAATACGGGCATATCCACGATCTTTCGTTTTGTCTCCATATATCGAAAAGTAAATATTCTCATCAGCTGCTATGCCATCATTGTCATACTCAAATCGAACCTGCCGATAACGGATCTTTTTTTCACTGCCTTCCGTAACTTTTTGATATTTGCTTCCATCAGCCCAAACTTTGTAGGCGTCATACTGATCATAAAGCAGCATCCACGAGTCATCTTCTGCCCATTCACCCATTCCAAAAGGCTGATGGTGTTCGCGGCCGGTTACATTAGTAAAGTTCTCGAATCGGGTGTCAATGTTTTCGGTTACATTGCGATGCTTTTCGTTTTGAATATCGTAGGTCCACCAGTTCTGGTCTTTGAAATAGAGCAGGTATTTACCATCGGGAGAGGTACGTACTTGTTCTTGACGCTCCAGGATTTGCTGAGATTTGCCTGAGGACACATCCACCAAATAGATATCCCTCCAGTTTTCTTCAAAGTGCGGTTCATACGGATGTGGATCGTACGCCACAGCATGTTGCTGATCGCCGGTAAGATTAAGCTGGTCAAACTGCTCAGTACCCAGCTGCACAAAAGACTTATCATCAAGATGCCAGGCCGCAAGATGGTTGTCTTCTTTTAGCTGATTTACCATCACTTCTTGTTTGGGTTGGATATCTGCATCCTGCCAGTGCCAGACTTCTACATTTGAGGGATCAAGATCATCTTTTGATTCGGATTTTGTAGTGTCAGCTTTTTCATCTTTTTCCCACTCTTTAATCCCAAAAAACAGGGAATTGCCATCTTCCGACCATTCCAGCGATCGGTAATCGACTATGCGAAAATCTTCCGGAAAAGCGTCCATTTTCTGTTGGTTAAATGTGAGTTGTCTTGGGGCGCCGTCAAGGTTTTTGAATGCTAAAATGCGGTGGGTGGCCCCCTTATAATTCTCGTGTTCTTTCTCTTTTATAAATGCCAGTGCGTTTTTATCGTCGTGCCAGGTAAGGTCCTTATAGGTGGTAGTATCGCTGTCCAAAACGGTGATTCGACTGGAGTATAAATCATAAAGATGCACGCCGTTTCCAAGCTTTTCGTTGGAATCGAGCACTACGGCCAGCTTTGATCCATTGTCGTTAAAGGCAAATTCCGATACATTACCAATCAACTGATTGGTCCCCCGGGATAGATTGCGCAAGATCAGATCAGAGCCGTCGGTTTTAACTTCTTCAGCCTGATACTTTTTCATAGCCAGATATTTTCCGTCGTTAGAAAACGAATATTCCTGAATATTTTGGAATGTATCTACTTTCGCAGTCTCCAAATCCATTAATCCCAGTTTATAACGAACCTGCTTTTTCTGTTCTTCAAGTTGTTCTTTTTTATCTTCTGAGACTCCAATCAAAAAAGCAGCCCACTTATTGTTTTGGGAAAACGTGGCCCGTTCCCCATGCATAAATTTATGCTCCTCGGTGGAGTCCGCCCCAACTTCTTTGATGATTAACCAGCCATCACCATCTACCAGGCTTATATTGTAGGAAAACCAGCTGCCGTTTGCCGAAAGATCAGTCGAAGAAACCATTTGCCATTGATCGTAATCTTCGGGCTCAAGCTTCTGCTTCTGGTTTTGAGCTGTAAGCGATTGAAAAGCAAAGAGGAATATAACAACCGTAAGAAAACAAAGTTTTAAAAACCGCATTATGATAGCATTTAGTTGAATGTTAAAGCTTAACAGTACAAAAATTGATTCTTCATGAAAAATAGAATTTGCATACGATTACATGGGATGTTTGTTATATAAACAACGTTTCAAAAGGAGAGCAAAGAAAAAAGGAGTCCCGATCAAAGGACTCCTTTTCATTTTATAGCAATCAAAATCCCAGAGTAAAGGGATTAATGAAACTGGTAGTTACCAGTCATTTGTCAAGTACATAGCAATCTAAACAGGCTTTATATCAACGATTAATCCATTATTTTTCGCAGGAATGCCGGCTGATCAGAATCGGTTTTGTCGATTCGTTCGCGGCGATTGTTGAGCAGTTCGTTGCTTTTCTCTTGCTCATCCTGCATTTCTTTTTCCTCTTTTTCATCATCATTGAGAGGCCGCACATTTTTAAGTCCGCGACGGTGAAATGCCGGTTGGTCCATCTGCTTGAGATTTTTCTCTCCTTTATAGAACGGTTCGTTCGTTGCAGAATATCGGCTGTGACCGGTTACGTCGCTGGCCTTTGGCATATCCAACTCGTCATTTTTTGCTTTCTTTTGAGAACTTTTCTTACTCTCATTGGGAGCTACGCGAGCTTCTTTGTTGCTCTCAGCCAAGTCGAATCCAGTTGCAATAACGGTGACCCGCAGCTCATCATCAAAGCTTTCGTCGAGCACCGTACCGAGTATAATCTCCGCATTTTCTCCGGCTTCTTGCTGAATGATACTCGTTGCGGTATTGGTTTCCTTCATTCCGAGGTTCGCCCCGGAAGAAATGTTAACCAATACATTGCGAGCACCGTTTATACTGACACCATCGAGTAAGGGTGAATTGATGGCTTCACGAGCTGCAATTTCGGCTCGATCTTCGCCCGTTGCATTGGCAGCGCCCATAATGGCGGCACCACCGTCGAGCATGGTTGTACGCACATCCGCAAAGTCAAGGTTGATGAGGCCGGGCATCAGGATGAGATCCGAAATACCACGAGTAGCATTATAGAGAACCTGGTTGGCCTGCTCAAAAGCTTCGAGCAGGGTAGTATCTTCATCAGCGATATCCATAAGCCGCTCGTTGGGAATAACAATGACAGTGTCACTGTTTTTCTTGAGTTCAGTGATACCCTCGAGAGCGTATTTCATCCGTTTGGGCCCCTCACAGTCAAAGGGGGTCGTAACAATACCGACTGTTAGGATCCCTTTGCGTTTGGCAATACCCGAAACAACAGGTGCGCCTCCCGTTCCGGTTCCGCCTCCCATGCCGGCCGTAACAAAAATCATATCGGCCCCTTCTATGGCTTCTTCAATTTCGTGTCGATTTTCTTCAACGGCCTCCCTTCCGATTTCGGGTCGTGCTCCGGCACCAAGTCCATTGGTAAGGTTTGCACCCACTTGGATGGTAAGGTCAGCCATGCTGTTTTTTAGTGCCTGTGCATCAGTGTTAAGTGCGATATACTCTACACTGGTCAGGCCTTTTTCGATCATGTTGTTAACGGCATTACCTCCGCCGCCTCCAACACCTATCACTTTTATTTTCGCATTGTCTTGACCGTCGATGTCAAAACTAAAACGAGAGTTTAGGTTAGACATAATATTTACTCCTTTTTTAGATTGCTGTGTACTGTTTATTGCTATTTGATTGCTATATGTTTTCTCTTTTTGGCAGCAGGTATGGCTGCCGGCATATTTTTTAAAGTTCTTTGAACCAGCTCTTCATCCGTTCCGCGATGCGATTCATTACTTTTTCTACGCTTGATCCTTTTGTGGATGACGGAACAATAGCTTGGTTTGTTGGCCCGGAACCGGTCTTTATAGCATGCATGACCAGTCCAACACCTGTTGCGTAAATTGGATTGTTCACTTCTTCAATAAGTCCGCCGCTAAGTCCGATTGGCTTACCAATCTTCGCATCCATTCCTAATATTTCATTAGCCAGGGGACAGACATTATTAATGAGCGAGCCGCCACCGCTAAGTACCACTCCGGCACTTAGGTTATCAGCATAGCCGCTTCGTTTAACTTCTATGGCAACAATTTCCAAGATCTCCTCCATACGAGCCTGAATAATTTTGCCGAGAATGCTTTTCGTAATTTCCTTAGGTGGTCGTCCAGCTATGCCGGGCACGGTAATGGCTTCATCTTCTTCAATCATATCAACATATGCTTCACCGTGCTCACGTTTCAATTTCTCGGCTTGATCATCAAGCACACTTAATCCAACACGAATGTCATCAGTCACTTTTTTACCTGCGATGGCAATGACAGCCGTATGGCGGATTGTGTTATCCTGGAAAATAGCCACATCCGTAGTGCCCCCGCCGATATCAACTAATACTACACCCGCTTCTTTCTCTTCTTCATCGAGTACAGAATAGGACGAGGCAAGTGGCTCCAGAATGATATCAGCGACTTGGTAACCGGCACGTTCAACGCATCGGTAAATGTTTTTGGCAGCTGAGACAAGACCTGTAATAATGTGGACTTCGGCCTCCATGCGCATGCCACTCATGCCTACAGGGTCGCTAATACCATCTTGACCGTCAACAACAAACTCTTGTGGAATAACATGGATGATCTGCTGATCAGTTGGTAACATAATACGTTGGCAATCTTCAAGCAGGCGCTCCACATCATCTACCGTTATTTCGTTGTCACGGTTGTTGATGGTGATGACACCCTTACTGCGCATGCTGCGGATATGGTCGCCGGCAATACCCACGTTTACGGAATTTACTTCAATTCCGGAAGCCAGCTGCGCCTGTTCAACAGCTGTTTGTATGGCATTTACTGTTTTGTCGATATTTACAACCACGCCGCGATTTAATCCATCGCTTGGTGCTTTGCCTACGCCCAGGATATTAATTCTGTCCTGTGGATCGATGGATGCAACAATCGCGCATACCTTTGTAGTGCCAATATCCAGACCAACGACAATTCTATCTTCTTGTTCTTCCATAATGTTATCCACGTACTATTGTGATTGATTAATCTCTTTTTATGTCATCCTGAACTCGTTCCAGGATCTGTAGTTATTAAGTTTATTATTGTAGATGCTGAAATAAGTTCAGCATGACACTTATCTTAGTTTAGTGTTCACGCGTTACAATTTGACCTTCAAATCTCAGGTCAACTGAGCGCATCTTTTCAATTCCTTTTTGTTTAATGACGTTGCCATAAAATGCTTCCCAATTGCGAAGTCGGGTACTAAAATCTCCTTTCCCGAAAATTAGTTTTACACCATTTTGATTCGTCAATGCTACAATACCTTCATTCGATGATGACCAGGCGATTTCACTTATAGTAGCATCCGCTACTTCATTGCTGCGAACAGCTGTCAGAAAATCTGAAGCAATTTGAAAGCCTTTACTCTGCAGGGTATCCTGCATTGGAGTAGTGCTAAATCCATACAGTATTGGTACGTCAACCGTTTTTCCTGAGACAATCGGAAGTTTAATGCCGTCATTGTCTACATAAATTTTCTTCTTATTATCTATCAATAGAGCAACAGGCTGGCGTTCCGTAACTTGGATGTTGATGGTCCCGTTTGGGGATACACTGATGTCAGCCTGTTTGACATACGGCAAATCCTCAAATCGATTTCTGATTTCCCCAAAATTCATGCTATCGGGATTCATACCTGTTGGAACTTCTACCAATTGCAGATCTTGTGTTGAAACAAAATGATTACCCTCAAATTGGACACTTTGTACTTTCATTGTTGAATTCCAGTAAAGTCCGGCCATAATTGCTAATCCGAGAACAAGTATGGCACCGGCAATCCAGGGCCAAGCGTTACTATTTTTTGGAGATTCGGTATGTTGCTCGTTTTTAGTCATTTATTAAATTTAATGTCACCCTGAACTCGTTTCAGGGTCTATTCTCAAGTATTTCATCATTACAGATGCTGAAACAAGTTCAGCATGACGCGTGATTATTATTGTAATTTTGAGATTCCTGCTTCCAGTGCTTCTACAAATTGCTCGCCATATTTATAAATATCTCCGGCTCCCATGGTGATGACGACATCACCCGGTTCAACGATATCTTTTAGTTTTACCGGTAACTCGTTTTTATCTTCTACATAATGCACTTTTCGATGTCCGTACTCTTTAGCTACGTCGGCAATGAGTTTTCCAGTCACTCCTTCAATGGGTTCTTCACGTGACGGATAAACATCGGTAATTACACTCACTTCAGCATCGAAGAATGAGAGCCCGAATTCTTTATAAAGTTCTTGAGTTCGTGAATACAGATGCGGCTGAAAAACAGCCACGATGCGACGATCTTTCCATCCCTTTCGTGCTGCATTAAGTGTAGCCTGTACTTCTGTGGGATGATGAGCATAATCGTCAATCACAATTACGTCATCTTTTTCAGTCTTCAGTTGAAAACGCCGGAATACTCCTTCAAAGCGTTCAAGTCCGGACTTTATATCTTTGAAGTCGATATCAAGTTCGAGCCCAACTGCTACAGCTGCCAGCGCATTTTTCACGTTGTGTTCTCCTGGTGCCTGGAGATTGATCTCACCGAGCTCTTCCCCTTCCTTGACAACAGTGAATTTGCTGTTAAAATGATCGACTTCAATATCAACTGCCCTGATTTGTGCCTGGGGGGTTAACCCATAGGTAGTAGTACGACGTTCGATTTCAGGAATAATACTTCGGACATTGGGATCATCCAGGCACAGTACTACGGCACCGTAAAACGGCACTTTATTGGCAAATTCTATAAATGCTTCTTTGACATCTTCGAGACTGTCATAAATATCCAGGTGTTCGGCCTCGATATTGGTGATAACGCTTAAGCTTGGAGTAAGGCGTAAAAAGGTTCGATCAAATTCATCTGCTTCAACGACAATGATATCGCCCTTACCGACTACGGCATTGGTTTTTGAAAAGCTGTGTACTTTGCCCCCTACCATGATGGTTGGATCAAAACTGCCATCCTGTATCACGTGGCCAATCATGGTTGTGGTAGTGGTTTTGCCATGAGTGCCGGCCACCCCTACACCGTATTTCATGCGCATAAGTTCAGCAAGCATTTCGGCGCGTTTGATAACGGGTATTCCTTTTTCAAGTGCGGCACTGGTTTCGATATTTTCTTCAGCTTTAACTGCACTGGTATACACAACCACATCGGCACCTTCGATATTTTCTTCGTCATGACCGATGGATATTTCAGCACCGAGCTCTTGAAGGCGTTCAATAGTTTCACCCATATTCGCGTCCGAACCGGTAATGTGATATCCTTTCTGTAGTAAGATCTCGGCCATACCGCTCATCCCGATGCCGCCGATCCCAACCATATGGATATGGCGGGTTCTTCCAAAAATCGGTTGTGTTTGTATTTGCTTACTCATTATATATTCACTTTATCTCGTACATGTCATCCTGAAACAAATTCAGGATAACACCATAGTTATTTTTCTTTAATTAGTTCTATAATTTTATTTGCTATTTCTTCGGCGGCATTAGGTCGCGATAAGTTTATAGCCGCTTTGCTCATTTCTTTAAGTTGTTGTTCATCATCAATAATTTCTTGAACCATATTTGCCAATCTTTTTCCCAACTCGTCGTCAGCTACTAATTTTGCAGCTCCGGCTTCAACCATAGATTGCGCATTTTTTGTCTGATGATCGCCGGCAACATTGGGAGACGGTACCAGAATACTTGGTTTCCCGGTTAAAGCGAGCTCCGAGCAAGAGAGAGCCCCGGCTCTGCTAATTACTAAATCAGCCGCTGCATAAGCAGCCGGCATATCATGGATAAAATCTTTAAATCTCAGTTCCCCAAAATTTTGTGGTTGTACATCTTTGCGGAGTTGGTCGTAATAGCGTTTCCCACATTGCCAGATAATTTGAAGTCCTAAATCGTTATGGAGTGTTTCAATATGTTTTTGCATTGCTTGGTTGATGCTTTTGGCACCTCCGCTTCCACCCAGTATTAGCAGTGTTTTTTTATTGCTGCTAAAATCAAATACTTGTAATGCTTTTTTGCGATTTTCCTGGCTGAGGGATTTTCTTGTGGGGTTACCGGCAAGTTGTGTTTTATCACTTGGGAAATATTTTTCAGCATCATCAAAGGCAGTAAAAATAAGCTCTGCATTTTTGCCCAGCATTCGGTTGGTTACCCCGGGGAAGCTATTTTGCTCCTGAATAACAAGGGGAATACCCAGTTTAGTAGCTACCCAGCCTACAGGTCCGGCAACATATCCGCCGCATGAAATTGTTACATCTGGATTGAACTTTTTGATGATACCGAAGCTCTGAATAATGCTTGTTGCCAGTTTTATAGGGAATAATAGGTTTTTAAGAGTAAAACGGCGGTGAAAACCACTAATCCAGATGTTGGTTATGTTATATCCTGCTTTGGATACGGCTTCCCATTCCATATGATTTTTTGTGCCGACAAAAAGTATTTCAGTATCGGTATGGGAGTCCCGCAGCGCATCGGCAATGGCGATGGCCGGGTACACATGACCACCAGTACCTCCGGCTGCTATGAGCACTTTTATTTTGCCCATAGCAGCGGAGTCTGGTCTGGTCTGTGATGATATGTTCTTTCTTACAGCACTATGCATAAAACACTGCTTTTTTACTGCTGTCGTATTTTGAAATATTCATAAGAATGCCAACCATGATGCCGGCAAATAAAATGTTTGTCCCACCATAGCTCACAAAGGGCATGGGCAGTCCCGTAACCGGAAGTAAGCCGCTGGCAACACCGGCATTAATAAATCCATAAAGCACAATTGTAAGGGTACAACCCACGGCAATAAGCATTCCCATGATGTCAGGAGCATTTTTAGCGATTTTGGCAATGCCGCGGAACAGGATGACAGTAAATATCAGTATGACCAATCCGGACCCAAATAACCCGTACTCTTCGGCGATGATAGCAAAGATGAAATCGTTGTAAGGGGCCGGCAGGAAATTACGTTGAGTGCTTTTACCCATACCTACTCCAAATAGTTCGCCCTGTGCAATAGCGATATGGGCTTGTTGGGCTTGGTATCCTTCTTCAATATTAAATTTCGTACTGTTTATTTCTACTACTTGGTCCACGTACTGATCGATGCGGCTCTGTCGCTCGGGAGATTGCCAAATCAAAACACCGGCCCCCATAACGCCAATGAGAATTAGGGTACTTAGCTGCATCATGCTAATGCGTCCGACAAACATGACCAGAAGTGAGAGAGAAAACAGCAAGGCTGCAGTACTAAAGTCTTCAATCCCGATAAGCCCGCATGTAATAATCACCCAAAACATGATGGGCAGAAATGCGCGTTTAAAGTCTTTAATGTATTCCTGTTTTTGCTCCAAAAGCACAGAAATGTGAATGAGTAATGCCGGTATTGCAAAGGAGGCCGGCTGGAATGAAACACCACCAATACTTAGTGATCTTTTGGCCCCGAATACTTCATTTCCGAATAGCATAACGGCAACTAACAGGATCCAGCTCAATACTACGCCAAGCCGGCTGAACCTGGCTAAGAGGTGATAGTCAATTTTTGAGACAATAAGCATGGCCAGAAAAGCGATACCCACCTTTACGGCATGACCTACAACAAGGCTGCCGGCCGTAGTGTGTTTTACTTCGGCAAAAAAGGCGATGGATGAATACACGGCCAGAACTCCGAATATCATCAACAGAATCACTGATACCAGCAAGATACGGTCACTCCCTTGCTTAGGGGTATCAATGTCATCTGTACTGGTGCCCAGTATGGATGAGATATTTTTATTTGGCGTTGTATATAGCATAATTTTTGTATTTCAGTCTTCAGCTTTCAGCTATCTTTTAATGGGATAACTGAAAACTCAAGGCTGAGTTTTCTAAAGTCGATTTACAGCTTTTTTGAATTCATTTCCTCGGTGCTCATAATTGTCGTACATATCGAAAGAGGAACATGCCGGGCTTAGCAATACTACTTCACCACGTTTGGCTACCTCCTTGGCTGATCTTACGGCTTCATTCATATCCTCCGCAGTCTTAAAATTGGGGACTACGGTTTGTAGTTGCTCCTCAATCATTGGACGAGCTTCACCTATCGCAATAATGGTGTGGACTTTTTCTCGGATCTGTTCAACCAACTCTGAGTAATCATTTCCTTTGTCGCGTCCGCCGAGAATGATAGTCATGGGGACATCAAAGCTGTCAAGGGCATACCAAACCGCATTAATATTTGTTGCCTTGCTGTCGTTGATGTATTTCACGCCATTAACAGTTCGAACTAATTCAAGGCGATGCTCTACACCTTCGAAAGTGCGAAGACTTTCACGGATAACATCACTTTTAATTTCAGAAGCACGGGCAGCAAGAGCCGTAGCAAGTCCATTACTTAAATTATGATTACCAGAAAGTTTAACCTCGCGAGTTGGCATCAGTACCTCTTCTTCTTTGTTTATTTTTAAGATGATGTTTTGATTCCGAACAAACGCTCCGTCTGTTTCTGAAAGTTCTTCGGTGGTTGAAAAGGGCAATAGTCGGGGGGTATCCTCTTTTTTTTTAAGTGAATCTACATGGCTGGTAATGGTTGGGTCATCATAATTATAGATGAACCAATCTTTACCGGTTTGGTTTTCAATAATTCGAAATTTTGATTTTGCATAGCTTGAAAAATCATGATTGTATCGATCCAGGTGATCAGCCGTAATATTTAATAACACGCTGATGTGTGGGTGGAAACGTTCTATGTGATCCAGTTGAAAACTGCTGACTTCGAGCAGTGCTTCGCTATTTTCTGTAGTTTGGTCAACTTTGTCAGAGAACGCATACCCAATGTTGCCGGCAGTTATATGTTTTCGACCGGCTTTTTCCCAAGTGTGATCCAACCAGTTTGTTACGGTTGTTTTTCCGTTACTGCCGGTTACTGCTACAATGGAACTTTTGTTAAACCAGCTGGCTATTTCGATTTCCGAAAACACTTCTTTCCCACTTTTCAAATACTTTTGTACCAACGGTGCTTCTGTCGGCACCCCTGGGCTGATGGCTAAAAATGCTGCATCCTCCGCTTTGCTTGTATGCCCGTTTTCTTCGAAGTCGATATCGAGAGTATTCAGTTTTTCCTTTACAGCATCAGCAATAGGTCCGTGATCAGTAACAAATACATCGGCTCCTTTCCGTTTTAACAGCGATGCCACAGCCAGGCCGCTTCGGGCGGCTCCCACAACAACGATATGTTTGTTTGCAACTTTTTTCACCGCAGCTTAAGGGTTAATAGGCTTAGAATTCCAAGGAGCACCGCAATAATCCAAAAGCGAATTACAATTTTAGATTCAGGCAGTCCCTTTTTCTCAAAGTGATGATGAATCGGAGTCATCAGGAAGACCCGTTTCCCTTCACCGAATTTTCGTTTTGTATATTTGAAATAAGTGGTCTGTATGATTACTGAAACAGTTTCGATAAAAAATATTCCACAAATAATGGGCAGTAACAGTTCTTTGTGTAGCATAAGAGCCAAAGCCCCGAAAGAGCCGCCCAGCGCAAGTGATCCGGTATCTCCCATAAATACAGAGGCAGGATGGGCATTGTACCAAAGGAATCCCATACAAGCTCCCACCAATGATGCTGCGAAAATTGTTAGCTCCCCGGCTCCCGGCAGATAGATGATATCGAGGAAGTCCGAGAAGTCAGTTCGACCGGATACATAGGCAAAAATCCCAAGAATAAGTCCTGCAATAGCTGAGGTTCCAGCTGCAAGTCCATCGAGGCCGTCGGTTAAGTTTACTGCATTACTTACAGCCGTAATCACAAAAATGACCATCGGGATATAAATGACCCAGCCGAGTGCTTCACCCAATACGGCATAATCAATATTTACACTTTTCAAAAACGGTACCGTAGAAAGGGTATTGAATTCCTGAAACTCCGGCCAAAAATAGAGGGTGAGACCAAGCAATAAACCAACGGTAATTTGCCCAGCCACTTTGAGCCTGCCACTTAAGCCTGATTTATCTTTCTTAACTACCTTGATATAGTCATCAGCAAAGCCAACTACACCCAGAATGAACGTGACAAGAATAATCATCCAGGTGTAAATGCTATCCATCTTCATCCAAAAAGCTGCCGGGATGAGGATAGCTAACAGGATGATTAGTCCACCCATAGTAGGGGTATGGGCCTTGCCAAGATGCGTGTCCAGCCCAATATCTTCGCGGATCACTTCACGCAACTGCATTTTTTCGAGCCATTCAATAATACGTCGGCCAATCATAACACTAATGAATAAGGCCATAGCTGCAGCAATAGCGGCTCGGGTCGTAATAAATTCAAATGCGCCAAAGCCGGGCGGCTGATAGTTAACTTCTAACCAATGTAGGAGTTCGTATAGCATTAGGTATCCTCGTTTTTAGGATTCGTATTTCTGTTACCTAATGCTGTTCGGGCGATAGCACGGTCGTCGAAATCGTGACGCTTACCTGCAATTTCCTGGTAAGTTTCGTGCCCTTTGCCGGCAATTAAAATCATGGTGTTAGCGTCGGCGTCTTTAATAGCTTGCTCTATAGCTTTTTTTCGATCGGTAATTCGTATAATGGGTTCTGCATCGTCAAATCCTTGCATTATTGCATCGATGATAGCATCGGGGTCTTCGTTCCGTGGATTATCAGAAGTGACGGTAACTTTGTCGCCGTACGTTTCAGCGATCCGGGCCATTTTCGGGCGTTTTGTCTTATCTCTATTGCCTCCGCATCCAAAAATAATATGCAGTGTATGTCCCTCGGCTTTGATCTCAGCCAGAGTAGAGGCTACATTCTCCAAGGCGTCCGGCGTGTGGGCATAATCTACTAATACAACCGGATTTCCTTCTTTCTCCGAGCCTTTAATACGTTCGAGCCTGCCTGCAGCTCCGGTTGAAGCTTCCAATGCATCTTTCACTTCTTCATCTTGATATCCCATGGAACGACATATCAAAAAAGCCTGACTCAAGTTGTAAGCGTTAAAGGCGCCTACCAACGGACTCTCGATCATAATCTTACCGATGCGGAGGACTAATCCATCCATGTTATTTGAAAGCACTTGGCAATCAACTTCAAGAGCTTTATTAAAGCTAAAGTCAATGATGCGGGCAGGACAATCCATCACAATAAAGCTGGCATAGTCATCATCGCCGTTAATAACAGCAGTTGAATCGGGAGAAAGATTATCGAATAATATCTTTTTTGATTTTGCGTATGATTTCAGATCATCGTGATAATCCAAATGATCATGGCTGAGATTGGTAAATGCGGCAATCTCAAAATTAATACCATGAACACGTTGTTGGTCAAGTGCATGTGATGAAACTTCCATAACCAAATGCGTTGATCCCGCCTCTACCATTTGAGCCATATCACTGGCTAATTCAATAGGATCTGAGGTTGTAAGACTACTTTCCCTTTCACGATCACCGATACGTTTGGAAATTGTTCCCAATAGGGAGGGTCTGGCACCCAGATTTTGCAGTGTCTGGTAAACCAGATTGGCAACGGTCGTTTTACCATTAGTTCCGGTTATGCCAATAAGCGTTAACTTATTGGCGGGATTATCATAAAATTCTTGTGCCAGCGGTCCAATAAGGGAACGCGTATCCGGAACCTCAACAACAGATACCTCATCATCAGAGTAAAACGGATCTTCACAGATGATAACGGAAGCCCCATTGGCTATGGCATCATCAATAAAAGAATGCCCGTCAACCTGGAATCCCTTAATAGCAATAAATACATCCCCTTCTTCAATTTTCCGGGAATCCTGACGGAGCATACCGATGCTCTTCGGCTCCGGTCCGGAGACGTCGATCGGTTTGCAAAGTGATATGAGCTTATCGAATGTCACTCGGTTGATTTATTTGCTGTTAGCGATTCCAGTGGTTTAGCTTTTCCGCGAATGGTAACGGTTCGTCCCTGTTTCATCATATCACCGGGACGGGGGAACTGTCTGTATATTGTTCCCGACCCAATTATTTTGGTTTCAAATCCACGGTTGTTTAGCAATACCATTGCCTTACGTATACTCATACCGCCTACATCGGGAATTAATGAATATCCGTCGGGTAATTCTTGAATTTCTTCCTCTGCAATGGTGTTAGATAGCGATAACGTTATCTCATCAGATGGGGTTAATTCGGTACCACTTTTCGGTTGTTGCTCTGTAATCCAGTTGCCATTACCCTGCAATTTGTAGGGTAATTGTTGTTCTTGTAATAGGGCTTTTGCATCCTTCTTTGTCAGCCCTTTTAGATCGGGAGCAAAAGCCCAAACCTCATCGTTTTGTTCTTGTTGAAGGATATGTTTTTCGATCTCATTATCCAGGCCGGCAATACGGTTTGCAGTTTCTCTGAAAATAGGTCCCGCAGTTATTCCACCATATGGGGGATACGTATCAGGATCATCGAGCACAATCAGGCATACGTATTTAGGATCATCTGCAGGAAATACCCCTACAAATGAAGAGCGATATTCGTTACGATATCGTCCATCGATATATTTTTGGGCCGTGCCGGTTTTGCCTACAATAGATAGCCCGTCTACCTGAGCATATTCAGCGGTTCCCGAATCAGAGACAACATCCTTAAAAATGGGATATAACTTATTGATGGTAGATTCTTTGGCAATTTTCCGTACGGGTACCTTGTTTGTTTTCTCAATGACTTCACCTTGACCGCTTGTAATCTTTTCTACTAAATAGGGACGCATCATTGTTCCTTCGTTGGCAAAAGCAGCATAGGCCTGTGCAATCTGAATAGGGGTGGCTTGTACTTCGTATCCTATTGACATCCAGGGCAAGGTAACTTGACTCCATTCGTATGGTTTCGGAAGGCGCCCGCTTTCTTCGTTGGGTAGATCAATATTTGTGGGGGTGCCAAATCCGAGATTGCGTGCATATTGATAGAAGGCATCTTTTGACAGCCGCATGGCAATTTGAGCTGTAGCGACGTTTGAAGATTTCTGGATCACTTCAGGGAACGACAGAGTTCCCATAGGTTCATGGTCGCGCATCCACTGTCCGTGTATAAGTGTTTTGCCGTCTTCAGGAGTTTCAAACTGTTCATCGAACTGTACCTTATCTTGTTCAACGGCTGCTATGGACGTAACGAGTTTAAAAGTAGAGCCGGGCTCGATCATATCCGAGATCGCAAAGTTCCTGCGGTTCGTACTGTTAAGAGAGGCAGGATTATTGGGATTGAATGTGGGATAATTAGCCATCGCTTTAATGGCTCCTGTTTGGGGATCCATAACAATAGCGGAACCGCTGGTGGATCTGGTTTTGTCAATCCCGGCTTTAAGTTCTTCCTCTAAAATAGCCTGAATATGAGAATCAATAGTAGTGTGTAAGGAATGTCCTTGCTGCGGTTGTTTTCGAGGGGCGCCCAAGTAAGCATAAATGTTTCCATTCCGATCGCGACGAACTTGCTGTACTCCATCTTCACCACGAAGCTGGTTGTCATATTCTTTTTCAAGCCCCGTCATGCCGTCAAGGTCGTGATTTACAAAACCAAGGGTATGAGCTGCTAATGTCCCAAAGTTGTAATTTCGCTTATATTCCTCTTCCAGAATTACGGCCCGAATTTTAAGCTGACGCAGCGCTTCATGCGCTTCGGTATCGATACTTTCATTAAGTACCACATATCGTGACCGATTAGGGGCCTGCTTTATCTTTTTTTGATAATACCGTGAAGATTTATCGGTATATTTGGCCAGGGTATCGCAGATTTGTCCAATATCCGAATTTGTCAATCCCTCAATTTTGGGATCAATAGCGGCTTTGTAAACGACACTGTTAGTTGCAAGCAGACTGCCGTCTTGATCATAGATATTACCCCGTTGCGCCGGTATGGAGATATAGTCTATAGCTTGTTCGTTCCAGAGGTTACGTAGCTCATCCCCCTCTACAAAATTCACGCGGAAAAGCTGTAGGCCTATAGCAACAGGTATTAATAACACCAAGCCAAAGGCCATAAACATTCGATTTAATATGGCAGAACGAGTGTTTTTCATCTACTTTTCCACCTCTATCACTTTTTCAGCAGGTCCGCCATTGATAAAGCCTGCTTCTTGAGCATTTTCATAAATTTGGGCGGGTCCAATCATCCGATCATAAATAAGTTTATAGTCGGTATGCATTCGATGAACACGATTATATTCGGCCTCAAGCTGATTAACCTCACGCAGCAGTTGTTGAGTAGCAAATACATGATTGAGGTAAAGAATACCCAGCGCCCCTAATACAATAGCACCAACAATTACTTTCCAGGGCTTCAGCTTGGGAAGGGATAATCCCTTTTTCTTTTTAGCTGATCCATTGGTTCGTTTGTTTTTGTTTTTACCATTGATAAGAATACGGTTAGATGAACGAGACGACTTTTTGTTATTAGATCGCCGGTTCTTCTTAACCTTGTCTTTTTTCATCGGAGATTTTATCAGCATATCAGTTCACCTCCGGTTCTTCTATTTTCTGGGCAGCACGCATTTTTGCACTTCGTGATGCGGGATTTTTTTCTATCTCTTCTTCTGTGGGACGAATAATACCGCCGGAAATTTCTTCAATGGGAGTCAGCGGATTACCATAAAAATCCTTCTCAATTTTGCCCTCGTGATTGCCCGCTTTAAAAAATCTCTTGACGATGCGGTCTTCCAGCGAGTGGTAGCTGATGGCAACAATGCGGCCGTCCATTTTAAGGACGTCGAGCGATTGCTCGAGCACCTTGCGGAGCATATCCAGTTCACGGTTAACCTCGATGCGGATCCCTTGAAAAACACGAGCCACACTTTTTATCTGATGCTGCCCGTAAACGACGGCTTCGACTGCGTCTCTGAGTTCAGTAGTTGTTTCTATGGGTCTGCGATCAATGATTTCTCGGGCGATTTCACGACTTTTTCGTTCTTCACCATAGTGATAAATTACATCGCGCAGATCTTCGTAGGAGTACTCGTTCACCACCTGGTATGCTGTAATACCCCGGAGGTTGCTCATGCGCATATCGAGCGGTCCCTCTTTTTGGAAGGTAAATCCGCGTTCCGCTTCTTTTATTTGATGTGTTGAGAGTCCTAAGTCAAGAAGGATTCCGGCTACCTCCCCATGGAGTTCTGGGGGTAATAGCCTGGAGAGGTAACCGAAATTGCCTTTTATGGAAGAAAATCGTTTGTCGTCGCCGATACGAGCATTTGCTGCCGCAAGGGCTTCGTCGTCCTGATCAATACCAATAAGCTGCGCGTCGTCATTTAGGTGAGATAACAATGCCAGGCTGTGTCCACCACCGCCAAGCGTAGCATCGATATAGATTCCGCTGGAATCCGTAATCAAATACTCTACGGATTCTTCCAGCAGTACCGGCTGATGCTCATGATATGTATCATTGTTCGTCATTATGGTTGTCATCGTCACCCATCACGCGCTCAAAAAGTTCTTGGTACGATTC
>JABAHQ010002616.1_pt1 | contig 18672 bp, 18 predicted proteins | sample 7062091 | NCBI WGS metagenome assembly JABAHQ01 (sample SAMN14534359, study PRJNA622989) | marine sediment metagenome | biome: marine biome [ENVO:00000428]; feature: marine pelagic biome [ENVO:01000023]; material: deep marine sediment [ENVO:00002113] | place: India: Gulf of Kutch | collected...
GAGGGTGAATTGCCGTAATTAAACCCCTCAATTGGCAAGCTATCGACTTCACCCATCAGTAAGGCACTCGGCATTTTTTGTTGTAGAGCAAAGGCTTCAGCAGCTTCTTGTACAAGAATAATTTCTTTAGCCCCAGCAGCAAACGCAAAAGCGGCACAGGTGAAGGCACGCAGAACGTCGATAATAACAACTGTGCCGGTCGCTTCTGAGCAAGTTTCTAGCGTAACACGTTTGAATTTCATAAGCTTGACTAACCCTATTTCTTGGGCCGAACCCGCAACGCCTCAAGCAAAATGGCAGTAGACCTCTCGCCCGTCAGCCATCTTGACTGCGGGCGGTCTTTCAACCATACATCTATCTTCGGCAATGGGACAACGATTGTAGTATCTACAGCCCTCAAACTGAAATTCTTTGGCCTCGATGTCTGACATAGCCATTTTTTCCCTACTCCACTTTCGGCCAACGTCAGGAATGGAGTCGAGTAACAATTGGGTGTAAGGGTGTTGGGGGTCAGCCAGAATTGTCCTGGCATCACCAAATTCAGCAATACTGCCCCGATACATAACCGCGATATAATCACTGATGTAATAGGCCGTGGCCAGGTCATGCGTGATATAGAGGAAACTCCTGTCAAACTCCTCTTTTAACGACATGAAAAGATTGATGATGTTCATTCGCAGAGAAGCATCAATCATACTGACCGGTTCATCGGCTATAATAATTTTGGGATGCGGTATTAGGGCGCGAGCAATAGAAACCCTTTGCAACTCACCGCCGGAGAACTGATTTGGATACTTACCCCGAACGTCTCGATATTCAAGCCCCACCAAACGCAACGCTTCCGTCATAGCGTCAACGGCTGCCGTTTTACTCAACCCATTGATACGAACAGCCGTGTCATAAAGGTAGGCGTCTACCGGGCGGTAACTGCTAAAGGCCTCAAACGGGTTTTGAAAGATAGGCTGTATTGTGCTATAGAATTCACGGCTCGATGGTTTATCGCCTTCTCCCGCAATCAGCCGATCATAAACGACGGCGCTACCGGAGGTTGGTTTTTCCAGGCGAAGAAGCGCCTTGGCCAGGGTGGTTTTTCCACTACCCGACTCGCCGACCACACTAATAATCACCGGTTCGTCGCTCTCAATTGTCAAATTAACATCGTCCAGCGCATTAATTCTGACTCTATTTATAAAACCGCCCAGTTTATATACTTTATTCAGATTCCTGGTTTTCAGGATGGTAGTCATTGTATCGCTATCTCATCTATTTGATAGGTTTTTTCAGCGTAATGGCAGGCTACAAAGTGTCCCGACCGGTACTCCTTAAACTTAGGCTCGGTCGTTAGGCAAAGCTCAGTAGCCAAAGGACATCGCGCCGCAAAGCGACAGCCTACAAGGTCTTCCCACAAACTTGGTGGCCGGCCAGACACACCCTGTCGCAGGTGATCATCGCCAATAGTGGGTAAAGATTCAGTGAGCATTTTTGTGTAGGGATGCAGCGGTTCTGAAAAAATTATGTCTGAGTCGCCAAACTCAACCGCCTTGGCAGCATACATAATGAGCATTTTATGCGTGATCTGGTAGTGAACGCCCATATCATGAGAAACAAAAAAGATGTTATTCTTCATTTCTTCTTGAATATCCATCAAGAGAAGAAGAATCCCTTTTTGAACCACAACATCCAAAGCCGTTGTCGGCTCATCGGCCAGAATGATGTTGGGCTTGAAGTAAGTTCCCATGGCCACCATAATCCTTTGCCTCATGCCACCTGAGAGTTGATGTGGATAGGCGTCAAGAGCTTCCGGCGGAAGATCCAGTTTTTGGATATAGGCCCTTACTTCTTCCAGCACTTTCGCTTTATTGCTCTTAGAATCGAGATGGTCAATAAATTGCTGCTTAATGCGAATAACCGGATTCAAGGAACTCATAGAACTCTGGGGAATGTAAGAAATGCCCTTAAACCAATGCTCTCTGATATTCTCGGTGGTAACTAGCTGGCGGTCCTTATCCCAGAAGCCGTATTCAACATGCCCTTGTTCCAGGGCAAGTGGAGATGCAATGTCTCCATAAATCACCTTCAACAGGGTTGACTTACCGCAGCCCGATTCACCCGCAATCCCCAAGATAATGCCATGGGGAATCTCCAGGTTAACCTTGTCAACAGCCGTTACCGTACCCCGTACCGTGGTGTAGGTGGCCTGAATGTTCTTAAGTTTGATCATATCTGCCCTCGCCTCTTGGCATAAAGTTCGTTGTAACCGGTCGATGTCAGGAATATCCCCAGAAACAGAATTATCGTAGCCACAACAGGCGCCACCACCCACATGTATTGGCCGGTAAACAGGGCATTATAGCTCAATGCCCAGAAGATGATTGAACCGAGCGTGGGAATTTCAACCTTCGACAAGCCAATAACCGCCAGGGCGGCTTCTGTCGTGGTTACCCAAAGGATGGCATCGATAAAAGCAACGACCAGGAGGGCATAGACATAGGGAAAGACTTCCCTGGAAACGATATGCAGCGTGTTGGCGCCTGAGAACTTGGCCATGCTGATGAATTCCCGTTCTCGAATAGATAGGGCCATTGAGCGAACCGTCCGGGCACTCCAGGGCCAGCCAAAGAACACAAGGATAACGCCTACAATCAAGAAGGATGTATTTCCTCGCACGAGTGTGCTCAATACGATCAGGATCGGGAACGCGGGTATGGCGATAGCTGTATCCATCAGAGCCGTAAGAACCCTATCAGGCAAGCCGCCAACATATCCTGCAACCAGCCCCAATGTACCGGCAGTCAGGGTTGTGACACAACTCACCGAGACCCCAAGCAAAAGCGAATTGCGGACAGCGTAAACCAGGAACCAGAAAATACTCTGGCCCAGACTGTTGGTCCCCAGCGGATGCTCGAGGCTGGGAGGCAAATTCTTGGGATATGTGCCTTGCCTGCTTGGGTCAACGTCGTTAAAAAACGGTAGAATCAGGCTGCCCAAGACAAAGATCGTGAGGATGATGAGACCGATTTTTAAACGATTGTTCATTTTCATAGCATTTACCTGTACCGAATTCTTGGATCAAACAGCGGATATAACAAATCAATGGCCAGCGCAGCCGTAGCCACGGCAACGATAGTTATGGTGATGGTGCCATAAAGCAGGTTGTAATCGCCGTTACCGGCGGCAACTCGCATGAGCAAGCCCAGGCCCGGATAGGAGAAGAGAATTTCAATGAGCACGGTACCGCTGAAAACGTTACCTAGCACCAACGCAAGCCTGGTAATTTGAGGCAGGATCGAGTTTCTAGCCACGTAATCGGTCACGATCGTTCGTGACGGCGTCCCTTTCAGCCTGGCATAGGTTACATAGGCTTCTTCCCTGGCGGAGAATGAAACCGCCTTCATACTGAGGATGTTCCAGCCAAGGCCGGTCATGATAAGGGCCAGCCCGGGCAGAAACGAAACATAGAGAATAGTACCTATCTTTTCGGTCGTCAACGGTCCCGGACGAACGGTCGTCGTTAGGGGAAAGATAGGCCAGACGTAACCAAATAGCATAATCAGAACAAGCGCCACAATGTAATAAGGTATCGGGTACAGCATGACACCGAGAACCTCCAGCCCTGTTGCGGCCCGGTTAAAATGAAAGTAACCCGCCACCAGGCCAACCAGATTGCCAACCACCCAGGAAATCACGACTGCCGTCCCCAGTAATCCCACGGTCCAGGGCAGCGCGGTGAGAATGAGTTCATTTACAGGCGTGGGAAAATTTGCGAGTGAAGGCCCAAAATCGAAATGCAGGACGACGCGTTCGAGGTAACCCAGATACTGAGAAAAGAGACTGCCCTCAAGGCCATAAATCTGTTGCAGGGTCTCACGAATTGCCGCCACCTCCTCAGGCGACATGGTCTGTCCAGCCTGTGCCTCGAGTTGGAAAATGTAGTTCTCAATTGGATCGCTGGGCAAAAGCCTGGGCAAGAAAAATGTGATGGTCAGGCCGATGAACAGCACCACAAGATACGACCCAAGCCTGCCAACAATATATTGTAATAATCCCATGTTTTACTCCGGTTGCAAGAATTCGTGGGAGCAGCCCAGATTGAGCTGCTCCCTTGTGATGTGATGCGAACTAACGTTAACGTCCTGTTGGTTCAATGTTGGCGACCATCTCTTTGGCCGAACTCCACCACGAGTATGGAACTGCGTAGTAGTTATCTGCCTTGGGGAAGCCCGTCCAGTAGTATTCGTTGGTGGGGATGGTGGTCGGAATGTTCATCATATTGAGGTAGGACATATCCTTGATGAATTCCTTCAAGATCAGGCGGCCATTTTCATAGAACTCTTCTGAATCCTGTTCCAGTGATAGGGATGCTTCAACCAACTCGTATACGGTTGGGCTATCCCACTGATACCGGTTGCCGGCGTTCCGTTCCGTGAAATCAGGTGGGTTGATATAGCCGGGTTGAATCTCCCGCCAGGCGCCCAGCCAGCTTGGCGTGAAGATGCAGTTGAGCCAATTGTACTCGACCTCACGCAGGTCATTCGTCCATTGAACCGTAACATACTCGGCTTCATCAACCTGCCGTACGTTCACCTGGATACCCGCATTTCGCCAACTGTCGGCCACCGCGAAGCCGGTCCGCTGCATGACCTTGTTCCAATCACCGGGGATGGTCAACTGCACAACCCACTCTTCACCACTGGGCAGCAGCCAGTTGCCGTTGGAATTCTTGGTAAAGCCGACCGATTCCAGCAGCTTGGCAGCTTGCTCGACATCGTACTTCCACCAGCCAACGCCAAAGTCCGTGGTGTCCTCGGGCAGGTCCTCCGCGCCAGCTTCCGCGAGCAGAGTAGCCAAATCTGCCCCGAAGTTGGGGTCAAACGGTTTGTAACCATCGTCCAGGGTAAACTCTTCTAAAAACGGGACCAGAGGTTCAACGTAAATGGGCCGCAGAATCTGGGTATCGGCTATCGGCAACGGGTTGACGATCATTTCACCGTTTAAGGCGTTCATGCCGACTGCCTTCAGGTCCATCGACAGGGCCAGCGCCCAGCGAACTTCCTCCAGGTCATAGGGGGACTTTTGTAGGTTGATCAACATACCATAAACACAGGCATCATCCATGTTGTGGTACGGCAACGTGGGCGAGAACGTTGTCACGTGCTCGTTGCGATCCTGAACGGCTTTGATCGTGTCGGGACTCATGAAAGTGTCAACGTCATAGGCGTTCTGGACGAAGGACAAAGAGCGGGTTTCTTCGGGCCCAAAGTCCTTGTAGAGCACGTATTGCGGCATATAACCATCTTGATCCAAATCAGCCCAGGCCGAACGCTCCCAGTCTTCACGCAGCTCCCACAAATGCCAGAACCCATTGGGGTCAAATTCCTTGACCACGTATGGCCCCAGGGTAACCGGATAGGTGTTTTTATATTCGCAATGGTCAGGCTCCTGCGGTTCAAACACATGCTGGGGCAGCGGCACAAAAATTGATCCCCAGGTGCGAACGCCTATATTTTGGGGGAGGTCGAAAGCCGGATTATTTGTTTCGATTTCGAATGTGTAATCGTCAATTTTCACCCAGCTATCTTCCTTGAAGTAATTGATAACTGCCGCTATGCGTGTAGCCCGGTCTTTACATTCAAAATTGGTCTTGAATGTATAGATCACATCATCGGCCGTGAACTCTTCTCCGTCGCTCCAGTAAATGCCCTCTTTAAGCTTAATTCTGAACTTGGTGTGTTCGTCGTTGAGCACTTCAGGCATCTCGGCAGCGAGTTCCGGGTAGGACTCGCCGGTACCGGTATCCGTCTCGTAGAGCCAACCCCAACCAAGCTCTCTAAACCCACGCCAGCGCGCATAGGCCTGCATTGGATTCATATTACCTGGGTCTGCGGTTTGCCGGTCGAATGTTTGGAATATCAATGTTTCGTTGCGCGGTGTATCGACATCTGTCATCTCTACTTCAGCTGCCAGATCCGACTCGGCCTGAGTCTGAGCCGCATCACCCTCGGTCTCAACTTCAACGGTAGCACAAGCGGTAGCAAGCACGGATATCAGTAAAATTAGCAACCCTACAATGTAGCGTTTGCTGGTATTCATTAGTGTCCTCCTTTAGACGTTTCGCAGAAATTAAGAATTTAGGAAAAACGTAACACAGTACTGCCTGAGAGTTTGATTCTATAGTCACCTCCTAACGTAAATTATTTATCCCTCGTGAAGGAAACTGCCATGACAACTAGAAAGATGTGAAAAGTGCTTCACGAGCCAGATTCATTGCGGTAACTGCGTCTTGGCGCTCTTGTGCCGCACGCATCGCATCGAAGTCTAGCTTATCCAATGCTCGCTCAACTGCTTTTAGGAAGTGGATGGCGCTGTTGGCCACCGCAATCGGGTCTTCACGGAAAGGAAATTGATCGAGCTGCCATACGCCTTCCCATTTGTTTTTTCTCAATGTGTAGAAAAATTCAAAGAGTTCGATCGGATGAACAGAGCCGGCAATCAAATCATCATCCCAGCCACGGAAATTATCGTTGACATCCATTCCCATAAGGCGTCCGTAATCAATTGCAAGTTGCGCTGCATCTGCGGGTGATTCACCAGCATACAATGAGTGGCCGAAATCGAGCAGGATTCCTACATTTGGTACACCCATTTTTTCAATACCGAGTATAGTTCGTGCAACACTGTCATAGCTCATATGTACCCGTGGTTCGCGGGGTTTGTATTCGATAACGAATTTAAGATCTTTATTCTGGTCGGCGAGTTCAGCTATGCCATCAATGCTCAATTTCCACAGCGATTGATGATCAACCTGAAAAGGATAGTCCCAGCCATCTTGTCCTGGCCAGAGTTTGACATAATCCGCGTTGAAACGTCTCACAACATTGGCTGCATCATTGACCATTTCATTGGCAAGACGGCGAATCCCGGGGTCAGGATTGGTGAATGCACCTTTAGCAAACTGCCTTGTGTAAATTTCAGGAGTAATACCAATAACTGAAAGACTATTGCGCTTGAGTGCTACTTCGACTTCGTCAAGGGTTAGAGCAGGATCGACGAATGGGTAATTAATATCAACCACTGATAAATCGTCAACCTGCCCAGCCAAATCGATCATTTCGATCAATCCCCTGTCCGGCCCATAACCATCGGTAGCGTATCGATCAACGTAGGTTGCAAAGTGCCAGATGCCGGCACCGAATTTCTGCTTGCTACTCATAACTTTTATCTCCCGTTGTTTTTTTCATATTGCTTACCCCTCATTTTTTCTTTTATAACGACAAATACGTTGGTTTTGTGAGCCTCCTACTATCTGATAAGATGTAGGAGGCTCAACCACCGGTACTGATGGCCTACTTCGGTGCAAAGCGTTCGTAATTGCCCGCGTTTTCAGGGGTGAGCAGCACCATATCAATGGATTGCTTTTCGGGTTTGCCGGTGTCGCCGGTCTTGATGTATTGATCCGCCTGGATCGCCGCCTGGTTAGCCATTTCAGCCACGGGTTGCAGCGAGGTGGCCTTGAGTTCACCGGCCAGGATGGATTGAATGGCATCATCACTGCCGTCAAAGCCGACCACAATCACATCATCCCGCCCGGCAGCCAACAGGGCCGCTTGAGCGCCCAGGGCCATCGTGTCGTTGCCGGCGATGACCCCTTTGATGTCGGGGTTGGCCTGGAGTATGTTCTCCATCACCCCAAAGGCTTCGTCCTGGCTCCAGTTGGCCGTCTGTTGGGCCACCATCTCCATATCGGGCAACTCATCCAGGACATCGTGATAGCCCTGAGAGCGGATGTGGGCATTGGTGTCGGTGTCTCGCCCGGTCAGTTCGGCATACTTGCCCTCTTCGCCCATCAGTTCGGCAAAGTACTCGGCCAGGATGGTCGCCCCCTGGTAGTTGTTGGAAACGATTTGAGAGACGGCCACACCCTCTTGGGTGATCTCACGGTCAACCAGGAAGCTGGGAATGCCGGCATCCTTGGCCCGCTGCACGGCGGCCACGCTGGCATCTGCCCCGGCATTGTCCAGAATGATCGCCGACGCCCCGCGAGCGATGCAGGTCTCAAAAAGCTCAAGCTGCTTGTTGGCATCGTCATCGTGAACCAGCTTGAGAGTTTCATAGCCCAACTCTTCGGCCTTAGCCGCAGCGATATCTTGCATGGCTCCAAAGAAGGGGTTCTCCACCGGTGGCACGATGACGCATATCAAGCCACCACCTGCTGCCGAGGCCTCTTCTTCAACTTCGGCCACTTCCTCAGCAGCCTCTTCTTGAGCCGGGGCGGCTTCTTCCTGGGCAGCCGGCGCCACCTCTTCTTGAGCCGGCGTTGCTTGACCGCCACAGGCGACCAAGAGCGCCATAAACGCCATTGCTAAAACTAATGTAAACCAACTTTGGGTTCTCATTACATCCTCCTTGGTTGTAATTAATTAAGTACCTTTTGAAAGTTGTTCCGTTTTTATAACAGGGTGGGGTTTATAATTAAAGTGTGTTTTTTATCGCCCCCTTCCCTAATTACCAATTACCATTAAGCCTCTGCCAGTTGTTGTTGCTTTTGTAAGGCCACGCGCTCCTGCATGCGAGCCTGGATTTGATCGATGATGACCGCCAGCACAATCACCGAGCCGGTGATAACCTGCTGCCAGAAGGATGATATCCCCACCATCACCATGCCTGCATTCAAAGCACCGATGACAAAAGCGCCGATGATGGTTCCGCCGATGGTGCCCCGGCCTCCCATCAAAGATGTTCCGCCCAAGACCACTACGGCAATGGCATTTAACTCGAAAAATACGCCGGTGGCCGGATGGGCGGCCACCAACCTGGAGGCGATGATCAAACCGACCATAGCGGCGCAGAAACCGGAAATCATATAAACTATCACTTTGACTCGCTTTACCCGCACCCCGGAAAGCTGGGCCGCGCGTTCATTCCCACCGATGGCATAAACCTGCCGCCCGAACGGGGTTTTGGCGGCCACAAAAGCCGCGATCAGGGCAAATGCAATCATAATCCAGACGGAGTACGGAATCGCTAAAAACGTTAGGGCCGTAGTCAGAAAATCCGGCATCGTTTCCGGCAGACGCTGCATCCAGCCATTCACCGTTTCCTGCGGAAGAAAGGTGCCGGTCCCCAGGATGGGGAAGCCTTGATTGCCAAATTCCGGCCGACCCACCAGGTTGGGATAGGTGTCGCCATCAGAGCGAAGCAGGGCCATGCCTCGCGCTACGTACAACATCCCCAAGGTAGCAATAAACGGGGGCACGTTAAACCGGGTGATGATCAGGCCGTTGATGGACCCCACTAAAGCGCCCACGGCCAACGTAATCAGGATCACCATCCACACGTTGAAGTAAACGATGACCCCAAACATAGGCAAGATCACCCCTTCGTTGATCAAACCCCCGGCAATCATAGCCGCCAGCCCGGCCACGGACCCCACCGACAGATCGATACCGGCGGTGAGGATGACAAAGGTCATGCCAATGCCCAGAATGGCGTTAATCGCCACCTGTTTGGCCACAATAATAATATTACCGGGCGTCAAAAAGGTTTGTGATAGAAAGGAAAACGTCGCCACCACCAGGATCAGGGCAATGAAGGCCCGCGCCTGTAAGAGAAGTTGCTGTAGGTCTGCGCCGGTGAATTTTCTTGGTTTTTTAGGGGTGGTCATTGCCCTGGCTTGATCCATTTTGCGCCTCCAATTTTTTGATTGCATATCCCACAGCCGAAGCAGCGACCAGGCTCTCTTCAGTGGCCGTTTCTTTGCTAAACTCGCCGGTGATGCGCCCTTTGGACATCACCAAGATACGGTCGGACATGCCCAGTATTTCTTTTAATTCCGATGAAACAAGGATGATGCCCAACCCTTGCGCCGCCAGACGGCTCATAATTTCAAACATTTCAGCTTTAGCGCCCACATCGATGCCACGGGTGGGTTCATCCATCAACAAAACTTTGGGCGTGGTCAACAGCCCTTTGGCCACGATCACCTTTTGCTGGTTCCCGCCGCTCAAAGAGGTGATGATTTGGCGGGGATCCGCGACCTTGAGCGATAGTTCTTTGATTAAGGTTTCAACGTTGTCGTCCTCTTTTTTGCGCGAGAGATAAAAACCGGTCACGTATTTTTTTAGACTGGCCAGCAACATATTGTCGGCCACAGACATTGTTTGCACCAAACCTTCGCGCTGCCGGTCTTCCGGGATCAGAGCCAGGCCGAGGTCAATCCGGTCCGTCACCGTATTCTTTTTGATCTCTTTTCCTTCCAGCCAACACCGACCGCTGGTTTCCGGGCGCAGGCCGCTTAAACTTTCCAGCAGTTCCGAGCGTCCAGACCCCATCAAGCCATAAATCCCCAATATTTCACCGCGCCGCAGCGAGAATGAAACGTGGTCCAGCGTGTAGCCGCCCCCCAGACGGGGCAGGGTCATATCTTCGACCCGCAAGATTTCATCGCTAATTTCCCGACTGTGCGGGTCAAATTGGGCGCCCCTTTTCCCCACCATTTGCTCAATAATCCAGGCCATGTCGATCTCTTTGATGGGTTTTTCCGCTCGCAAACGGCCGTCTCGCAACACGGTCACATAGTCGCCAATTTGCAAGAGTTCATCCAACTTGTGCGAGATATAAATGATGGTCACACCTTGAGCCTTGAGGTCATTGATGACCTCAAATAAAATCTCCACTTCGGCGCTGCTCAAGGCCGAGGTTGGCTCATCCATAATCAGGATGCGCATCTCCTGGGCCAGCGCCCTGGCAATCTCAATAATTTGTTGCTGGCCGATCCGCAAGTCGCCGACAATATCATCCGGGTTAATCGGTTGCTGCAAGCGTTCGATCAAGCGGCGCGTTTGCTCTTTTTGAACCGCCTCATCGATTACCAGTCCATTCTTCTTGATCTCACGGGCCATAAAGATATTTTCAGCAACACTCAGATTTGGAAAAAGATTCAACTCCTGGTGAATAATGCCAATCCCGTGCCGTTCTGCATCAGCAATAGAGTTGATCCAGATTTCCTGACCATCTAACAACAACTGGCCTTCGGTCGCCTGCTCTACGCCGGCTATAATCTTCATCAAGGTCGATTTGCCGGCTCCGTTTTCGCCTACCAGCCCATTCACTTTGCCCTGGTACACGTTAATATCTACTTTATCCAGCGCAGTCGTGCCGGGGAACACCTTGGTAATGTTTTTGGCCTGCAAGATAATCTCGCCAGACCTCCCCCTGCTCCCTCCGCCAAAGGGGGGATTAGGGGTGTTTACGTCGGCCGCCGGCATCTTGGTTGTCTCTGCCATAGGTCTAGCCTCCTACTTCGAGCTGAACCGGCGTCACAACAATTTCGCTAACATCGATGTCGCCGGGGGCGTTAAAGGTGCGGATGGTAAACGCGCCGTAGAAGGAGACGGATTTTCCGGCCAGGTTCTCTCTATCGAGCCCGTCGAGCACATCCTGAATCACTCGCTGGTTCAATTCCCTGGCCACTTTGCCATACTCAGTCTGATCTCTGAAATCACCAAATTTAATAAAACCAACCGCGTCGCGGACGGAACTATCGTCGCTGGGAAGGCGGGGGCCGATAAAGAATTTCACCTTGATCGGTCCGTCATATCCCTCCAGAGCAATTTCCATCGTCCCCCGGCTCGACTCCGTATCTACGGCAGTAACGACGCCCTGGCCTTTGACCATAAAAACATGCGCTTGCCCGGCGGTGGTTAACCCATATTGCGTGGCCACCTGTTGCAAATTGTCTTTGGTGGCCTGTCCGCTTGAGTCTGTCTCGATGGCCGCCAACACGGGGGGCAGTTCGACGCTTTGTTCCAAAATGGTCGAAATGATCTCGGGCCACCTTGCTTCGACAAAGGACTCCGCATCAAAAGCTCCGCCTTCGGCAATGCGGGTGGCTTCCTCAATGGTTACGACTTTGGCAACCGCGCAAGAGGAAAGCGTTGTCATCAGAATTAAACTCAAGAGCAGCGTTATGCTCCAGAAATAATGGTAATTTGCAAAATTTGGATATGTCTGGGGACTATCCTGTCTAACTCGATGGATTATCATTGTCTGTTCCCTCGTTATTTCATTATCCGGCCAGCCGCTCAGCGGTAAAGCGATCCGTAATCAATACGTTAATCCAGCCGCCGGCGATTGCGCCGCGAATAGCTTCAAATTTTCGTTGCCCGCCGGCAATCCCTACGGCCCGTTCTACCTTACGAAGCTGCTCCAGCTTCATGCCAATTACCCGCTCGTTCAAGGGGGTGATAATCGGCCGGCCTGAGCGATCAAAAAAGCGCAGGCAAACGTCGCCCACCGCCCCATATTCTTTGAGCAAGTCCAACTCCTCGGGCGAGAAGATATGTTGCCGCTGCTGGCCAGTAATTTGGATGGCTCTACCGCGCCAATTCCAACCAGGGCCAGCGTTACCCGGTCAAACAGGGCCAGCGCCTGTTGCACAAACTGGTCGTTCTCCATGACCTGTAGACTTTCAGCCGAGCCGACCACCCCAGGCGCCGGCAAAGACACCACATTTCCCTGAATCAGATCCGCCAGGCGGCCGGTTAGACGGGCCGCGTGAACCTCGGCGGCGGGATTGCCTATCCCCCCCAAAATCTGCACCACCTGCGCTCCGGTTGGCCGGGACAGGGGGTGCATCGCCTCCACCATCGCTAACAGCGTTTCACTCCACGAGGAGATGCCGATCACTTCATTATGATTGAGCGTAGTTTCTAAGTAGTAGGCCGCCGCCGCGCCAACTTCTCGCAGGATAACCCGTTCTGTATCGCTGGTGCAATCCACGACGATAACTTGCCGCAATCCATACCTGCCCTGTAGCTCATCTTCCAGGTCTGGAAAGACGCCTGAAGGCACGCTGACAATGGTGCGGACTATTTTCTCTTGCCGCGCCCGCTTGAGCAGGCGCGATACGGTTGATTGAGAGAGCGACAACTGTTCGGCAATCTTTGTTTGGCCTAGATTTTGCTCGTGATACATACGGGCCACTTTAGTTATTAATCTAATTTCATCAAGGCGAGACATAATTGCTCCTTTAGAATATTTATTTTTTAAGAGCAATTATGCCCCAGGGTTAAATATCGTGCGAGAAACGGCCTGCTGCCAACCTGTGTACATTACTTCTCGCGTTTCTGGTGAAGATCGCGGTTCAAAAAGGTCTTGAGTGCGAGGCAGTTGGGCAATATCTGCCTCCGACTTCCACCAGCCAACACCTAAACCGGCCAGGTAGGCTGCGCCCAGGGCCGACACATCCCCCGATAAGTTACGCTGAACCGGACAACCGAGAATGTCGGCCTGGAACTGCATCAATAAATTGTTACGGCTGGCTCCGCCGTCGGCTAACAGCAGCTTAATCTCCGCGCCGGCTTCAGCTTGCATCACGTCAAACACATCCCGTACCTGGTAGGCAATTGACTCCAGCGTGGCCCGAGCCAGGTGAGCTGAAGTTACGCCCCGCGTCAGGCCGGTAATGAGACCCCGCGCTGCATCATTCCAATGCGGCGCGCCCAAACCGACAAACGCCGGCACCAGGTAAACCCCTTCAGCAGAGTCAACACTGGCCGCCAGGCTTTCAAATTCCTGGGAATCCTTCAACCCAAGCAGTTGCTCCAACCACTGCACGGCCGCGCCGGTGGCGTAAATGTTTCCTTCAAGGGCATAGGTTACGTTTTGGGATTGACTCCAGGCAATGGTCGTGGACAGGCCGCGCTGCGATAGTAATGGCTCAAGAGTAGGGGTCATCAATGAAGAGCCGGTGCCATAGGTGGCCTTGATAACGCCAGGCCGGAAGCCGGCCTGACCGAACAGGGCCGCGTGCGAGTCGCCAATTAAACTGGCAATAGGAACGCCGGCCGGCAGATTACCCCTGGCAACCGTCTCGCCATAGATGGCAGTGGATGGTTTAACTTCGGGCAGGGTTGCCGCCGGAATATCAAACAACTCAAGCAGTTCCCCATCCCATACTAAACGATGAAGGTCAAATAGGAGAGTGCGGGAGGCGTTAGTCATATCGCAGGCGTGTACCTGGCCGTTGGTTAGCTTGAACAAAAGCCAACTATCTACTGTGCCCAGGCAAAGTTCACCTGCTTCTGCCCGGCTGCGGCCCTGGGGGGTGTGGTCTAAAAGCCAGCGCATTTTGCTGGCGGAAAACATCGGGTCGATGGTCAGGCCGGTACGTTCCCGCACTAGCGGCGCAACCCCTTTTGCTTCGAGTTCCCGGCAAAGTGAGGCCCCGCGCTGGCATTGCCACACCACGCAAGGCCCAACCGGCCGGCCGGTGGAGCGTTCCCACAGAATAGCCGACTCGCGCTGGTTGCTGATAGCAATGGCCGCCAGGTCGGGCTTGTCTTGCAAGCACTCGTCGATGGCTTCCTGCACGCTTTGCCACAGCGCCAGCGGGTCTTGTTCAACCCAGGCCGGTTCAGGGTAGCTGACGGAAAGCGGGCGTGAGGCGCGCCGGGTCACTTCTCCCGCCGGATTAACCAAGACAACCTTGGTGTTGGTGGTTCCCTGGTCAATGGCCAGTACACTCCCTGTACGCATAATGCCTCCCTGGCAAAAAGATAACAGTTGATTAATTTTTGTTGTAACTACCTACTTTAACAACTTCCTGGCGACCTCAGCCAGCCTTTCGGGCGTAATACCATAATGTTTGAATATCTCGGCCTGGCTGCCGGTGACGGTATATTCATCCGGGATGCCTACAATTTTGAAAGGCACCCAGGCATTGTTTTGGGCCAGCACTTCGGCGCAGGCGCTGCCCAAACCACCGTGAACGCTGTGTTCCTCTACGGTAATGATGGCTCTGGTAGCAGATGCAGCGTCAAGCAATGCGGCCTCATCGAGCGGTTTGACCGTGTGCATACTGATAACTCGGCTGCTAATACCTTCTTGTTGTAATTGTTGGGCTGCCATCAGCGCCCTGGAAACAGGTTCACCGGTGGCGATAAAGGTTACATCAGAGCCAGAGGTCAAGGCAATGGCTTGGCCAACCTCAAATTTTTGATCTAGCCGGTGCAGATTGTACATTGGCCTTTTGCCAAACCGAATGTAGATGGGGCGGGGGTGATCGACGGCAGCTTTGATAGCCTCGCGGGTTTCAAAATTGTCGGCCGGGGCCACAATATCAATGTTGTTAATGGCCCGCAGCGCCGCATAATCGTGTAACGAATGGTGCGTAGAGCCTAAAGCCCCGTAACTCACGCCGGCGCTGATGCCGATCACCTTGACCGGTTGATCGGAGTAAGCCACGTCATTTTTTATTTGCTCCAGGCCTCGGGTGGTCAGAAAACAGGCCGGCGACACAGCAAACACTTTCTTGCCTGTAGAAGCCAATCCGGCTGAAATGCCAACCAAGTTCTGTTCAGCAATACCAACTTCCACCACCTGGTCGGGCAGGGCTTGACCAAAGGGCACCAGCTTACCGGAACCCCGTGAGTCGCTGGTAACGATTAAGATATTTCTATTCTGCCGCCCTAATTCCAGCAGCGTATCACCAAATTCTTCTAAATTTGCTCGACCCAACTCCATTATGGGACCTCCGGTTGAAGCTCGACCGGCTTAAGCAACTGGGCTTCGGCTGCCTCAAGTTCTGCCATCGCCAGGGCAAATTCTTCGTCGCTTGGAACTTTGTGGTGCCAGTTGACCTTATTCTCCATAAAGCTAACCCCACACCCTTTGATCGTGTAGGCCAAAATCAAGCTGGGCTTACCCGGTTCAAAAGGAACCTGCTCAAGGATATTCACCAGATCGGCAATATTGTTACCGTCGACAGTTCTAACGGCATACCCGAACGCTTTGAATTTGTCCTCAAGCGACTCGAGGGCCATGACCTCTTCGGTTGGCCCTGTTATTTGCAGGCCGTTGCGATCAACAATAACCACCAGGTTATCCAGCTTGTAGTAAGCAGCCGCCATCGAGGCTTCCCAATTGGATCCTTCGGTCAATTCTCCATCGCCCAGCAGGGTGTAGACTTTATAATTACGGTCATCTTTTTTTGCGGCCAGGGCCATTCCCACCGCAACCGATAGCCCATGACCAAGCGCTCCTGTGTTTTGCTCGATGCCGTTGACTTTACGGGTGGGGTGTCCTACAAAATGAGATTTGTACCGGTTGAGGGTATCCAGCTCCGAGGCTGGATAAAAGTCTTTGTCGGCCAGTACGGTGTACAGTGCCTCAACTGAGTGGCCTTTACTGTGAATATATCTGTCTCGATTAGGGTCGGTAAAATTCTCCGGGGAAACATTCATGATGCGGTTGTACAACACGTTCAATATGTCGGTACAGGACAGGCTGCCGCCGGTGTGTCCCGCCCCGCACTGTTTAATAATAGACAAAATGGTTTTACGGTACTGAATGGATTTTAGTTCAAGCTCTTGCGTAGTAAGTTCCATACTTGAATATCCTTACACTTTATTCGAATAATTATTCAATACCAATTAAATATTCAGCCAAAGTATATAAAAAAAGGCATTCTTGTCAAATAATAACATCGCTTTTGAATATATAGCATCTATGGAATAATTATGCAGGCATTACAATGCCGTACTCTGGTGGAGGTTTTGCATAAAGCCACAGAGGTACAAATGCTGGACCCAGTCATCTGGCCAGATCCATGAGATGAACTAGTACATTGAGGCATAAATAGAACTAATGTTTAGTCAGAATTGACGGAGGTGAAGTCGTCAGCTAAACTACCCCAAACGACAAGCCAAGAGGTGAATAAAATGCCTGGTCCTAAACCACCGACCGTCGATTTAAGCGAGGCGGCCCAAGCTGAAGTGGAAAAATTGGTCAACCAGCATACCGTGGCCCAACAAATTGCCTTTACGGGGCCGGTTGGTGGTTTGAGGCGGAGCTTCGTTGTAGACGTCACGCACCACGCACCACGACTCCCTACTCCCCCAACCGAAACTCCTCGTGAATCAACCGCACCGACTCATCGGCGTCCCCTTCGATGACCACCAACGAGATATTATATTCGCTGCTCCCCTGGGCAATGGCGATCACGTTAACGCCTGCCTGACCCAAGGCGGTGAAGATTCGACCCCCAACCCCCGGCGTTCCCTTCATACCGGCCCCGACGACGGCCAAAATAACCACCTCGTCTTGAGCTGAAATCTCATCCAGATCCCGCCGCTCCAGCTCACGGACCATTTCTTCTTTCAGCGCGGCCAACACCCCCGGCGTTTCGTGGGTGCTAACCACAAAACAGATCGACTGCTCCGACGAGGACTGGCTGATCATCAACACGCTGCTGCCAATTCGCGCCACCGCCGAAAAGACCCGGCCGGCCACGCCGGGGACGCCAATCATCCCCGTTCCGGCCACGGTAATCAGACTTAAGTTCTTAATGACCGTAATCGCCTTGACCACATGCCAATTGGTATCAATCGTGTCATTAATCAGCGTACCAGGATGATCCGGCGCAAAGGTGTTCAAAATCCGCACTGGAATCCCAGCCCGCCGGGCCGGGCGAATAGCCTGGGGGTGGAGCACCTTGGCCCCAAAGTAAGCCAGTTCCCCAATCTCGGCATAAGAAAGTTGGGGAATGGTGCGGGCGTTGGGGACTACCCTGGGGTCGGCGGTCATAACGCCGTTCACGTCGGTCCAAATCCAGACTTCATCCGCGCTCAAGGCACGGCTGATAATGGTCGCCGAATAATCGCTGCCGCCCCGGCCCAGGGTGGTCGGAATACCATCTTCAGTAGCGGCAACAAAGCCGGTCACCACCGGAATCTGGCCCCCTTCTAAGAGCGGCTTCAGACCGGCGCTAGTTTTGGCCGCCGTTTGCTCCACCAGGGGGCTGGCCGAGCCGTGGCGGCTATCGGTCACAATGAGTTTAGTAGCATCCAGGGGCACGGCTGAAAGGTCGTGAGCCTGCAAAATAGCGGCAATCTGGCGTACGCTCATCCGCTCCCCCAAACCACTGATAACATCCAAAGCTCTGGGGGTTAACTCGCCCAACACATGAATACCGTGGCAGAGCAATTCAAATTCATCCAAAAACTGGCTGATTTCATCCATGACCGCCTGCCGGGCTGAAGATTCTCCCAGGAAAACCAGCATCGTCCGGGCATGGATATCCTCAATCTCGCCTCGAATCTGATGGGCGATGCGCTCATCCCCGGCTTCGGCCTGGTGCGCCGCATCAATCAATTTGTTCGTCACCCCGCTCATAGCCGAGGCGACAATCACCACCTGATGCCCCGCACCTGCCGCCCCTTGCACAATCTCTATAACTTTATTTAAGGCTTCCACGCTTCCAACGGAGGTGCCGCCAAATTTCATGACAATCTTCATCCGTTTCCCTCCTGATACAACAAAGGCACGGCCAATCTGCCGTGCCCCCAACGATGGGTGACTATCATCCGCCCGAAAATCAAACCAAAGTTATGGTTTTACCTGCTCTAATGTCTCTATGCCCTGAGTGGCCACCCAACCACTCATCCCCCCACTCAAGCTGGCGACATTGCTCGCATCCCAACCCTTTTGAATTAAATAGCCGGCTGCGTCCAGGCTACTGATGCCATGATAGCATTGCATCACCACTTTGCGATCCTTGGGGATCTCATCCAATTTACCCGGCAACTGGAGCATAGGAATACTCACCGCCCCCGGAATATGCCCGCCGCTATATTCCCAAACCTGGCGTAGATCGACGATAGTGATCGGTTCACC
>JABAHQ010013713.1_pt4 | contig 18656 bp, 16 predicted proteins | sample 7062091 | NCBI WGS metagenome assembly JABAHQ01 (sample SAMN14534359, study PRJNA622989) | marine sediment metagenome | biome: marine biome [ENVO:00000428]; feature: marine pelagic biome [ENVO:01000023]; material: deep marine sediment [ENVO:00002113] | place: India: Gulf of Kutch | collected...
TATTTCACCCTCTTGGGCCTGGGTTTTTTCGGTATTGAGATCCCGCTGTTGCAGCGTTTCATCCTTTATCTGGGGCAGCCGGTCTACTCTTTCGCCATAGTCGTATCGGTCTTGCTGTTCGCTTCAGGGGTTGGGAGCGGTTATCTGTCCAGACGGGTGCCGCTGCCCCTGGCTTTGCTGCTAATCGTGCTCTTGACCGTTGTCTATCCTTTGTTGCTACCCAGGTTGTTTGGGGCCACATTACTCTTTCCCCTGCTGGGGCGGGCGGCTATAACGACCCTGGCCCTCTTCCCCCTGGGGATGCTGATGGGCGTCCCCTTCCCGGCCGGCCTGACCCTGGTCGAGCACCGCTCACCGGGGTTGACGCCGTGGGTCTGGGCAGTGAATGGCTGTGCCTCGGTCGTGAGCGCGGTTTTGGCTTCGCTGGTGGCCCTGAGCTGGGGGTTCTCGGTGGTGCTGTGGAGTGCGGCGCTGACTTATGCCCTGGCTGGCTGGGCGATTGGTCGTGACCTATCTTTTATTCCTCAGCCCGAGTAAGAGGCACAAAGATCACGCCCCCCCAATTGCGGCGGGTGATCTCCTCTCCCTGACGTTCCAGAACCCACAGACTTTGGTAGCCCCCCGGTGGTCCAATAGGAATGACCATCTTGCCGCCATCGGCCAGTTGGTTGACCAACGGCTGAGGCACATGGTCCGGGGCGGCGGTGACAATGATCGCGTCAAAGGGGGCATATTCCTCCCAACCCCAATAGCCGTCGGCCTGGGTGGCGACAATCTCGTCGTAACCTAACCGCTCGAAGGTCTGTTGGGCCCGTTCGGCCAACTCGGGAATGATTTCAATGGTATAAACCTGGTCGGTAATCGCAGCCAGAATGGCCGCCTGGTAGCCAGAGCCGGTGCCGATTTCCAGGACCTTGTCGTCCGGTTCAAGTTCTATCAGCTCCGTCATTAAGGCCACAATGTAAGGCTGCGAAATCGTCTGACCGTAGCCAATGGGAAGGGGATGGTCCTCGTAAGCCTGGGATAGATAGTCTGACGAGACAAACTCGTGACGCGGCGTCTGCCCCATAGCCTGTAAAACCGCCTCATTAGTGACGTCACGGGCGCGTATTTGTTTTTCGACCATACTTTCACGCTGGCTGGCGTAACGATCAGTGGCGGGTGTAGCGGGTGTGGTATCAGCCGAGCTAACTGTGGCTGGTACAGCAGGAGTTGGTGTTGGCAACACCCCGGCCCCTGGTTGGCAGGCAGATAGACTGGCCTGCACCAGCAGCAGCAAAATGATAAATAGGGTACTGTTGGGACATAATTTGTTCATCTCCATGCTCCTCCTGAAGACAAAAAACTTAAGCTCTTGAATCGTAACTTCGACGTAAGCAGCAGGTTTTGTTTCGCGTTGAAACAAATGCCTTTGTCATATTTTCACGCTAAGTCGTTTATAAATATACTATGTTCTACTTTCAGCAAAATCTCCTTGGAGGATATGCAACATTTTATGACTGCTAAACCAAGCTCATCGGAAACTCAAACCATGACCATTGTACCAGACGACTTGTCACCGCGCGATTCTTATCGGCTGCTTATCAGCGCCGTCGTGCCCCGCCCGATTGCCTGGGTGTCGAGCATCGGCGCGGATGGCTCGCTAAACCTGGCCCCCTTTTCCTTTTTCAACGCCGTCAGCGGCAGCCCACCCATTGTCATGGTCTCCATCGGCCAGCGGCGGGGCACGACCAAAGATACGCTCCGCAATGTGCAAGAGACGGGTGAATTTGTGGTCAATATGGTTGATCAGGACCTGGCCGAAGCCATGAACCAGACTTCGGGCGAGTGGGCTTATGAAGTGGACGAGTTTGAATTGGCTGGCCTGGAGCCTGCTCCCTCGGTTGAGGTGCGCCCACCCCGTGTCGCCGCGGCCAAGGTCGCCATGGAGGCCAAACTGACCCAGGTGATCACTATCGAAGGTTCAACCAGCACCATGATTTTGGGGCAAGTCCTTCGCTTCCATCTCCGCGACGGTCTCCTCCGCCCAAACGGCCTGATCGACCCGAACTTACTCCAGCCGGTCTCGCGCCTGGGCGGCGATGAATACGCCACTTTTGGCCAGGTCTTTTCTATGGCGCGGCCCCGCGTCTGAATTGATGCTGGGTTTCAGGCATGGGGCAGCACAGGCTCCCCCCCAGTCCCCCAGAGGGGGGGCAAGATTTGAGGGGAAGTGAGAGGAACTGGGGGGAACTTGTGCTATCCAACCTTGCCTGGGGCAATCCTGGCCTTGAGCATGATGTTAAAAAAGGTGTCCCTACGAAGTTTCTGGAATAAGGGTAATCTGTTCGGGGGGGATAATGAGCTGCACTTGCTCTTGGGGAGGCAAAACCTTATCGGTGGCGGTATGAACGCGTAGCACCCAATCGCCGATCCCAATCCGGTAGTCAATCACATCGCCCAGGTAGGCGGCCCGGATAATTCGGCCTTGCAAGAGATTAACATGCTCAGGCACATGGACCGAACTATCATTTTTTAGGGTGATATGCTCCGGCCGGATGGCCATAGTTATTTTTTGATCGAGCGACAGTTTATCGCCCGGCACGCAGATTTTTACCTGGTCGCTGGTGGTTACCACCGCGTAACCTGTGGCCTGGTTGAATTCGGTCACGGTACCTTCGACAAAACTGCTCAACCCGATGAAGCCGGCCACGAAGCGGTTGCTGGGTTGGTTGTAAATCTGTTCGGGGGTGCCGATCTGGGTCATAACGCCTCTGTTCATGACGGCGATGCGGTCGGAGAGGGCCAGCGCCTCGGCCTGGTCGTGGGTGACGTACACCGCGGTAATGCCCAGCTCCTTCTGCAACTCCCGGATCTCGAAGCGCATTTCTTCCCGCAGTTGGGCATCCAGGTTGCTGAGGGGCTCGTCGAGCAGCAAGACGCCCGGTTCGATGACCAAAGCGCGGGCCAGCGCGATCCGCTGCTGCTGGCCGCCGGAGAGTTGGCGGGGATAACGGTCGGCAAAGCCGCTGAGCCGTACCAGGGCCAGGGCCTCGTCAATCCGGGTTTTTATTTCCGTCCTGGATATCCGTCTCAGGCGCAGGCCAAAGCCCAAATTATCGTAAACCGTCATATGGGGCCACAAGGCATAATTTTGAAAGACAAAGCCGATGCCCCGTTTTTCCGGGGGTAGATTGGTCATTTGACGCTCACCCAGGTATATTTCCCCTGCATCCGGGATAAGGAAACCGGCAATGCAGCGCAAGGTGGTCGTTTTGCCACAACCACTGGGCCCCAACAGCGTCAGGATCTCCCCATCTTCAATCTCAAGGTTGATATGATCGACGGCTGTCGTTTGGCCGAATCGTTTGACTAGGTTGACCAGGCGTAAACCAGGCATTTAACTTCTCTTTTCTCTATCAAGGTCTTACACCCCCACGCCGCCGATATATTCCGCCCTGAGAAAACGCTCAATGATAATCATAAACAAAATGCTGGGAATGAGTAAAACGATGGCAATTACAGAAGCAAATTGCAGATTGGAGCCGCTGGACGAATAGAGGAGCATGGGCAAGGTGGTGATGAATGGCAGGCCGATAAAAAAGGTCCCGGTAAATTCATCCAAGGAGGTCAGAAAGACAAAAACGGCGCTGGCCAACAAACCGGGTGCAGCCAGGGGCAGGGTCACTTGAAAGAAGGCGCGTAGCTTTGACGCGCCGACGCTGCGGGCTGCCTCCTCCAATTCGGGTGGGATGCCCTTGAAAGCGGCGCTGGAAATCCAGACGGCGAAGACCAAGCTAACCATCAGATGAATCAGGACAACGCCTTGAATGGTGCTGGTCAGCCCTCGCTTGTTAAAGGTCAAGAGCAGGTTCACAAATACCGGCTGTTGGGGAAAGGCCTGGGGCATAAGAAAGAGGAACAAAATTGCGCCTCGAAGGGGGATCGCATACTTGGCTAAGACATAGCCGGCGGGCACAGCGATAAACATGGCCAGAACCACCACCAACAGGGCGATAATAAGGCTTGTTTGAAATGCCTCGGTGATGCTCACAGCGCCAATAGCCAGACTCTTCTGAAAGCCCAATGCCTGGGCCCAGTAATCAAGCCCAATTTCTTGCGGCAGCGCGTGCGGCCAAAACCATCTGATGGCTATAGACCACAGCACCAACCCCAGCATGGGGCCGAAAATGAAGAAAAAAAGGAAGACCAGGACTACGGCTTCAATTGATTTGAGGATTAATCTTGAACGTCTCATTTTGATTTCTTGTTAGTTTCTCTCTCAGACCTCGTAGATGCCTCTTCTGACGGAGTATCTGAGGTAATAGATGGCCGTGATCAGAACCATCAAGTAAGAGAAAACCCCCAGCGCATTCGCCACGCCATAATCCCCAAAGTAAGTGACCCGATGAGCGATGTCTACGGTCACCGTTGTCGGCACCTTGCCGCCGATGAGCATAAAGGGCAGGGTGAAAGTACTGATGGTCGAGGTAAAGGCCAGGATGACAGCCACGGCAATACTGGCCCGACTCATGGGGACTAATATCTTGAGGATGACCTGGAATAGGTTGGCCCCCACACTGCGAGCAGCTTCTATGTATGCGTTGTCAATCATCTGAAAACCCCCTAGGATAATCAGCGTCATGAAAGGGGCTTGTTTCCAGACAAAGCTGACCACTAAGCCTGCCATATTAAAGAGTTGCAGAGGAGCATCTAAATCAATGATTCCTACTTGGGCCAGGGAAACGTTGAGTAGGCCATGGGGGGCCAGGAAGGTACGCATCATCTGACCAACCACCACGAAGGGGATGAAGATAGGCAGCCGGTAGAGGGAGCGAATTAACCGGGCGATGCGGCTATCTGTCAGACGTACATAGGTCGAGAGAGAAATGCTCAGGATAGCCGCAGCAATGGTGCCCAAGACGGCTACCTCTAACGAGAAGACCACATCACGGAAATACAACTCGTAAGCTTTTTGGTAGTTAGCCAGAGTCAGCGCACCTTCCGAGCCCAGAAAGCTGCGATAGACAGAGGCGATAAATGGCCAGGCGTACAAAACCAACATCAAAATCGTTGCTGGTAAGAGCAAGGCCAGGGGAAAGGCCCAGGCGAACCTTTCCCCTTGTCTCGGTTGGGCACTCGTCTCAGGCTTAGTTACCGCCGCCGATGACAACTCGCTCATAAGCCTCCAACATGGCTGAGAAATAATCTGCCAGAGGGAAGGAACGCCCTCGTTCTGACAATACCTCTGGCGGGATGTCCTGGTAGAGACGATCAAATGCCTCCGGCGGGGCCGCGTCGGCCACAAAGCTGCCGTCAATGCCGGGATACCAGTTGTAGCGATCAATAATCACGTCCCCTTGGACTTTCGGGCTGGTGACATATTCGACAAATTCTTTAGCCGCTTCAGGATGAGGCGCGTTGGCCGGAATGACGAAATACATCGGCTGGCCGGGCATACCGGGCTCGATGAGGGTCAGCTTCAACTTCGGATCTAACTTGCCCTCCTGCATAAAGGTGTAGAACATGTCAACCCAGACTGGCCCCATGGTGATCTCACCCCGGTTGAGGGCGTCAAGGGTGCCCACGTTGCCAGCGGTAAAGGTGACGTACTGATTGAATTCTTTCATATCCTCCAGGGCCGGCGTCCAGGTGTCAATTTCTGTTTCCTCGAAGGGGCCAGCGGCATACTTATCATAATTGCCGGTTTTCCAGTAGAGCCAACCCACGGTGAAAGACACGCCAGACATGCCGCCTTTGATGCCGTTGTAGCCAAACATGCCGGGATTCTCTTTGACCCACGCCACCAGCTCCTCGTAGCTCGTCGGCGGATCGGTGACCAGATCCGGGTTATAGGCGATGGCCGTCTGGCTGTGGAACATCGGCATCACGTAACCGTCGACATTGGCCCCCAGAGCGTTCTTGGCGTCGGCCGCGGTCACATATTGGAAGGTTTCAAGGTCAGGGGCGTATTTGAGCAAGAGATCGTCCTGGTCCATAGCCCAGGTCAGAAATATCTGGTGGACCATAGCCACGTCTACATCTCCCATTTCCTTGCCGGCTTCTTTATCAGCCATCAGCTTCTCAAAGATCAACCGCGAACCGGCCTCGCCCGGGCCGGTGTGGATGGTTCGAAGGTTGACATTTGGGTTCACCTCTTCTTTAAATTCAGCCGCCAGCAGGTTCTGGGCCAGGGCCAGCATATTCACATCCCCGGCGGTCATATAGACCAGTTCCATCTCTTCGGCCGGCACTTCGACAACCTTCTCAACCTCGACCGTCTCTTTAACGATCACCGTCTCAACCTCAGCGGCTGGCGCCGCCGGGACGGTTACGTTGCATGCTGCGGCCAGCATACCTAGAATGACAACAATCCCCAAACACACTATATAGTTGTAATGTTTCATCGTAAACTCCTCCTTGTATAGACAACTCATGATCTACTATCGGCCTTTAGTCAGTGATAGGTTGCTACCCCGGGGACAGAAGCACAAACAATTCTGTCCCCGGGGTATGGTCTCGTCATTGAGGGCTGCCCCCTCAACCTGATGAGAGACCATACCCTTCCACTCACCTTCACTATCCCTGTCTTATACCTTTTGGGGCTACTCTCACTTGCTGATGAAGATCAACTGTCCACCCTGGACGAGGTTATCATCAGCAATTATTCCGTCTCTGATACTGTGGGCCTGCACCGTGCCAAACAGCAGGCGCTCACCCTCGGCTGTATCGAAAAGATCGGTCACATCAAGGATACCCGATGACTCCCAGTCGCCGAGGTCGTCGGGGTCGCCGTCTGTCGAGCCTTCGGGTGCCACGGCGGAACGATCCATCTCAGCCACTTGGATAAAATCGCCGGTGGCCGGATCGAGCCGCATGATAGAGGCTTCCCGGCCGCTTTCGGCGCCAAAGAGGGAGCTGGGGCTGGTGGACCGGTCCTCCTGGATGTAAATGTAGCCGTCGTCACTCCACACCAAATTATCCGGACTGCGGATGCCAAAGTCGCCAAAGTCATCACTATCATGCAGAATGGTGATCGTGCCATCAGCATTGAGCTGGTTGCCTTGGCCCTGATTAAGTTTGAAATCTACATCGATCAGGTAGAGAGTCCCCCAGTTATCTGAAGGAAACAATTGACCGCGCCCTGTCGAAGCCAGGACCGCCTGGGTGCCATCGGCTGGGTTGGTGTGTAGGTCCTCGGGACGTGAGAAGGAGAAGGCCTCCTTACTGTCGGCCAGGCTCCGCATCGTCACATCGTCGAGATAGCCTTCGCTGTCATAACCGGGTTGCCCCTTCATCCCCTGATCACGCCCGTTGATCGGAATAAACTTGCCCTCACGAACACTCCCGGTACCGTTAAACACTTCTGGATCCCGATCTCCGCCCTTGGCCTTCCAGACGAAAAGTCGCCCATCGGCCAGGCCGTTTCGATCCAGGAAGCTGCCGTCGCCGAGAGCATTTTTGCGGCCGATATAAAGGTACAACGGCGCACTCTCAAAATCATCGCCCAGCAAGAGGGCCACATGTTCCTCAGTGCCGGTGTCCACAGCCGTGACGTTCTCCCAACTGCCTCGCCCCAGTTGCGGCATCCCCCAGATGGCGCCACCGTTAACGTCGACGGCCCATACACTGCCGCCATGAGGATGGCGCCCGCCAGACGCGGACGTTTCTTCGTTGGTGAAGTAAATATTATCCACGAAACCAAATGTACCTTTGGCGTAGCCTTGGGCCGAGCAGAACCGAGAAAAGCCGTTGATCGTACCCGTATCGCCTTCGTTGATCTGGAGCGGATCAGTGACCAGATTCCCCTGACGATCGTGGGCCGTATCATAGGCCAGACCCGCGTTTACGATCTCACGGGTCTCCTTATTTATGTCAAAAAACGAGACCCGCGCACCGGTAAGCTGCGTGCCGTTGGCTAATTCGTAGGCATAGCCCAAGGTGTCGTTCAACTCGTGGTTCACTAGCACCCGCACTGTATTTTCATCTAAATCAAAGGCTCCGGTGCCGTCGAGGATGCCGGGGGGCTGGTAGCCGTTCACCATCTCTCCCACCGTAAATGCGGCGGTAACGGTATACCCATTCTGGCCCTGCATCATCGGTGGGTAGGGAGTCGCGGCGATCGCCGGCATCACGACCACCCCGGCTAAGGCCAGAACCATAAGACCGGCTAAGGCCAAACCAGCAAACTTGCTCATTCGCATAATGGATTTGTGTTTCATAATCTTCTCTCCTTAGTATAAATAAGTTACAGGGGTGAAAACCCTCAGACCCAAGGACTCGCAACATCACTGGTCCAAGGGACATCAACTAAACATAATCAAAGAGAGTTAGATCTTGACACAGACAGAGGGCCCGGATATAGTGAAAACTGTAAAGCGTAGGCCGAGCTGGGAAACGCGCTTTTTTTGTCACCTCCTCAGGTCGGGGAAATAGAAAGGTAACGATCTTTCTCCTTGGGAAGTGATTCCCGCAAGAAGGACTGTCGCCCTCTCTACAAGAGACCACGTATGAGTAGGTAGTAAGTCAGTTACGCCTGAATGACAAAGTTGCGGGCTTGTAAGAGGTGGAGGCATTAGCAATCCCAGACTGTATCTTACCAATTGAGAAGGTAACTGATTGATTCATTCTCCCTCTCAAATCCACTAAGTACAGGGTTGCAATAAATACGTTCTGAGTTCCGAGTGGCTCTTTCGCCCGAAAATGCAGGCATTTAGCAGGTCTTGGGTAGGAATAAATCGGAACAAACTTACGGAAAGCTGTACTAAGTATCAATCTGTGATGTTTAGTTATTAGGGTTCTTTCATGGTAGAATCTCCCCTGAAGATTTTGCTTTTCTAACTTGCCATTAAGAGGTCTTTTTCTTCTAACCTCAAACCATTTTTGGACCTGTAAGTGAGCGAACAGTTGCAAAGGATTGACCTAAAATTAGTTTGGCGATCACCTCCCTTCTTGAATATGCCGAGTATAACTTTGGTAACCTAGTCGGGAGCAAAAAAGATGGTCGACTTACCAGCCTCAGACATTTAAGCTAGGTCTCTTGTCAAAGAATAGATAATCATACCGGCGGGCATCGAAATGTAATCGGCAGCTTTTGCGCTCACCGGGGAAACCTGAAATCGTTTGTAAATTAAATATCAAAGATGAAAATTGCTTCCGTCCTTTTATAGCATGGGTTTAGCCATTTGTCAACCTTGTTCCCAGGCCAAACTTTAATCCGTCGTATTCTACACATCTGAGTTCTTCACTCACGGTTGATTACTACCTCCGCTTGTGCTTTTGTAGATGATAAGTTACTTTGAGAATGCCTCAACCCTTTCAATAGTCGTTGTCATTACAAAGCGATTATGCTATACTGACTGATGCTGAGCGTGTCCCCGGGTATAGCGGGGGGCTTCATCAGCCTGAACTTGAAATCAAATAGGATGTGTTCATGTTATTTGGTCATATTGCCGCTTCGGCGTTGTTACATCGTTATTTGAACGCGGACTTGAAACCTGCTGTCCTCGGCGGAATTTTTCCCGACGTGGTGGATAAAACCTTGTGCCGGGTGCTGCATCTGACCCCGAGCGGGCGGATGTTCGCCCACACCTTGCTCAGTTGGGGACTTTCCACAGTTGTGGTGAGCCTACTACGAGGCCCGCGGACTGCCTGGAGTTGGGGGCTGGGCTATTTGGGGCATTTAGTCGGTGATAGCGATGGGTCTGTCCCCTGGTTTTATCCTTTTAGCTCTTACCAGTTTGAAAAACGGAAACAATTTAACTTGTTTGAGACTTTAAGCGAGTTTTTTGTGGAGCCAAATTGGCTGGAGTGGGCCCTGCTGCTGTGGGCAATTTTGGTTTTTGCGCGAGGTCGGCGGCGGATTAATTGAGCAGTTGAAAAAAACCTGATTAGTCCTGACCTGATAACTGTTGGTATGCTTCTCGCAGCCACGGATGTATCACCCTCAACGTTGCCCGCCGTTCCCACAAGTAACGCAGATAGACTAGTGCGGCCGCGTCAAGCGATATGTCTAGTCCCTTTAGGAGCTCATCCAGATAAGGTGGCCTACCGGGTTGATCCCAGGCAATCTTATCGGCGACAAAGAGAACTTTGTCCAATTTACTTGCCTTGGCTTTGAGCGTGGTATGACAGCCAATGGCGCTTAAAATCCCCTCATCGTGCACCCCAAAGAGATCGCGTGCCAGGACAACAGAAAGTTTTTGATGAATAATCATGGGGAAGATTTTTTCCTCCGGTAGAATGTCCACTTCGAGGGCTTGCGCTACCTCAATCCGCTCGGCCGCCGGGAAAACGGCGCTCACGTCATGCAGCCAGCCGGCCACCTCTGCCCGTGTTTCATCTTCACCCATTTGTCTGGCCAGTCGCTTTGCCTCAGCAGCCACTTGAGCGCTATGTCCGGCTGTCTCCGAACAGCCGTGATGTCCCAGGAAAGTGGCCGCGTCATGGCCGATGTGTCCACTGAATATAAGGCCGTCAGTAAGTTCGGTTAAGCGTTTTTTTCGCATTGGTTTTCAGAATTTAACAAAATACTTGACATTAGAACACTTGTTCTGATATAATAATGGATAAGTCACGGAGCCTAAGCTTTCAAAGATGATACAGAACATTAAGTGGTTTTAGTTTAACGATTTAGCGCTTGAATTGCAAAAGGATGTGAGATTTTATGGCTTTGAAGCAGGCGTTTCATAGTGCAGCGGGGATTTTAACAGGACATTGGCGGCGATCGCTCAAACTCCGGGCCAGCAGTCCGGATGAGGTTCCTGCCCTTAAGACAGGCTTCAGCCAGTTGGACCGGGCTATTGGGGTTGGCGGTTTACCACAGGGGCGTATCACCGAATTAATTGGCCTCAATACTGGCGGAGCCTTGAGTGTGGCGGCTAAGATTGCGGCTAAGTTTCAACGGAAACAATTGCCTGTTACTGTTCTCGATATAGCCGGTCATTTCGAGTTAGTTCACGTCGTACGTTGTGGTTTGGTAGCCCCGGAGCTTTTTAGCTATAGGCCCCAAACCGCTTTTGAATTGATTAGCTTAACCGAGGAAGCTGCCCGCCAGCCAGGATTACTCCTCCTCAATTTTGGCTTTATCCCGGAGACTCTTGGTTCTGCATCAGCGCCTTCACTAAAGGCGCTCTTGCAGCGCCTGCGACGAATTGTTATTACCTCCGAGAGTGCCTTTTTATGCCTGACACACCCTGAAGATATGAACCCCTTCATTCATACTAACTATTTGCCCACTTTTCCGTTAAATGAAGTGGCCGACGTTCGCTTGTGGGTTCAAGATGAAGGTTGGATCGGAAAAGGGGAGCAAATTAGTGGATATCGTGGTAATATTACGGTGATTAAAAATAACTTGGCAACCAGTGGCAAGGGGGCGAACATCCGGATTCCCTTCATCGATCCTGAGATGGTGTGGCTATCTGACGAACTGGGATTTTAGAAGGCTATACAAAAAAGAACCTCATCGAAAGATGAGGTTCTTTTTTGTGGGCCCTGCTGGATTCGAACCAGCGACCAACCGGTTATGAGCCGGTTGCTCTAACCACTGAGCTAAGGGCCCTGGAGCGGGCGACGGGAATCGAACCCGTATATTTAGCTTGGAAGGCTAATGTTCTACCATTGAACTACGCCCGCATCTTTGGTCGGGGTGATTGGATTCGAACCAACGACCTCTGCGTCCCAAACGCAGCGCGCTACCACCTGCGCCACACCCCGTAGATCTAACAGGATAAGTATAACTCATTACTTGAAAAATCCAAAATCCAAAAATCAAAATTACTTACTGACCCCAGCTAAGTTGTTCCATCAGCCAATCTGGATGATCTCTCCCCCAATCAGCCACTCTTTGCGGTTGTCCCCCTGAAGCACTCATGGTATAGATTCCCCAACTTCCATCTCGATCAGAGACGAAGGCAATTTGAGTGCCATCGGGAGACCAGGTTGGTAGACCATCATTGGTAGGAGAGGTTGTTAGGCGTTTGGGGGCGCCATCCCTGACAGAGACGACCCAAATATCCCAATTGCCACTGCGGGTTGACATGAAAGCGATTTGGTTATTGGTTGGCGAGAAAGTAGGGGATCGGTCGCTTTGATCTGCAGTGATCCGTTGTGGTTGGCCCCCCTGACGGGGAATACTATAAATGCCCGGGTTATTCCCTTGTGGGTCGGCCCCCTGGTAAGCAATCAGATTGCTTCTGGAAGAAGCAGAAGGGGTTCGACCATCGAGCAACACCACCGGTTCACCCTTGCCATCAGCAAAGCCGATTAAGATCTGCCAACGCCGGTCGCCAGCCCGCTGAGAACCAAAGACAAAATCTTTGTCACTCTGAGTCCAGCGGGGAAGAACATCTTCAGCGAAGGTTGTGGCGCGAACATCTTCCCCGGTCGTTAGGTTGAAGACGTGGAGCCCGATGCTGTTAGCGGCGGTACTTTGATAGGCTAGTAGATTGCTGTTATGATTAATAGCCGGTTGTACACCATTCACCAGCACAGTTTTTTCGGCGCCATCTGGCAGTGAAAGGGATCTGATTTCCCAAGAATTTTGCTGATTCAAGCGAGAGAAGTAAATAGTGCCTCTATTATTATTGCTAGCGGTAGCAATTTCAGCCGCAGCAAACACTGATACATCTCGTACTGGTGTGGCTGTCGGACCGGTGATTCTGGGCCTTGGGGTTGCAGAAGGCGAAGCCTTTGCCAACCGAGCATTGTTGCATCTGATCTCTACTTGAGTTACCAGCGCTTCAATTTCTTGGCCAGGGAAAATAGCGGCAGCTTCTTGATAACGGGGCAGGGCCAAACACCAATCACTCTGGCTGCCCAGATAATCACCGTATTGTTTATAGGTGTCATAAAGTAAATCGTCTACATCCGCAAAATCAGGATCCTGGCTGTAAATGCGATTTAAAACCACAAGATTGTCTTCAAAATTAGCTGGATTGGGGGGATCGAGAGATAGATAAAGCGTCGCTTTTTCCCATTCCGCTGTAACGAGGGAGTCGTTGGGGCGTTCGGCCAGTGCTTCGTCAAAGGCAGCTACGGCGTCTGCTATCCTGCCTTCGCTAATCAAACGCAGCCCCAATTCATAATTGGCGTTATAAAGGATATTGGATACTTGTTGAATTTCGTATCCGGGGTCAATTCTTCTGATTTGTTTTAAGATGTCAATTGCTTCGGCCCAATTCCCTTGTAGGGTTTGGTCCCTGGCTTCATCTAAAAGTTCATTGGTCTGGTTGCTCCGTATTTCCAGGGTTGGCGTAGGTGTTATTTCGACTACCTGTCTGGCCTTTAAGGACTCAAGCGTTTCCCTGGCCTCAATGTGTGTCGGGTCTAGAGATAACGTTAGTTCAAGCTCAGCTTTAGCCAATTCCAGACGGTCATCCTCAATGTGAATCAGGGCTTGTTGGTAATGCCTCTCAACTTCAGCTTGAGTCCTGAGAACACGATCACGTAAACCTTCGTATCCGCCCAGGAGAATCCCTCCAAGGACCAGCACAAAAAAAAGAAGAAAAAGCAAGACAGTCAAACATCCACTTCGATTACGAAACCGACGACGATTTGAGGTGAGTTCTGTATTGAGATCTTCAGTTAAAAGATCGTTCATTATCAACGGATTGGCTTCCCCACAAACAGGACATTGGGTTTCTGTATTAGCGTAAGGTGTATTGCAAGTTGCACAAACAAGCGTATCTTGGTCTACCATAAACTTAACCGGGGTGATATCTGTTTTATTAAGCAATAATCATAGCATAAACGCTGAAGATTTCAATAATTGTCTTCTGTCCAGAGCCAGTGATTAAGAACTAGTTTGTTCGGGTAGTGGGGTTGAAGTGGGCAAAGGCGTGGGTGGTGCGTCTTCGCTAGGGCATACTCTGAGCCCATCCCAGGCGGGATTATAAAAAGCAGGCTCCTTTTCTAAGGCTATGAGTAACCAGGGAATAGCTTTGTCGCATTGGGGTGGGGTTATATAAGCATAAGATAGCCCTAAACTATAGTAGTAAGAGAGGGGAGCGTTTGACTCACCTTCAATCAAAAACTGCGCCTCAATCTTTTTGCCAGCATCTGGTTGAACGAAACCGATACTTTCCATCTTGTCAGGACGATAGCGAATTTGAACTTCGTAGGGTATATCTTGAGGGGGAGGGACATTGTTTAGGGTGAGAGTCAGCTCACCCGTTATTAAATCCAACCTGGCTGAGCCATTTGTTTGGCTGAAAGCCTGACTGAAGGTAATATCCTGAGCCGGACTGACCTGGACAATTGGCCGTTGGATATTTTGAGCGATAAGTTCACCGCATGTTTTCACCCCCTCCTCAAGCGATTGGCTATGGACCCACTCTATGGGCAATATGTTTGCCACCAGGGTATCTGATGTAGAGGTGTTATTGGTTTCTTTTTCAAAGCGGCTGCGCAGAATGGGAACAAGCTCTGGACCGGCACTTCCTTCAATTTCGGTCAATATTTCAATCTCTCTCACTCTGTACAAAAACTGTTTTTCTGCCAACTCGATGGCTATCGGGAAGGTTTTGATCGCCTCTTCATAGTTTTGGCGGGCATAATAAATTGTGGCTAAGTGTCCCCAGGCCCGGGCATAAGTAGCATCTACACTGATGGCTTGTTCCAGGGCATCAATTGCTCTGACAAATTCGCCGTTAGTGTAGTAGGTCCAACCAATTTGATCATAGCCGACCGGGCTGGTGGGATTTAGCTTAATAGCCTGGCCAAAGCGGTCGGCAGCTTTATCAAATTGCCCCAACCAATAGTAGTTTTGTCCAGCCGATAGATAAAAGGGAGCTAATTTAGGTCTCAAGGTGATGGCATTTTCATAAAACTCAATCGCTTCGGCGTAGCGTCCCTGAACCTCCAGGGCGTAGCCCATATTGTGGTGTGCCTCCGGGCTTTGAAAATTAACTTCCAGCGCCTGTTGAGCCGTGGTTCTGGCGGGAACCCAGTCAGCCTGATCGGCGTAAACTTCGGCTAGATAAGCATAAGCGGGCGCATAGTTTGAATCAAGTTCGATGGCACACTCACAGGCATTGGCGGCCTGTCCATAATGTCCCTCCCAATCAAGCGCTTGACAATAGCCAGCTAGATTTTCAGGCTTAGTTGGATCCACCAGCATAGCCTGTTCAGCTCTGGTTAATGCCCTGGCTGTATTATCCAAATAAATTAGTACCGGAACCTGTTTGATATAGGATACATCGTTTTCTGGTTCCAGCCTGGTAGCCGTTTCGTATGCTTTGAGGGCGTTTTGTAATTGTCCTTCGGCGAAAAAGATATCCCCCTGGTTAATATGGGCAATAGCAGGCAAGGTAGGGGTCGGTGTCGGGTCGAAAGGACGGACCCATTCTGCCTCCTCGATAATTTGCCGAATAAACCATAGGCCAGCCAAAATAAGGACGGTTAAAATGGTTATACGCAGCAGGGATGATTTTCGTCTCTTTTTCGGATAGATGTACATAAGAATTCCCTGTCTCAAACGTGTGCGCAGAATTATAGCACGGAGAATAAACAGGGGCAATGGTTTGACCCCTAATTGACAATTAGTATGATGTACTCTGATCAAATCGAATTTTGTGTGTGGAGATTTTCACCATGTCAACTCAGTTTATTTACCCTTTGACCTTCACCCCACAATTGCGCGATTATGTCTGGGGCGGGCGCAATTTAGAGACCTTATACAATCGCAAGTTACCGCCTGGAATCATCGCTGAGAGCTGGGAAATCTCAGGACATCCCCATGCTCCCACAGTGGTCGATTATGGGCCTTTGGCTGGTCAGACCTTACCTCAGGTTCTGGCTCAACTTGGGGAAGCTTTGGTTGGCCAACATGCGATATGGGCCTTACAGCGTAATAAGTTTCCTTTACTCATCAAACTGCTCGATGCCAATCAAAATTTATCGGTGCAGGTCCATCCAGATGACGCTTATGCGTTGACTAATGAAAATGGCGAGCTGGGCAAAACCGAAATGTGGTATGTGCTCCATGCCCAACCAGGGGCTAAGATCATCTTTGGGTTGAAGCCCAACGTCACACCAGAAAGTTTCCGGCAGGCTCTTGCTGATGGGACTGTAGAGGAGCTGTTGCACTATTTACCTGTTCAGGCGGGAGATGCCATTTTTGTCGAAGCTCGATCGGTCCATGCCTTACTTGAGGGTGTTATAGTAGCTGAAGTTCAACAAAATTCGGATATTACCTACCGCGTTTACGATTGGGGCCGCCTGGGAACCGATGGTAAACCACGTGAACTGCATATTGACAAAGCGCTTGCGGTGATCAATTTCGAGCAAGTAGAGCCGGGGCCTTATCAGCCCCAAGTTGTTCTTAGCCAAGCTGGATTGTCACGGGCGGAAATTAGCCGCTGCAATTATTTTGTCGTGGAGAAGGTTATCTTAGAAGCAGACGTCACTTACCACGGTTACACTGATGGAAGTAGCCTGGAGATTTGGGGCGCTGTAGAGGGACAAAGCCAACTAACCTGGGCAGGAGAAGCTGTTGATTTGCCGGCCATCCGTTTTGTCCTGATCCCGGCTACCCTCGGCAAATTTGCCGTCACTGCTAACACATCTTGCACAATGTTGCGAGTTTATTTGCCGTGACCTCGGCTGAGGCCAAGCCTCAAGTCAGCAAATCTAAAATAAGGGGCTTTATGTCCACAATAGATTGCAGTTGAGCAGCAGCTTGCCGATGCTCTTGGCCGATCACCAGGGTCAGAGCCGGGTTAGCTGTATGTTGTTTAGTGGAAAGGTCTTCAAAGTTACCGTGGTCGCTAATGACGAGGAGAAGCGTGGTTTGTGGATTGAAGGTCTTGATGATTCCAGCGAAAAAGTCATCCAGTAAGGTCAAGACACGCTGAGCCTGATCGGCGTCTTGCCTGTGACCGATGGCGTCAGTGTACCAGAATTCAAAGTAGGTCAAGGCGTGGTCGTTGCTTAGACGAACGAGTTGAGCGCCAGCCTCCCAAGGCGTGAGTCGGGGGACATTGTAGCCCCACTTATGCCAGTGTTCATTCGTCAACAAGCCGGAGATAGCGCGACCAGCCTGTAAATCTTGCGGACCGCGAAGTTTCAGCCCGGCGGAGAGGGCGGCGCGGGTGTTGGCGCTCAGGCGTCCGGTGCCACGTCTGAGGCGGGCCAAAAACTGGTCGGGGTAGGCGCCGGCATAGGCGACCGGTTTTTCTTGGGCCAGGAGTTGGCTGAAGAGATTATGTTCGGCCAGGAGGTCCTTGAGAGGTTGGTTAGGGTAGGGACCATAGTGCTCGCCAAGCCTGGCGGGCGCATTGAGGCCGGTCAAAATAGCCGTCTGACTCGTCCCCGATTGAGGCAGGCCAGGCACACCTAAGCTAGCATCAAGCCCCAACAAGGTGGCCCGTCCGTTACTATAACCGGCATTTGCTTTTAAAGGTTTTTGACTATTTAGCAATTGCCCCAGAAATGACATAGGATGATTGAAAAAGGGATTGGCCTCGGCATCATCGCCGAGGCCAACGCCGTCTAAAAAGACAATGAGAACTTTCTCTACAGGCATTAGCTGATACGAACGCTCACTTCTAATCCATCGCCAATACGAATGGTCTGACTATCGAGATTGGGATGATTCTGGACATAAGTAATGTAATCATCTAGCTCAAAGGCACTTTCAACCACGTTATCCGCGATGACCAGGCTACCAATTTCCAGCCGCTTATAAACGACATCAAAATAAGTCTCGTATTGTCCACTCTCGCCGTCAATGAAGAGGAGGTCAACCGGGCCTTCCTGTTCTCTCAACGTGGAGCGAGCGTCACCGACCAGGATTTCGATGGTCTCGGCTAAACCGGCTTTTTCAAAGTTGATGCGGGCCTCAGTCGCCTTCGCTTCATCTATTTCGCAGGTAACCACCTTACCCCCTAATATCTTCGCCGCCGCCGCCAACCAAAGGGTGGCATAGCCGCTGCCGGTACCAACCTCAACGATATTTTTGGCCTTAGCGCCCACGGCGATAATGTACAACAGCTTGGCTGCATCCGGGTCAAGGGCGTCAATCCCATCGGCGATGCCTCGCAGTTTTTCACGTTCATTGCGCATTTCAATTTCGGCCATCACATCAATAATCGCTTGTTCCATGCAGTCTCCTTCGATTTATGCTGAGCCTAGCTTGCAGGTTCGGTCAACGTGGAGTCCAAAGTTTTAAAGCGCTGCGGATTTGCGGGTTGGCCTCCGATTAGTGGACAACCCTATACGCTTCGCTCCTAGGACTGCGACATTATACTGTAAAATCGTGATGAATAAAAAAAGAGAGGCTGATCTAGAAATTTTGGCAGTTTTTGACAGATTGATCATTTGCTTTGGCAGTGGGCTCCTGCTGAAATGGACTTATGAAAGGTAATTTTCACCTCGAAGGATGACCATAGACGGCAGGGAAGCTTTGTCTCCTTGGGCAGGGGTTTCGAAGTTGACTCGAACATCATAAACCTTATTCTGCACCGGCTATCCGATTTGAGGCTAATCACGCATTATTTATGGAGATGGCTGAGAGGTTCGTCTATTTGAAGGACTTTCAAAGATGAAGTTCAGTTTATAATCGTAGGTATGGACACTGATTTCGGTCTCTACGAGCTCTCAAGGTAAGATGTTGCTTTAGAATTGAAACCACATCATTGCTGGCACAATGAAAAAAGGGAAGTCTATCCTGACTTACC
>JABAHQ010002864.1_pt1 | contig 18640 bp, 18 predicted proteins | sample 7062091 | NCBI WGS metagenome assembly JABAHQ01 (sample SAMN14534359, study PRJNA622989) | marine sediment metagenome | biome: marine biome [ENVO:00000428]; feature: marine pelagic biome [ENVO:01000023]; material: deep marine sediment [ENVO:00002113] | place: India: Gulf of Kutch | collected...
AGGGCCGAGAACGGCTCGTCCATCAGCAGGATTTCCGGATCGGAGGCGAGCGCGCGGGCGATGCCGACGCGCTGCTGCATGCCGCCCGACAGCTCCTTCGGCAGGCGGTCCTCGTAGCCGACCAGGTCGACCAGTTCCAGTGCATGGTCGGAAACCGCCCAGCGCTTGGACTTGGGCACGCCGCGGATTTCCAGCGGATAGGCCACGTTGTCCCGCACCGACCGGTGCGGCATCAGCGCCATATGCTGGAACACCATGCCGATCTGGGTTGCCCGCACGGCGCGCAGGTCCGACGCGGACATGCCGCCGACATCGCGGCCGAGAATCTCGATCCGGCCGGCGGTCGGCTCGATCAGCCGGTTGACATGGCGCACCAGGGTGGACTTGCCGGAGCCCGACAGGCCCATGATCACGAAGACCTCGCCCTCGTGCACCCGCAGGTGGGCGTCGCGCACCGCGCCGATCAGGCCGGCATCGGCGATCTGCTGGGCGTTGGGCTGGCCGTCGACGCGGCGCATGAAGCCGTCGGCGTCGGGCCCGAACAGCTTCCACAGGCCGCGGCAGGTCAGCTTGACCTCGCCCAACGGCTGGCGGCCGCCTGCGGCGGCGCCCGAGGGCGTGGGACTGGGCGCGGGGGACGGCACGGGGTGACTCACCCCGTTGGCGCCGGACTGCTGAGCCATGATCTCGGAACGTCCCGGGGCTGCGATTGAAAAAGGGGGCGGCGAACGCCCGGCTCGGGGCCGAGGCGTCCGCCGCGGGGGGTCGAGCGGGCGGGCGCTACTCGGCCGGGATCCAGGAGCTCCAGGTGTCCTCGTTCTCCTGGATCCACTGGTTCACCACGACGTCGGCGGGCACGCCGTCGAGGTCGACCTTGCCGATCATCGCGCCCATGTCCTCGTTGGTCATGGTGAAGTCGCGGATCGCCGCGTAGGCGGCCGGCCACTTGTCCTCGCCGCCGGCCCAGCCGACCGCCTTGATCCAGCCGCGCGGCTTGCCGCAGTCGTAAGCCATGTCCGGATTGCTGCCCCACGACGGATCGCTGTAGCACTCCGGCGTGTAGCGCGGGAACTCGACCCACTCGCCCTCGAACTTGATCGGCGCCCAGTGCGGCGTGTAGACCCAGGCCAGGATCGGCGCCTTGCGCTCGTAGGCCGACTGGATCTCGGCGAACAGCGCGGCGTCGGTGCCGGCGTGCACGACCTCGTAGTCGAGCCCGAGGGCCTCGGCCCGCTCGTCGTCGAAGCCGGACCAGGTGACCGGCCCGCCGAGGTAGCGGCCCTTGGGGTGGGTCTCGGGTGTCGAGAACGCCTTGGCGCAGCCATTGAGCGCCTTCCAGTCGGGCAGGCCCGGGCATTTCTCCTTCATGTAGAGCGGATACCACCACTCCTCGATGGCGTGCATCCCGGTCTCACCCAAGTCCACCGTCTTGCCGGTGGCCAGCGAGGCCTCCATCGCCTCCTTGCCCGTGGTCTCCCACATCTCCATGGCGATGTGCAGGTCGCCGGACTCGAGCCCGGCGAACTGGGCGATATAGTCGGCCTGCACGTACTCCACGTTGTAGCCCATGGACTTGAGCACCTCGCCCATGATGTGCGTAGTCACGTATTGGCCGGTCCAGTCGTGGATGGTGAGCTTGATCGGATCCTTGGATTCCGGCACCTCCGCCCAGGCCGGGCCGGCCAGACCCGCCGCCACCGCGAACGCCGCCACGACGCCCAGGACCGACAGCTTGGTTTTGATCTTCGCTTCCCTCATCTCGATTGCCTCCCGTTGATTTTCGCTCATCCGGACCTCGTCACAAGCCGCCGGGCCACGCTTTCGCCGCGTGCGGCCCGGGCCTTTCCCTTGATTTACGGTTCACCCGAACGCGCTTTCTTGTCGCCCCCTTAGGCCCATACCGCCGGTCCCCGGTTCCTGGACCGGCTCGGTGTGGAGCTTCCGGCCGGCCGCGATCCTTGAGGGAACGGCCGCGGGTCCGGTGCCGAGGGCAAAATGAGAAATCGGATTGCCCCGCCTGTCAAGGCAAAGCCACATAAAATCACAAAAATCCACATTGCCGGGGTCGAACCAGCGGCTTTAAACTGTCACCCCGGTGGCCCGCGCCTACCCCGCGAAAGGCGTGGGGCGCGCGGGGCGCGCATCGCGGGGAGGCTTGAGGACAGGTGCACCGTTCGGCGCGCCAGGCCGCGATACGGCGGAACCTCGACCTGCACGGCAGCTGCACCGTGGCGGGACTGGCCGAGCAGCTTGCGGTGTCCGGCGAGACCATCCGCCGCGACATCAAGACCATGGCCAACAAGGGCTTGGTCGAACGGGTCCACGGCGGCGTGGTGCTCCCCGATTTGTTCCGCGAACCCGCCTTCCAGAAGCGGCTCGAGCGCAACGCCGAGGCTAAGCGGGCGATCGCGCGCACCGCGGCAGCCCAGGTCCGCAACGGCGATTCGCTGATGCTGGACACCGGCAGCACCACGGCCTACGTGGCCCGCGCGCTGACCGAGCTGAGCGACCTCATGGTGGTCACCAACTGCGCCGACATCGCGCGCACGCTGGCGGTCAACAGCCGCAACAAGGTCTACCTGGCCGGCGGCGAGATCCGCGCCGACGACACGGCGGTCTTCGGCCCCTCGGCGATCCGGTTCGTCGAGCAGTTCCGGGTCCGCTACGCCATCCTGTCGATCGCGGCGATCGACCCGGATGACGGCTTCATGGATTTTCATCTGAGCGAGCGCGAGTTCTCGCGCGCCGTCATGGCCCGGGCCAACCAGGTGATGGTGGTGGCCGACCACTCCAAGTTCGCCCTGCGCGCCCCGGTCAAGGTGTGCGACTTCGCCGAGGTGGGCGCCTTGATCACCAACCAGCCGCCGCCAGCGCCGGCCGCCGAGCGCCTGGCGGAGGCCGGCGTCATGCTGATCGTGGCCGAGTGAGGCCGGCCGAAAGATAGCGCCAGGACGAGCGTCGCAAGCCTGCGGTGCCGCCCGGCGGGCAACGGGACGCGCGTCAGACCAGGTACCTCGCCTGGATCGTGGCGATATCGATCGAGCCCTCGTAGCGCCCAGAGCGGTTGCCGCGGAACGTGTTGCCGGCCCCGCCGGTCGTCAGGTCGAGCGTCGCATCGTCGACGAAGATGTGGGTGTAGCCGAAATCGACCTTCAGAGTCCGCGTCGGCCGATAGCTCGCGCCCATGGCCAGCCAAACGCGGTCCTCGCCCGGGATCCGCGGCGAGCGCGTCTGATCGGGAATTGGCGTCTGCTCGTAGGCGACGCCGGCCCGGAGGCTCCAATGCTCGTCGAAGCGGTAGGCGGCGCCGCCGGCCAAGAACCAACTGTCGTCCCAACGAAGAGCAATTACGTTGTCAGGCTGCGCCGGATTGTCGAAACGGATCCTGAGCTCGCGCAAACCGCTCCAGCGGGTCCAGGCCGCCTCGCCCATCACCGCGAGCGTCTCGGCGATCTCGTGGTGGAACCCGAAGGACACGGCTCCCGGCAGGCTCGCGCTGGCCGCGGCACCCGTATCGACAAACTGGCCAGACGCGTTCGAGATGCCGGTTCCCACCGGACCGCCCAGGTCGAACGCGGCCGCTCCCTCGACCTCGTGCGAGACCTTGGAACGGTAGGCGGCACCGACCCGCGTGCCTTCGAGGGGCTCGATGAGGATGCCCAGGTTGTAGCCGAACCCCCAGTCGTCGCCTTCCACCTTCGAGCGCCCGTCGTCCTGGGTCGCGGTGCCGCTGAACGCGTTGCCGAACGATCCGATGTCGATTGAGCCGAAATCGACCGCATTGCTCAGCTCGACCTCGATGTGCTGCACCTGCAGGTCGACGCCGAGCGAGAGCCAGTTGCTGGGACGATACGCCACCGCCGGGTTGATGTTGATCGCGCGCAACTCCGAGCGCAGCGCGTGATAGCGTCCGATCCAGCCGGCCTCGTATTCGGTGACCAAGCCGAAGGGCACGTTGACCCCCAGGCCCACCTTGAGGTCGCCCTCGACCTCGTACGTTGCGTAGAACGCCGGCATCAGCGCGTCGTCGGAAATGTCGCCGCCGCCGAGCCCGCCCGTGATCGGGACTGAACCGGCCAGAGCCGTCGTGCGCGCCGTCCCGGTCTGCAGCTCGGACTGCGGCGCGACGTAGCTCGCCGCGGCCAGCACCCGACTGCCCGACCGGCGTGCCATGGCGGCCGAGTTGAAGAACATGTCGCTCAAGTCCTCCGCGCCCGCCGTCGCACCGGCAAAGGCATTGCCGAGCGCCGCGCCGCTCTGCTCCTTGATCGCGAAGCCGGCCGCGTGCGCCTGCTGGGCCGCAAGCCGCGGCCGGCCTGCCCTGCGTACGACTACGCGAGGCGGGCAGCCCAAGGCGGGCACGCGCGGGCGAATGAAAAACGGATGTCTCATGGTTGCCTCCGCGACATCCCGCCGCCCTGCTTATGGTCTGCGATCCCTGTCCTCGCAAGCCCCCCGCACACACCAGCCTTGCCCGCACGCGGGCGCCCGCCGCCATGACATTGACCGCCGCGCCGGTCTTTGCGCGCGCCCGCCGCTTGGCAGCCTTGCCCAGGGCGGCTCGGGCCCAGTCTCGCCCCCCCGAGGGGGGGGGGCGGATTATCATCCCGTCAAGCACGGCGAGACTTCAACAGCGCACTCCGCCTCACCCGATTGCAGGCCGGGCGCGACCGACCGCGCGGCTTGCCGGGCCTCGACGCGCGCGAAGCGGCTGCGATAGCATGCCGCGACCCAGCCGATCCCGGACCCGCCATGGACCTGGAGCGCGTCCCGCGCGTCGCCCTCGCGCATCTGCCCACGCCCTTGGAGCCGCTCACCCGCCTGAGCCGGCACCTGGGCGGCGCACACCTGCTGGTCAAGCGGGACGACTGCACGGGTCTGGCCTTCGGCGGCAACAAGACCCGCAAGCTGGAGTTCCTCCTGGCCGAGGCGCTGGAGCAGGGCGCCGACACGGTCATCACCACGGGCGGGCTGCAGTCGAACCACGCCCGCCAGACGGCGGCGGCGGCGGCCAAGCTGGGCCTGGCCGCCGAGCTGGTCCTGACGCGCAACGTGGCGCGCGAGACGGACGACTACGAGCGCACCGGCAACGTGCAGCTCGACCGGCTGCTCGGCGCCCGCATCCACGTGCATCCGGCCGGCGTCGATCGGGCCGCGGCCATGGACGAGCTCGCCGCCGGGCTGAGGGCGAGCGGGCGCCGGCCATACGTCGTCCCCCTGGGCGGCTCGAGCGCGCTCGGCGCGCTCGGCTACGCCGAGTGCGCGCGCGAGCTGGCGGCCCAGGCCGAGGTCCGGCTCGGCGGCTTCGACTGCGTGGTCGTGGCCAGCTCGAGCGGCGGAACGCAGGCCGGCCTGACCGCGGGGCTGTCGGCCCTCGCCCACCCGGCCCGCGTCATCGGCATCGATGTGAACGCCGACCCGCACGGCGTCGAGGCGGAGGTCTGCGAGCTCACTGCGGCGACCGCGCAGCGCCTCGGAACCAACCCGAGGCGAGCGGCAGAGCGGGTCGAGGTGGTGGCGGGCTACGCGGGAAAGGGCTACGGCCTGCCCACGCCGGAGATGAAGCAGGCGGTGGAGACACTGGCACGCAGCGAGGGGCTGCTGCTCGATCCCGTGTACGGCGGCAAGGCCATGGCCGGCCTGATCGGGCTCGTCCGCCAGGGCCGCTTTGACCCGGGCGAGCGGATCGTCTTCCTGCACAGCGGCGGCGCGCCGGCGCTCTTCGCCTACCGCTCGGTGTTCGAGGACGGCGCGCCGAGCGACTGACGCCCAATCCCCTCCCGTTCGCACCCCTCGGCTCGCAAGACCCCCTGCGCCGCCGGGCCTGAGCCGTTCGGCACGGCCGGCGGGGATGCCGCGACGGCGCATCGCGTAGCACGTTGCAGCGAGGACCCCGGTACCGCAAGGGAGACGCCGGATGAAACGTCTGCTTGCGCTGGTCGCGCTTTGCACCGCCGCCGCGCTGGCGCTCGGCACGTGGCCGACCCCCGCCGCCGCCGACGGCGGTGCGCGGCATTCCGCCCGCCCCGATCAGGGGCGCGGCGGGCACCATGCCTTAAGCTTCTTCTTCGGCTCCAGGCCGGGCCATGCCTATGGCGGCCACCGCGAGCGCGGCGCGCTGCGGCATCACAAGCCCCCGCGCCGTCACAAGCTGCACCGGCATCTTAAGCTCAAACGCCACCTCAAGCTGCACTGGCGCAAGCACCTCAGGCACCGCTGGCGCAAGCACCTCAGACACCGCTGGTTCAAGCACCTCAGGCACCGCTGGCACAGGCACCGCCACGCCCGCGCCCGGTCCGGCCCGCACCCCCACCAGTACCGGGGCTGGCGCTTCGGCTACCGCACCGGGCCCGGCAGGCTTTAGGTCCTGCACGGCAGCCATATCACCACCCAACGCAATTCATCGCCGACCTCGACGCCCGCTCCGGCTCTGTGCCAACCGCCAAGCCCGCGTCCGGATGGTGTCTCGCCGTTGCGGCAGGTGCCGCCCACTACGCCCGCGCGGCGCGCGCCGGGTGCGAGGATCCGGTCGATGGATCGGCTCGAATTCCCGGCGCGCCCCCGCCTGCGCGGTAGGCCGGGCCGCGCGGCTTTGCTATGATGTTTTGAGTACGGCGATTGTCGAGGCCGCGAGCGGCCGCGCAGGCGGGAGCGCATCGGACCGCTGAGGCCCAGCCACCGGGACCGCCACGGCACGGCTGCGCCGGCGTGGCGCGCCGGATGCGGTTGCGGCAACAGCCTCGGGCGGAGAGCCACACGCACGCAACGACAGGGAGGTTCGAACGGACAATGACCTTGCACAACGCAAAGAGCCATCTCGTCGCTCTGGCCGGCTTGCTGTGCCTGGCCCTCGTGATGCTGTGGCCCACGACGGTGCTGGGCGAGGGCGGGTCGTGGCAGGAGGAGCGGGCGGCGGGGACGGCGGCGTATCGGGCGGGCGACTACGCGGCGGCGGAGGCGCGGCTGCGGGCGGCGCTGGAGCGGGCGGAGCGGTTTGGCTCGCGCGATGCGCGCCTGGCGGCGACGTTGAACGACCTGGGGCTGACGTATTTCCGCATGGGGCGCTACGCCGAGGCCGAGCCCTTGCACGAGCGGGCGCTGGCGATCCGCGAGCGGGTCTACGGGGCGGAGCACCCGCAGGTGGCGGCGACGCTGAACGACCTGGGGTTTTTGTATGTGCAGCTGGGCCGCTACGCCGAGGCGGAGGGTTTGTACAAGCGGGCGCTGGCGATCCGCGAGCGGGTCTACGGGGCGGAGCACCCGGAGGTGGCGCGCTCGTTGAACAACATGGGCTCGCTGTACCTGGAGCAGGAGCGCTACGCCGAGGCGGAGGTGCTGTACCAGCGGGCGCTGGGCATTGTGGGCAAGACGCTGGGCGAGGGGCATCCCTACGCGGCGGCGAGCCTGAACAACCTGGCGGCGCTCTACCACGACCAGGGCCGCTACGCCGAGGCCGAGCCGCTCTACCAGCGGGCGCTGGCCATTGCCGAGAAGACGCTGGGCCCGGCGCACCCGCAGGTGGCGGCGAGCCTGAACAACCTGGCGCTGCACTACGACCAGCAGGGCAAGCTGGGCGAGGCCGAGCCGTTGTACCGGCAGGCGCTGGGGGTGGCCGAGAAGACGCTGGGCCCGGCGCACCCGGACGTGGCGGCGAGCCTCGACCACCTGGCGGTGCTGTACACCGCGCAGGGCCGCTACGAGGAGGCCGAGGCGCACCACCGCCGCGCCCTGGAGATCCGCCGCGCCGCGCTCGGCCCGGGCCATCCGCTGGTCGCCCAGAGCCTGGAGACCTACGCCGAGCTGCTCGCCCAGACCGGGCGCAACACCGAGGCCAAGCGCGCCCTCCTGCTCGCCGCCTCCATCCGCGCCAACGCCGCCAAGCTCAACCAGCCCAGGCCCGACCAACCGCAGACCCCGGAAAAGGCCGCCGTCAAGAGGCTCAAGACCACGGAGTGATCCTCCCGGCCAGAGGAGAGGCGAGGGCCCGGCGGGGCCGCCCGCAACGGGGCGTTCCCCCCGGCCCTCGCCGTCGGGCTTGGCGGCCTGGTCTTCGGCGGGCGGTTCGGGCTCCCGTCCACCGTCAACCTCGCCGACTTCGGCCGGCTCGGCGCCTGAGAGATACACGGCGGGCGCGGCGGGCGGCGCTCAGTCGTCGGCGGCGCAGGGCCAGGCGGCGGGCGGGCTGAGGCCGGGCGGCAGCTTGGTCGCCGGGTCGCCGCAGGCCAGGTCGAGTTGCGCCTGGGTCAGGCCCTTGCTCCGCGACAGGTCGGCGCCCTCGAAGCGGGCGAGCAGCAGGTAGGCCCCGGTGAAGTCCACCCCGTTCAGGTCGACCCCGGTGAAGTCGGCGCGCGCGATATAGGCGTGGCTCAAGTCCACCTTGTCCAGCTTCGCCTCCCGGAACACGGCGCGCCCGACCTCGGCCTTGGACAGATCGGCGCCCGTGAGATCCGCGCCGCTGAGGTCGGCCCGCGGCAGCTCCGCCTTGGCCAGCTTGGCGCCCGCCATGTTCGCGGCCTTGAAATTGGTCCGGTCGCCCTGCGCCTTGCTCATGTCGGCGCCTTGCAGGTTCGCGCCCTGCAGGCGGGCGTGCGCCAGGTCCGCCCGGACGAGGACCGCCCCGTCCAGCTTGGCCTCGGCAAGGTCGCTCTGGCTGAGATCGGTGCGCTTCAGGATGGCGCCGCTCAGATCCACGCCGCGCAGGATCTTGCGTTCCTTGTCGCACCTGCTCCAGTCGACGCCGGGCCCCGGTCGGTCCCGGCATTCGCCGAGCGCGGCGGGCGAGCCCAGCGCCAGCATTACGGGCAGCAGCACGCCCAGGCGGAGCAAGACCTTGATGGCCGTCATGGCGAACCTGTCCCCTCAGGTGCACGAATGGGTCGGCGATGGTACTCGAAATCGACTGGCGCAGGGAAGCGAAGCGACCCCCTGGCGCGGCCCGCCCGAAGGCAAGAGCCGGGCGCGGCGGCGATGCCGGTCATTCCTCGGGCGCCTCGCGCAGCACGTAGCCCTCCGGGCAGTAGGCGTCGCCGTTCTCCCTCCACAGCACGTCAACCGAGCGGGACCCGGCCGTGACCGGGAAGACGCTCTCGACCGGCTCGCACACGCACTCGGTCGTCTGGCACCTGAGCTCCATGCCGGGGATCGGCTCCTGCACGCAGGCCGCGAGCGCCGCCACCAGCATCGGCGCACAGACGACTCGTGACATGGCCGCAACCGCCCCCCGTGTCGTTCGCCCCGCCGCACGGGGCGGGCGCGCCCGGCTATTGATAATACGCTCGCCGGTGGGCTTCAACGCGCGGGTTGCGGCCCGGCCGGGCGAACCCAGGCCGGCCCACTCCCCACACCCGGCGCCGGGCGATGCACGGCGGGATCCTAGCGCTTCCTGAGCCGCCGCACAGCGGGCCGCCACCAAACCAGGCTCAGACCGAGCACGCCGAACACCACTCCGGTCGGCGCGGCTGCCGCCGCGATTGCCGCCTCGGACAGGCCCAAGACGACGCCGATGACGGCGACGATCAGCCCGGCGAGAACCGCGCCGGCATAGCCGCACGCGACCGACCAAACCACCTTCCCCATGGCCCCAGACAAGTCCCTAGATCAAAGTAACCCAGCCAGTTCCCCATACACGATTTTTTAATAAACTTTTAGCCGTTTGTCAATAAATTTCAATATTTTAACCAATTATCTTAACTCTGCTTGGCGCGGCGCCCCGACGGCCGCGTTCCCAGGGTCGGGCAAGGCCCGGGCCTTCCGCGCGGGCGGCGGGACGGCCCCGGGGCCGCTCGGGCGGGCGCCGGCCGCGCGGCTTGTCATTTGCCGTTGCCGCGCGCACATCTGTGGTGACGAGACCTCCGCCGCCAGGGCGGCGCCGCGACCCGCGCGAGCGATGCAAAGACCGCACGTCAACTACCGCCGCTTGAGGACTGCGCCGCGCGTGCTCAGGGTGCTGCTCGGCGTGCTCATGGTCATCGGCGGGATCTTCGGCTTCCTGCTGCCGGTCCTGGGCTTCTGGATGGTCCCGCTGGGGCTCGCGGTGATCTTCCTGGACACGGTTCTGGTGCGACGCACCTGGTCGCGCCTGCGCAACTGGTGGAGGCATAGGGCCAAGCCCGACAAGGGCCTCACGCCGCGCTGACGCGCCGCCCCGTCGAGTGCGAACGCGGGCCCTCCCTATCCGCTCGGCCCCGCACGCACGCGGGCCCGGAGCCGACACGACTCGTCTGGCCGCGCGCGCTGTGCCAAGCTTCGAGCGGTCAGGGCAGGGCGCCGCCGAGCCGGTACCGCTTCAGGGTGGTCGTGGGCGAGGCCTGAGCGAGAGGCGCATGGGCACAGTGATGGCGCGCACCGGCACGAGCGAGAGCGTGGCGCGAGCCCCGCGCCGCAGGGCGGCGAGCCTGTCGCTGGCCGCTGCGTTCGTCCTGCTGGGCGGCTGCGCGGGCGGCAATGCCCCCGCCGAGCCGGCGGGCGTGCCGGGGACGCCCGCAAAGCCGGCGCCATCGGAGCACAGCGCCGCGGCCTCGGGCAGCCTCGCGCTCGCGCTCGGTNNCATGGCCGCGGCGCAGCCGACGCTGGGCGAGTTGCGGCGCACCCGGGCCGCCGGCCTGCTCGCCGATCAGGCGAACGCCCGTTACACGGGCGAGCGCCTGACGCCCGCGACCGCGGCCGAGGGCGCGCCGCCGCCGACGCCGCGCCAGGGCGCGCCAGAGCCGAAACGCCTGCCGCAGCATGCCGCGGCGCCCGCCGCGCCGGCCGCGGCCCGGCCCGCGTCGGCGGGCTCGCTGCGTGTGCAGGTGGCCGCGCTGCGCAGCCAGGCCGTGGCCAGGCGGACCCGGAGGGATCTGCTGCGCGCCTTCCCGGACCTGCTCGGCCAGCGTGCGCTCGTCGTCGAGCGCGCCGACCTCGGTGAGCGTGGCGTGTTCTATCGGATCCGCAGCGGGCCGTTGGCGAGCCGCGGCGCGGCGCAGGCGCTGTGCCGGCGCCTGCGGGCGCGCGGTCAGGCCTGCTTCGTGGTGACGCCGGAGTGAGGCCGCGCGCTCCGGCTCACTCGACCTCGTTGAGGAAGCGCGCGGCCCCGGCGAGGCGGCCCAGGCTGTAGCGGTCGATCGCCACCGCCTTGACCAGCGCATAGACCGCCGAGCCGGGCCGCAGCCCCAGCTCCTGCAGCGAGCGCCGGGTCACGCGGGCCCAGAGCGCGGCCTCGCCGGCGTCGAGCCGCACGTCGACCTGCGGGCCCGCCTCGGTGCCGATGTCGCGGACCACGCAGGGGACCACGTTGAGGATGCTGGTCCCTTGCGGCGGCACAACGGCGAGCGAGACGTCGCGGGCGCGGATGCGCACGCGCAGTTCGGTGCCGCGCGGCAGATCGAGACGCGGCACCAGGAGCCGGCCGCCGTTGAAACTGAGCTCGCTCAGGGCGAAGGCCTCGTCCTGTCCCTCGACGCGCGCCTGCAGGACCGCGCCGGCCTCGTAGCGCCCGGTGAGCGGGCGCAGGTCGAGCCGGCTGGTCAGCTCGGCGAGCGCGCCGACCGCCTCGACCCGGCCCTCGGACATGAGCACCATGGTGTCCGCCAGGCGGACGATCTCCGGCATGGCGTGGCTGACGTAGACGATGGGCAAGACGAGCTCGTCGCGCAGGCGCTCGATGAAGGGCAGGATCTCCTCCTTGAGCGGCTGGTCGAGCGCCGCGAGCGGCTCGTCCATGAGCAGCAGGCGCGGATTGGCCAGCAGCGCCCGGCCGAGCGCCACGCGCTGCTTCTCGCCGCCCGACAAATCGCGCGGCCGGCGCCCGAGCAGAGTCTCCAGGCCGAGCAGGGCGACGATTTGGTCGAGCTCGATGCGGCGCTCGCCCGGCGGCACCCGGCGCAGGCCGTAGGTCAGGTTGCCGCGCACGCTGAGGTGTGGGAACAGGCGGCCTTCCTGGAACACGTAGCCGAGGCGGCGGCGCTCGGGCGCCAGGTCGAGGCCGCGCGCGGAATCGAAGACCGGCGCGCCGTTCACCGCAATGCGCCCGCTGTCCGGACGCAGCAGGCCGGCCAGCATGTTGATCAGCGATGTCTTGCCGGCGCCGGAGCGGCCGAATAACGCCACGATTCCATGGGCTTCACAGGAGAAGCTGGCGTCTATCCTGAAGTCGCCCAGGCGCTTCTTGACAGCCACGTCCAGCATCGCGCTAGCCGTCGATGCGGGCGCGCAGGCGGCGCGCGGTGTATTCGGACGCGCCCAGCGCAGCCAGCGACAGGGCGACCGAGAGCGCCGCCAAACGCAGCGCCTGCACCTCGCCGCCCGCCGTCTGGGTCAGGCTGAACAGGGCGAGCGGCAGGGTGCGCGTCTCGCCCGGGATGTTGGCGGCGAAGGTGATGGTGGCGCCGAACTCGCCGAGGCTGCGGGCGAAGGCGAGCAGCGCGCCGACCAGGATGCCGGGCGCCATGAGCGGCAGGGTGACGGTCAGGAAGACCTCCGGCGGGCGCGCGCCGAGCGTGCGTGCCGCGGCCTCCAGGCGCCGGTCGACGGTCTCGAGCGACAGGCGCATGGCGCGCACCATGAGCGGGAAGGCCATGACCGCGGCAGCGAGCGCCGCGCCCTGCCAGGTGAAGGGCAGGCTCACGCCGAACAGCCGGAACAGCACCTGGCCGAGCGGACCCTCGCGCCCGAGCAGCACCAGCAGCAGGTAGCCGACCACCACGGGCGGCAGGACGAGCGGCAGATGCACCACGGCGTTGAGCGCGCCCTTGCCGGGAAACTCGCGGCGCGCCAGCAGCCAGGCCACGAAGAGGCCGACCGGAAGGCTGGTCGTCACGCTCCACAGGGCGACGCGCAGGCTGAGCAGCAGCGCCTCGCTCTCCAGCGGGCTGAACCCCGGCATCGCGCCTCAGCCCTCCGCCGCGGCCGGCACGGTGAAGCCGTGGGCCCGGAAGATGGCGGCCGCCTCGGGGCCGCGCAGGAAGGCGTGGAGCGCCATCACCGCGGGGCGGCGGCGCCCGCTCACCACCGCCAGCGGATAGACGATGGGCGGATGGCTGTCGGCCGGGAAGCGATCCACCACGCGCACGCGCGGCGAGATCCGGCCGTCGCTCGCGTACACGATGCCGGCCGCCGCCTCGCCGCGGTCGACCAGCGCCAGGGCCGCGCGCACGTCGCCGAGGAAGGCGGCCCGTTCGCCCACCTGCGGCCAGACCCCGAGGTGCTCGAGCGCGGCCTTGGCGTAGATGCCGGCCGGCACGTGCGCCGGGTCGCCCATGGCGAGGCGCCGCTCGGCCAGGGCCTCGGCCAGGGCGAAGCCGGGCCCGATCGCCAGCTCGAGCGGGCTGTCGCGCGGCGCGATCAGGACCAGGACGTTGCCGAGCAGGTCGGCCCGGGTCTCCGCCTCGATGGCGCCGCGCCGCGCCAGCTCGTCCATCCAGGCCGAGTTGGCGGACAGAAACAGGTCCGCCGGGGCGCCGCGCGCGATCTGCTGGGCCAGCGTCGAGGACGCGGCGAAGACGCAGCGCACCGCAGCGCCGCCGCGCGCCTCAAAGGCGCGCGCCACGGCGGTGATCGCGTCCGTGGTGCTGGCCGCGGCGAACAGCATGACCGGGTCCTCGGCGCGCGGCGTCGCGCCGGCCGCGAGCGCGAGCAGCCCCGCCGCCCAGGCGACACGCGCGGCGCGCACGCTCAGCCGGCGCAGCCCGGCGGGCACGAGCCGCCCAGGGTTGCCGGGTCTCGAAATGGGTTGGTCCTCCGCCTGGTTATATCGTCTCATATATAACGAACTCGCCGGCGCGGGACAAACCGGGACACGGGCTGGCGGAGGCGCCCGGGATCGCTGGGCCGAATCGAGCGAACACGGACGCTCTCGGCCCGCTCATGTGCGCCGCGCCGGCGCGCACGGGCGGCGCGGCGGCTCGGCGAGCAGCGTGCGAAAGGCGGCCATGTCGCGTTCGAGATACTCCTGCGCCCCGGCCTCCATGTCGCGGTAGCGCGCGAGCGCCTCGCGCCCGAGCGGGGTCAGCCGGGCGCCGCCGCCGCCGGCGCCGCCGCGCGAGGCCTCGACCAGCGGCGCGCGGAAGCACCGGTTCATGGCGTAGACCAGGAGCCAGGCGCGCCGGTAGGACATGCCCATGCGCCGCGCCGCCCGACTGATCGAGCCCTCCTCGACGATCGCCTGCAACAGGTCGGCCTTGCCGGGCCCCATGGCGATGGACGAGCCCATGAGCACGCGCAGGCGCGCTTCGCTCACGACGGACCCCCGCCGGTCTCGCCGTACAGCGCCTGCGGGTCCGCCTCGACCGGGAGAACCGCGTGCAGCGCGCCGCCCGCCTCCAGCTTGCGGTAGAAGCAGCTGCGCCGGCCCGTGTGGCAGGCCACGCCGGTCTGATCGACCTTGAGCAGCACGGTGTCGCCGTCGCAGTCGATGCGCAGCTCGACGAGGCGCTGGACCTGGCCCGAGCGCTCGCCCTTGCGCCACAGGGCGCGGCGCGAGCGCGACCAGTAGCAGACCCGGCCGGTGGCCAGCGTCTCGGCCAGCGCCGCGCGGTTCATCCAGGCCATCATGAGCACCTCGCCGCTGTCGTGCTGCTGCGCGATCGCGGGGACGAGCCCGGCCTGGTCGAAGGTCACGGCCTCCTCCATGGCGGCGGGAAGCGCGGGCGCTTGGCTCATCTGTCTTCTCCATGTCCGGCGGCCTCTCCGGCGGCGCGGTTCAAGCGCTCGAAGCCGGCTTCAAGATCGGCGATCAGATCCTCGGGATCCTCCAGGCCGGCGTGCACGCGCAACACCGGGCCGGGCGCCTCCCAGGTCGTGGCGGTGCGCACCCGCTCCGGCTGCACCGGCAGGACAAGGCTTTCGTAGCCGCCCCAGCTCACCCCCATGCCGAACAGGGCCAGGCCGTCGAGCATGGCCACCACCGCGTCGCTCGGGTAGGGGTGGAGGAGGGCGCCGAACAGGCCCGAGGCGCCGCGGAAGTCGCGCCGCCACAGCGCGTGCCCCGGGTCGTCCGGCAGGGCGGGGTGCATGACCCGCGCCACCTCCGGGCGGGCCTGCAGCCACTCGGCCAGCTTCACGCCGGTCTCGTGGTGCCGCGCCAGGCGCACCGACAGCGTGCGCAGGCCGCGCAGCGCCAGGTACACGTCGTCGGGCGCGACGGCGTGGCCGAGCGAGACCACGGTGCGCCGGACGTGCTTGTAGTGCGCCTCATGCGTCACGACGAGGCCGAGCATGGCATCGGCATGGCCGACGACGTACTTGGTCCCGGCCACAATCGAGACGTCGACGCCGCACGCCAAAGGATTGAAATAGAGCGGAGTGGCCCAGGTGTTGTCCGCGATGCTGACCACCCCGGCGCGGCGCGCCGCCGCGGCGATCGCGGGGACGTCCTGCACCTCGAAGGTGAGCGAGCCCGGAGATTCCAGGTAGACGAGCCGGGTGTTCGGCCGGATCAGCTCCGCGATCCCGGCGCCCACCAACGGGTCGTAATAGGTGGTCTCCACGCCGAAGCGTCGCAGCAGCACATCGCAGACCCGGCGCGTCGGCTCGTAAGCGGAGTCGGTGACCAGGATGTGGTCGCCGGCGGCGGTGAAGGCGCTCAGGGTGCTCGTGATCGCCGCCAGCCCGGTGGGAACCGCGATCGCCCCGTAGCCGCCCTCCAGCTGCGCAATCGCATCCTCCAGGGCGAAGGTGGTCGGCGTGCCGTAGCGGCCGTAGCTGAGGTTGCCCTTGCCGATCTTGTCGCGCAGCGCCTCTTCGAGCTCCGCCACCGTCTCGAACAGCAGCGTCGAGGCGTGATAGACGGGCGGATTGACCACGTGGTGCTGGCGCTGCGGGTCGCGGCCAAGCCGGCCCAGCAGGGTGTCGATCTTGTAGTCGGTCTCGCGCCGCTTGCGGCTCATGCCTTGTCCTCTCGCGCGTGCAGGCGCCGTCCCGGTGGTTCGAGTTTCCGGCGGCGCCGGTCCCGCCGCGAGCGGCCGGGTTCGGCAACGGCTCGGCCCGGCGCACACCCCTTGCCATATCGGCGCCGCGCGGCCGATGCCCCCGGCCCCGGACGCGCGCGCTGCCGCCCGGGGCGGCCCAATTTCACGGTGCTGTTTGCGAAAATGTGGCCGCCTCGGGTCCGAGTGCTGTTGCGTTTCAGGGCCGTATGTTACATGGTTTGGGCTCAGGATCGAGTGCGGCCTGCAAGCTCCAGGCCCGTGGTCGGACGACACCGAGCGGGCCGCGGCTCGTGCACAATTACAATTCGAACTACAGGGAAGGTTCTTTCCATGAAGGTATTGAAAGGTCTACTTGCCGTTGCGGCGGCAACCGCGGTATCGGCCGCTGCCTCGGCTGGAACGCTTGACGACATCCGCGCGAAGGGCTTCCTCCAATGCGGTGTGCACGAGGGCCTGCCGGGTTTCGCAAGCCTCAACCAACAGGGCACATATGTCGGCATCGATGTCGACGTCTGCCACGCCATCGCCGCCGCGGTCTTCGGCGATTCCGGCAAGGTGAAGTTCACCCCGCTGACCGCCAAGGAGCGCTTCACCGCCCTGCAGTCCGGCGAGATCGACGTGCTGTCGCGCAACACCACCTGGACCGCCACCCGCGACAACTCGCTGGGGCTCAACTTCACCGCCACCACCTTCTACGACGGCCAGGGCTTCATGGTGGCCAAGGACCTGGGCGTGGAGAGCCCCGACCAGTTCGACGGCGCCTCCATCTGCATCCAGTCCGGCACCACCCACGAGCTCAACCTGGCCGACTACTTCCCCTCCCGGGGCATCGAGATCCGGACCGTCACCTTCGATACCCCCGACCAGACCGCCCAGGGCTTCGCCAGCGGCCGCTGCGACATCCTGACCTCCGATACCTCCCAGCTCAGCGCCCTGCGCCTGCAGCTGCCGGAGCCGGACAGCGTCGAGATCCTCGAGACGCTGATCTCCAAGGAGCCGCTCGGGCCCGTGGTGCGCCAGGGCGACGACCAGTGGTTCGACATCGTCCAGTGGTCGATCTTCGCCATGGTCAACGCCGAGGAGCTGGGCGTGACCTCCGGGAACGTCGATGAGATGCGCGAGGACGCCCCCAACCCCCAGGTGGCGCGCCTGCTGGGCGTGGACGGCAACTATGGCGAGCAGCTGGGCATCGGCAATGACTGGGCCTACAACATCATCAACCACGTCGGCAACTACGGCGAGGTGTTCGCCGCCACCGTGGGCGAGGACTCGCCGATGCAGATCAGCCGCGGCATGAACGCCCTGTGGAACGAGGGCGGCATCCTCTACGCGCCGCCGGTGCGCTGAGGCCTCCCGACTCCTGAACGCGAGACGGCACCGCGCGGCCTGGCCGCGCGGTGCCTCCCTGGGTAGGTCCACGAGGTTTCGACATGCTGCGTTCTTCCTCACGGGAGCGGGGGCCGCTGTGGCGCGACCCCGCCTTCCGTGCCCTGCTGGTGCAGGGCATCCTGCTGCTGGCGCTGGGGGCCTTCATCGCCATGGTGGTGTCCAACACCCTGGCCAACCTCGAGGCCCGGGGCATCACCACCGGCTTCGGCTTCCTCCAGGAGCGCGCCGGCTTCTCCATCCCCCAGACGCTGATCGCCTACTCCGGCGACAGCACCTACGGCCGCACCTTCGTGGTGGGGCTGCTCAACACCCTGCTGGTCTCCGCCATGGGCATCGTGGCGGCGACCCTGATCGGCTTCGCGGTGGGCATCGCCCGGCTCTCGCCCAACTGGCTGCTGGCCCGGCTGGCCACCGCCTACGTCGAGATCTTCCGCAACATCCCGCTGCTGCTGCAGATCTTCTTCTGGTACTTCGCGGTGCTCCGCACCCTGCCGAACGTGCGGCAATCCATCAACATTTTCGACGTGTTCATCCTCAACAACCGGGGGGTTTACCTGCCCGATCCCACGCCGCTGGTGGGCTTCTACCCGTTCCTGATCGCGGTGTTCGTGGCCTGCGTGGCGGTCTATTTCCGGGCGCGGCACGTGAAGCGGGTGCAGGACCTGACGGGCGAGCAGCTTCCGATCCTGCTGCCCTCGCTGGCGGTGCTGGTCGCCATCCCCGGGCTGGTGTGGCTGGTGCTGGGGGCGCCGGTGACGCTGTCCTACCCTGAGCTGAAGGGATTCAACTTCCAGGGCGGGCTCAACCCCTCGCCGGAATACGCCGCGATGCTGATGGGGCTGTCCATCTACCACGCCTCCCAGGTGGCCGAGATCGTGCGCAGCGGCATCCAGGCGGTCTCTCCGGGCCAGAAGGAGGCGGCGTCGGCGGTGGGGCTGCGGCCGGGGTTCGTGATGCGGCTGGTGGTGCTGCCGCAGGCGCTGCGGGTGATCGTGCCGCCGCTGACCAGCCAGTACCTGAACCTGACCAAGAACAGCTCNNCAGGCGATGCGGATCATCATTCCGCCGCTGACCAGCCAGTACCTCGGGGTGACCAAGAACAGCTCCCTGGGGGTGGCCATCGCCTTCCCCGAGCTGGTCAGCGTGGGGGGCACCATTCTCAACCAGAGCGGGCAGGCCATCGAGATCATCGCCCTCACCATGGCGGTATATCTGGCGGCCAGCCTGCTCATCTCGATTTTCATGAACTGGTACAACGCCAGGATGAAGCTGGTGGAGCGATGAGCAGCGAAATCACCACCACGGTGGGCCACCTGGAACCGGGCCCGCCGAAGATGACCATCGGG
>JABAHQ010008061.1_pt2 | contig 18638 bp, 20 predicted proteins | sample 7062091 | NCBI WGS metagenome assembly JABAHQ01 (sample SAMN14534359, study PRJNA622989) | marine sediment metagenome | biome: marine biome [ENVO:00000428]; feature: marine pelagic biome [ENVO:01000023]; material: deep marine sediment [ENVO:00002113] | place: India: Gulf of Kutch | collected...
AAAATGAGTTAAGACCTATATGGGTATGCCCTCCCCAGAGAAGAATTTTCCACAAAAAACAAAAAAAACCCGACCCATGGGTCGGGCTTTTTTACCCTGCGATAGCAGGCTTTTCTGGCAGATACCGGCGGAATCTTTCGGAGATCCGCTCCAACTAAAGCCCGATTACAGGACGAAGGCGTCCTCGCGGTCCATATCGTTGACCACAATCCATTTGCCGCCGCCTTGCACCACTTTGGCCTCCCAGTCCTTCAGGCGGTCGAGATATTCCTGGGGATTCACATTATCAGAGCGCAATTTCGTCACATTGAGCGCCTGCACGGTAAACCCGTCCAGCGTCAGGGTAAAATCACGCACGTAATTTTTGGGAAGCTCCTCTTTCAGGTCCGAATAAATCATGACATATTTTTCCGCCACTCCCACCTCATTCAGGAATTCGACCGCTTGGAGCAATCCTCCCGAAATATCGGTGTATTGACTGCCTTTGACCGATTTGACGAACTTGTCAATGGTTTCAGCGAACATTTTCTTTTGATTGTTCGAAACCGAAGGCCGCGCGTCAAAGGTCACCTTGGCGACGATATCCTTCTCGCTGAAACTGCCGCTGTCAATCCGGGCAACCACCAGAGAATCGCCAGGCCCCAGGGTGGCCAGCAGATAATTGATGATCTGCTGAGCTTTTTTCAACTCCTTGGTATACGTTCCGGAGGTATCCAGCAAAAGATAAACTCCGCGTCCGCTTCCTGTGTTTTCGCTGTCCGCACAGGAAGCCGTCATCAAACAAAAAACCATAAGTACAGCAACCAGTGTTTTTCTCATTTGGCCACCTCCCCTACTTCAAATTTTGTTTCCGATAAACCGATGGGGGAAACCGCCGGCTTTTCACTCTCCGGCTTCTCATTTCCGGCATGCCCTGAGGACCGTTTGCCCAACATGCGTTCGATCCACAGGGGCAGGAAAATAAACGCGTCATAAACATAAGTCAGCCATTTTCCAAAATGGCGGAATCCATTGCCGGTGGCACGCAAGCCGGTAGCGGTCCCCTGAACCATAAACACGACCATGTCACCCAGAACCACCCGGGACGAATGGCCCAGCGATTCCAGGGGAATCGCCACCAAAGCCAGAGCGAACGGCAGAATAAATCCCAATACCATCTGACCCAGCATGGGAATCCATTTGTTGATTCCGGTGACCTCCACTATTTGTTCCACACCACCGGCGGTCAAAGATTGCCGCAAGGCGCTTAACTCCGCCGCGATGTGGTCACGCATGAAAGCCAGGGCGGATTCCACGCCGGCCAGAGTCAAAAGAAAGATGAAAGAAATCCAGACCAGACGGATCCTCAATTTGTCATCCAACGCTCCGATCACCGGAAACATGCGGGTGAATCTCAGTGCTTCCATCAGGAAAATTCCCAGAGACATTTCCACCAGGATGATGATCAGTGCGGCAAATTCAGACACCTTGAACTTGCCGATCATTGCCGTGGCCCCGACCATTTCGGACATGGGCAGGGCTATCAGATTAAAGTTGATGATGGCGCCGCCGACGGCAATCACCACCACCAGCAGGGAATAGGCGAACTGAATGGAGGCCGAGGACCTTAAGGTCCGCTCGGCTTTCTGCGACCCCTGGCAAATCTCTTCATACTGATTCATGTGCCGATCGATATCCTTGGAACGATCGATCAGCCGTTGAACGGTTTTGCCGGTTTCATCGATGGTATTGGCCAGCCGCCTCCAGTACGGCCGCATGCCCTGCAACAACCTGTGTCTTTGTGATACGGACTGCCGGAATTCATTAATCACTTGCTTTTGATGTTTTTGGGAAGCGTTGTGGATGCTTTCCAGGATATTGGCGGTCAGCGGATTGTTTTTATGATTCACTTTCAGCTTCGCTACCGACTCCACCGCTTCCACCCATTCCGGAGGCGGCGGCAACACCTGACCGCTTTTTTTGTAGTCGTCGTCGATATGTGAAATTTGATCCGACATCATCCTTTGAAGGGCGGGATATTTTCCCAGGTCGCGCTCCACCATGGCGTTGACGCGGAAAAACTCGCGTTCGATTTTTCCCTCCACCTGTTCCTTGCCCATCTCGAGAAGAACTTCCCGGTTTCGGTCCTTGAGCTTTTTAGCCGATTGTCCCAGCGAGCGGGATAAAATCCGGAAGCTGGTGTAAATCATATTCATGAATTGAACGATGACGTGGTGCATGTGTGGCCGCCCCATATAAAACGCCACCATCGCCAGAATGACCAGTGTCAGCATTGAAAGACCCGGCTGATCGGGAAACAGCATCAAACCTTTCAATACCGAATTGCTTGTATTCATTGTCTCTACTCCTCAAAAAAACTAAATTTTAACCGAACCCGCGGATGGGCCGCACAATCCGTGCCTAATGAATCTCTTTCTTTGGAAAATCGCTTTAAAAACCAATAAAGGTGCAAGGGGTATGCCAATCCGCATAAAAAAATGCTCAACAAAAAAGACACTGATTTATCGCTCTTTAAAGTTTTGCTGGATTCTGGTATTTCTAACCATCGTTATTTTTTTTATCAATCTGTCTGATAAATTGGACGTCAAGATCATGACTGTGCAGGAATTTTGACATCTGTGGGACTAAACGGCTCCTACACAGGAATTAGAAGGTGGTTTTGATTTGCGGTTTAATTATTTTAAGGGAAGAAATCAAACGCAGAGGATTCAGGCCCGGCCTTTCAACATTCCATGCCAGTATAGGACGGGGAGGAGATAACGTTTAAGCAGATACATGCTGTAGCGCTCTTTCCTTTGATCGAAGGGAAAGGTTTCCGCCGGCTGGCCGTCGTAATCGAATTCCGCCAGGATCAACCGTCCGTAACCGGTGATCAACGGGCAGGAGGTGTACCCGTTATAACGTTCGGTCATGGGTTGCCGGTCACGCAGGGCTAAAAGGTTGTCCACCAGGACCGGAGCCTGCTTGCGAATCGCCGCGCCGGTTTTGGCGGTCGGCAGGTTGCTGACATCGCCCAGCCCGAAGACATTGGAAAATTTTTTGTGTTGCAGGGTATGAGGATCCACATCCACCCATCCGTCGGTATCCGCCAAAGAACTTTCACGGATAAAGTCCGGCGCGCTTTGCGGTGGGGTGACGTGAAGCATCTCATAAGGAAGGGTTGCGCGCTCACCCGTGTCCAGATTTTCAAAAATGGCTTCCTTTCGATCCGGCCGAATCTCCACCAGATTGTTTCTGAACCGGGTGATGATTTTCCGCTCCTTCACCAGCCGATCGAGGGTTTGCGCGTAATGAGCAACACCGAAAATTCCCGCCTTGGGGGTGGCGAAAATCACATTCGCCTTATCCCTCAGCCGGTGTTGCTGCAAATAGTGTTCGGCCAGCCACATGATTTTCTGCGGAGCGCCGCCGCATTTGGTTTCGGTGGCGGGAAACGTAAAGATGGCATTGCCCTCTTTGAAATTTTTGAGAAACTCCCAGGTTTTATCCGCGTAATCATAGGCAAAATTACTACACACGCCGTTTTTCCCAATGGCTTCCTTTAACCCCGGAATCTGGTCCCAATTCATTTGAATCCCCGCGGCAACAACCAGGTAGTCATAAGTCAGTTTTGAGCCGTTGCGCGTGATCACTGTATTTTGCTCAGGAAGAATTTGCTCCGCGTAATCCTGGATCCACACGGCCCCTTTGGGAACAACGGACTCCATAGGCCGGACGGTTTCCTCCTTATCCACGACCCCGGCGCCCACCAATGTCCACAACGGCTGATAAAAATGATTGCCGGAAGGTTCGACGATGGCAAGGGTGCCCTCGGCCTCATTTAAAATCCGGCTGGCCACCGTGATTCCAGCGGTGCCGCCTCCGATAATGACAAACTCAAAATGCCGGGTCTCCGGATTGGGCGAAGTCATCGGTCCCCTCTCTTGAAAATGAAATCCAAATGCGATCAAAACTCGATCGCCCTGTTTATAAGATACCGCGGGAAAGAGGGAGGATTCTTAAAAAATTTAGAGAAAAAACCGGATGAGCCGGAATAAATCAGAGGGATTGAGAATCGCGCCGATTGGCGGTTTCGCGGGCCAATTCCTGTTCAAAACGCTTTAACTCCGCGTGGGGAATACGGACATGAAAACTGAAGTAGTTGTCCTCCTTATTTTTCATCGCCCGTAAAATCTCGACATATTTACCGAACCGGCCGGAGAGTTTCTCCATCACATCGGACAAGCCGGAGCGGCCTCCCTTGATGGCTTTCAAACTGGTCGCGGCGGAAAAATAATATGACTCGCCCTTATCGAAATACGCTTCGCCCAGGCAGTTGGTCTCTGGATGGAACAACCCCAGATTCAACAGCAAAAAATCGGCGTTGATTTTGTACGCGTAAAATTTCCTGGAATGATCCTCAAAACCCACGGCGACCTGACCGATATCCGATTCCAGGCCCACCAGGTATTTGTTGATCATGGGAAGGATTTTGGGGTTCACCAGGTCCGCCAGCGTCAGGGTGATGTATTGATTCACATCCTCATCGTATTTCAGGTCATTTTCCTTGACCGCTCTGAAATTCCGCTCCAGCCACTCATCGTCCCTGCCAAATTCCAGAATGGGATCGAAATCCTCATTGGATTCGTTTTCGCTGTGAATCCGGGCGCTCAAAAACTGATTGGAGAAAAAGGATTCCGTGGTCTCTATATCATTCGTATCCAGATGCGTAAACTTCATAGTTCCATCCTTCCTCCCCAAAACCGTACAGGGTGGATAGACCCGGCAAGCTTTATTTGTCCTTATCTTCTTATTATAAGGAGTTTAAAACAGTCTGAAACCTTTTTTACGCATAATTTGAAAGTTGTTGGCAACCTGATCCATAGAGTGCTAAATTCGGAGAGAGCATGGGATACCGGAACGGGGCTTTAATTCCCTTGATTCTTTAGATATAATTTTTACGATATCCTTTTCCCGATGGCTTTTTATTTGTGCTTTCTTTCATTTGAGAAAACGGGCCGCCATGATGAGAAATTTTCTGGCAACGGCAATATTCGGCACCCTAAGTTGGATAGGATGCTTAACCCTGACCGGATGCGGGGAGAACCCGCCGGAAGACACCCTCATTCCCCCCGGGATGACGGATCCCGCGGAGTTGACTCAATTGGCCGTCCAGAAACAGGAAATCGGCGCGTTCGAGGAGGCCATCACGATTTTGAAACGGGCGGTGGATGCCGATCCGAAGTTCGTGGCGGCTCATTATCGAATGGGAAAGGTGTTCGAGGATGGAGAAAGAAAAAAGGAAGCGGTGGCGGCGTACCAGAAGGCGTTGGAGCTGGCTCCGGATCATATAGATGCCCGCCTCGGTCTCGCCTCCGCCTACGCCAAATCGTTCAAAAATGAATTGGCCATTATGGAATACAAAAAGGCCGCCCAACTGAAACCGGACGACCCCGGGATTCAATTTAAAATTGCGCTCGAGTACTGGTACCTGCAAAAACTTCCGGAAACCGCCGAACATTACCGGAAAGTGATTGCTTTAAAACCCAATCACCTGCAGGCCCATTTGAACCTGGCCAGCGTTTACGAACGCCTGAAAGATTGGGACTCGGCTCTCAGAGAGATCGCCATTTCGCGTGATTTAGGGAAACGACAGGGTAACCAGCAGGCCATATCCATCGCGGAAAACAAACTGCTCTTTCTGAAGGGCCGGATGAATTTGTCGGACAAGGATTGGGAACGCAAAACCTCACCGCCTTTTCAATAAGGGAGAATGGTGGATGTCCTCAAAAAATTACTCCAACACGAAAATCCTGATTGTAGACGACGATTCCACCTTTCTTACGCTGGCGGGTGCGGCTTTAAGCAAAAGGGGATTTTCCGTAATTTCGGCCGAGTCCGGGGAAACGGCGTTGGACAAAATCAACGCCGATGCTCCCGATCTGGTTTTGCTCGATATCCATATGCCTGGATTGACGGGGGATGAATTGGTGAAATCCATTACAGACTGGAAACCCGAAATTCCAGTATGGATGGTTTCAAGTGACTTGACCCCGGCTATCAAAGAGGAATGTCTCAAGAATGGCGCCTCGGCCTGCCTCGTTAAACCGCTCGACTTCGATCAGCTCGCCCTCAATATCCGCGAGCTTCTAAATAAACCCTGACGGCGGATACGATGGGGCTCTACCGGGAATTTTAATGTTTAACGATGATCTCCCAGCGGCTCTCCGTTTCCTGTTTCACCTCAAACCTGACATCCAGAAATTCCTGAATCACCCTGATGTTGGTGGTGGTGTGCGGATCGGGTTTCAAGGTTTTAAACCGGCCGCCTCCGGCCAATGCCATGGGAAGGAGTAACTGGTCCGCCAAATGAACACCCACGGGCACGCCGGCATCAAGATAGGCATGGGCCTGCTTGCAGGCATCCCCGGCCACCTGTTCGGCAGGAACACCGCGCCGGCCAAATGCCGTGAACATTTCCGTGATGTGCTCGCTTTCAATAGTTACCGCCACCATGTTGCCCGGCCCGGGCGATGGGGTTACCGGGAAAAGTTTCGTCTGGTTTTTATCCATCGGCATTTTTTGCCGGATCACTTTCAGCTCCCGTTCAGCAATGTCTCCGGACAATTTTGAATAAAACGCCTCGCCTTTTTTGGAAAGAATTTTTCCTCTTTCCATCAATTCAATTTGACTCAGGGAACTCGCGGGAAGGACCCGCATTTGGATTTTTCCGCCTCCCGCGGGGAAAAATCCATAGCTCTCGATTTCCAGATCGATTTTTGGCCCCATATTATGAATTACTGGAACGTATACCCGTTTCAGGAAATCATAAGGCGGAGCGAAAGGATTGTGCGTCCCTCCTTCCAGGGTCAAGGTGGACGGAGTGGAAACGACCATCAGAGCCGGCAGAACGGTTTGACCCACCAGGGTGGAGCTGCCCGCCGTTCCCACGGAGAAGCGGTAATTCCCCGGACGAACCGTTCCCGGGTAGAATTCCAATTCCATGGAACCGATCCGGTTGCCGTTCGCCCCGGCCTGTGAAATTTCAAGCGCGGCATTGACGCTGGTGAGATGCTGACGTCTCAATCCGGGTTTGGAGCGGCCCGCGCGGATTTTTTCGATGCGAAAGGGCTGACCGGTCATCATGGAGAGGGCCAGGGAAGTCCGCAAAACCTGCCCTCCCCCTTCGCCTCGGGAACCGTCGATGACTATCATCGGTGGCCTCGATCTTCATGGCTCAAAGGCTATCCTTTCACGCAAACGATTTGCTTCAAAGTGTGCTGGATTTCCACCAGGTCCTTCTGAGCCTCCATGACGTCGTCGATATCTTTATAGGCGGCGGGCGATTCGTCGACCACATGTGGATCTTTCCGGCATTCCACGCCTTCCGTGGCTTGAATATGATCGTCCAGCGTAATCTCATTCTTGGCCTGAGAGCGGGACATCACCCGGCCCGCGCCGTGACTGCAACTGTCAAAACTTTGCGGATTTCCCAATCCTCTGACGATATAGGATTTGGCCCCCATGCTTCCGGGGATGATTCCCATGTCTCCCAGACGGGCACGCACCGCGCCCTTGCGGGTGACCAGTACGTTTTTCCCGAAATGATTCTCACGCGCCACGTAATTGTGATGGCAGTTGACCGCCTGCAGGTCCGCCTCAAACGGAGGAATGCCGCTGGAGTTGCTTACCGCGTCAATGACCGCCGCCATCATCAATTCGCGATTGATCCTGGCAAAGTTCTGCGCCCATTCCACCGCTTCCACGTAATCTACGAAATGATCGGTCCCTTCCGGCAGATACGCCAGATTGATGTCCGGCAGATTGATTTGCCAGCGGCGCATGTCTTCCTTGGCCAGTTCGATAAAATAGGTTCCGATCCGGTTACCGATCCCGCGAGAACCGCTGTGAAGCATGAACCATACCCGGTCCGCCTCGTCCAGGCAAACTTCGATGAAATGATTTCCCGTTCCCAGAGTTCCAAGATGGTTGACATTGTTGTTCGGCTTTCTGATCACTTTAGGATGCCGGGCAGAGATGGAGGCCAAACCTTTTTCCAATTCCTTCCAGGCCTGCGTCTGGCGTTTCGGAATTTTTCCCCAGGCGCCTCGATCCCCCGGACCCCCGTTGTGGGTTCTCCCATGCGGGACAGCTCTTTCGATATTGGCCCGGATATCTTTCAGGTTGTCAGGCAAGTCGTCCGCCCTCAAGCTGGTCTGGACGGCCATCATGCCGCACCCAATATCCACGCCCACTGCCGCGGGAATAACGGCTTTAGTCGTAGGAATCACGCTCCCGACGGTCGCTCCAATCCCCCAATGAACATCCGGCATGACGGCCACATGACTGTGAATAAACGGCATCCTGGATATATTTCTCAGCTGGTTTTCCGCGCTGTGATCCAGCGGCACTCCCCGGGTCCAGGCTTTGATCGGAACCCCGTCCTGTTCTTTGATGACGTTATAATTATTTTTTCCCATATTTTTTTATTCACCCGGAAGCTGAATACCGGAAACAAAAGAGGGGTCCACGACCGCCATTCTTTTACCTGAAAGTTATAAAAGATCGAATAAGTGATCATAACAACCCCCTCCCGGACAAACCAACCCTTTTCCCCACAGGGCAGTAAAAAAACCCTGCCGCTTTCTTATATTGCCTTCAGGAAATTAAGACCCGGCCGAACCGTGAAAAACTAAAAAAAGTCTCTACGGAAGGGCCGGCCGACCGGCAGTCTCGAGCCGCCGCCCCGGCCACTCCAACCGGAGCCCCGCAACTTATTGTTTTTAAATAAAATACGCTTTTCATGAGGGTCTTGAACGGCCGAAGTCAATTATTGATCAAAAAGCTTGCCCGTAAGGTTTTTTTCCAATAATATTGGCCCCAAGGGGAATTGAGGAAAATGAGAGGCCAACCCTATCCAAGCCTTTCATTTTCCGGCTCAGGGGGGGCAATCCCCAGTCACGATGCTCATTTCCCTGAAAACCAATATCCCCACTGCGACCGGATTGTTGGCTACCGCCTCTATGGCCAATGATTGATGGATTCACCCCCAATGGGATCGGAATGAATTCTTCAGCACGACACCCGACCTCACTTTTTGAGATTTTCAGGAGCTGTTGGCGCAACCGAGGCTTGATCTGGAAAATGACCCGGCGCGAGGTTGTGGGCCGTTACCAGGGGTCCTACCTGGGTTTAGGATGGTCGTTTTTCAATCCACTCCTCTTATTGGTGGTTTATACCCTTATTTTTTCCGAAGTGCTCAAAGTGAAATGGGGCGGAGGAATGGATGAAAGCAAAATCAGCTTTGCCATCATTCTCTTTGTCGGATTAATCATTCACGGCTTGTTTTCAGAATGCGCGGTCCGCGCCCCGAGTTTGATTTTATCCAATGCCAATTACGTAAAGCGGGTTGTATTCCCCCTGGAAATCCTGCCCTGGGTGGCTATGGGTTCCGCCGTTTTTCATGCGATGATCAGCCTTGTGGTTCTTCTCATCGTCAAATTGGCCACAGGCAACGGATTATCCTGGCTGGCTTTGTGTACTCCTTTGATTATCCTTCCCTTGATCATCGGAACCATGGGGTTCCTTTGGGCGCTGGCCGCTCTTGGAGTTTATGTAAGAGACATTCAGCATTTCGTAAGTCTGCTGACCTCGGTCCTGCTGTTTCTATCTCCAATATTTTACGCGGTCTCCGCTGTTCCTCAATCATTTCAAAAATGGATGATACTGAATCCATTGACATTCATAATTGAACAAATGCGGGCCACCCTCATTTGGAATCAGATGCCCAACTGGTCGGGACTGGGCGTATACACTTTATTCAGCCTCGCCGCGGCCTGGGTGGGTTTCTGGTGGTTTCAGCGAACGCGAGTGGGATTTGCGGATGTCATTTAATGATTATGTGATTCAGGCGGAAAATCTTTCCAAATGCTATCACATATATAAACAACCCGTTGACCGCCTCAAGCAAATGGTACTGCCCCGGCTTTATGGAGTGTTTGGAAAATCCAGGCGATTCCATCAGGAGTTTTGGGCTCTCAGGGATATTTCATTTAATATCAAGCGGGGGGAAACCGTCGGGATCATCGGCCGCAACGGAGCCGGAAAATCCACGTTACTGCAGATTATCACCGGCGTGTTGTCACCCACATCCGGATCCTATGAGGTGAGCGGAAAGGTTGCGGCTCTGCTGGAACTGGGAGCCGGCTTCAATCCGGAGTTTACAGGACGAGAAAATGTGTTCATGGCCGGATCGGTTTTGGGTCTTTCCCATCAGGAGATTGAAGAGCGTTTTGACGATATCGCGGCTTTTGCGGATATTGGAGATTTCATCGAGCAACCCGTTAAAACTTATTCCAGCGGGATGTACATTCGGCTCGCCTTCGCGGTTAATGCGCATGTGGACGCCGATATATTGATCATTGACGAAGCGTTATCGGTCGGGGACGCCTTTTTCTCGCAAAAATGCATGCGATTTTTACGGAATTTCATTCAACGCGGCACGATCCTTTTTGTAAGCCATGACATCGGCGCGGTGCAAAGCCTGTGCGAACGGGCGATTCTGTTAAAGGAGGGGCAAATTGAACTGATGGCGGATTCCAAAGCCGTCGCCGAAAAATACCTTGAAAACCTTTACAGCCAGAATCAGGACGTCGATGGGGTTCGTAATAACGGGAACAAGGAAGACGCCGAATGCGAAGATGAGGAAGACGAATTCTACGACCAGAGACTCAAATACATCAATCAAACCAATTTACGTAACGATCTGGAAATCTTCCGGTTCAATGAGCAGAGTCCCGCCTTTGGCAATGGCGGCGCCAGGATATTGGATGTATCCCTGACCGATGAAACCGGCAAAAACTTATCGTGGGTGGTGGGCGGAGAAAAAGTTTCCCTGAACGTGGATATTGAAATCAGCCAGCCGGTCAACAATGCCATCGTCGGCTTTTTTATCAAAGACCGACTGGGACAGGAATTGTTCGGCGACAACACCTTCCTGACCTACCTGGGGAAACCCCAAACCGCGGAGGCCGGGAGTCAACTGAAGGCGGCTTTTGAATTCTACATGCCGGTCCTTCCCATGGGCGATTATTCTGTCACGGTAGCCGTCGCCGATGGTTCGCAGAACGACCACGTTCAATTAAACTGGATGCACGACGCCCTTCAAATCCGGTCCAACGCCAGCAGTATCGGCAATGGGTTGATCGGGGTCCCCATGCAGAAAATAAAGCTGGAAATAGCCTCTTAAGCTTGCCGGGCTGGTTGTATTGATAGAGGCAAATGAGTTTTCGATTATTTGAACGGAGAGGATATGCACCAGAGTTCTTTTGACAAAATGCAGGGTTTCCGCCATCGATACCTGGATGGCAAGGAAGGGGAAAATCTCTCGATCCTTGATTTGGGAAGCCTGGACGTCAATGGTACCTACCGGCCTCTGTTCAACGTGCCCTCCTGGAATTACCATGGCCTCGATATGGCGGAAGGTTCAGGTGTCGACATTGTCTTGAAAAGTCCTTATCGGTGGAAAGAAATATCAAGCAATTCCATGGACGTGGTTTTATCCGGGCAGGCCTTTGAGCATATCGAGTATTTTTGGATCTCCATGCTGGAAATCGGCCGGGTATTAAAACCGGGGGGATTGTGCTGCCTGATTGCTCCCTCCGCCGGCCGGGAACACCGCTATCCCGTCGATTGCTGGCGGTTTTACGCCGATGGATTTTCCGCTCTGGCAAAATTCTCGCAAATGGAAGTGATCGATGTATCCACCCAATGGGAACCCCTGGGCTATGAAGACGGAAGCGATGAATGGAGGGACTCCTTTATGGTATGTCGGAAACCGCGGCTTTCCGGCTGGAAGGCGATGAAAAGCAATCTCAAGAGGTACTTGCTGCATAAAGTGAATTCAATAGGAATATAGTGCGGGGTGAACCTTTTCGGTTTAACCAACAGATACAACAATGAGAAAATTTTTAATCTTCTGGAACAATTTCTGGCTGTGGAGTGCCCTGTTGTTTGCCTTGGTCTTTTTTATTTGGAACCAAAATAAAGAAACTATCGGCGCACTCCACGATTACATCCTTCAAGATTATGTGGAGGATTTTGAAAAGCCAAGCCATCAGGCTTTGGAGCGGCTAAAAAAAGGAAATACGGATGAGGCTCAAAATTTGCTGATCAACTGGCGGGAATACGTTAAAGGGGATCGAGCCTACCCTGTCAAGAGGCAGTTACTGCTTGCACTGGTCAAGGAGCTGTATCATCAGAAACAATTCGAGAATATGTTGCATTGGTCCGAAATCTGGCACGGGTTGGATCCTCGCGATGTGACTGCGACTGCTTACTGGATGGAGGCTTTACGCCATTCAGAAGATCGCTGGCAGGAGGGACTTGAAGGTCTGATCCGTGAGCGCATGCGGTTTCCCGGAAATCCCACCCTCAAGAGATTTTCCACCCCAGCGGCTAAATCCAATGAAGCCTTCGCAAAACTTATTCCGCGCTGGTGGCAGGTCTTTTGGGATACGGGCAGGCATTTCAATCCCAGGGAATCGGCGCATTTATTGATGACGCCTTTAAATGACCATGAATGGAAAGGGCTCATTCGGCTGCCGGAGGGGGTGAAAAATCTACGCATCGATCCACCGGGACATATCAAAATTCGACTTTCAAGGATACGCCTGGAGGTCAATGGCTATGGTTTCCCGATCTCTCCGGATTTCATGAAATTCCAGATGATGATTCCAGGGAAAAGCTGGGTGGATACTGATGGACAATTTGACCCGTTTTTTTATTTTGACGTGGAAAAATATTTTTCGGGGAAACCCGTCGATATCAATTTCAGAGTGGCCCTATCCCCGACCACCCATCCAGCGAAAGGAAATCAATGAAACAGGTGGCCAGAGGCTTATTTCTATGGTCCTGGATACTGACTCTTCCTGCGGCGGTCCTTGGAGGATATTGGGTGTTCCACTCCTTCGAAAGGTATTACACCTTTGGAGTTCGATATGATCCAGCCCCCTTTAAGCCCGATTTGGATGAATTCGGCTTGTATGAGTACCGTACCCTTTTCAACCGAATCCGGGTGTCCTTGACAAAATTGACGGGCTGGAAAACGGATCTTGAAACCATTCGCCTGTATGTTTCAGAAGCCGAATTGTCCCGGCTTAATGCCAGAATGCCGCAGTCGGGCCTGAGGTATGTTAAAGGCCGCTTAATGGTTAATGGAAAGTTGATCAAAGCAAAATTCCGGTACCGGGGGGATTTCATGTATCACTGGACCTACCATAAAAAATCGATCCGCATAAAAACTTCCAAAGGCAAACTGTATCAGGGAATACGCGCTTTTAATCTTCAGGCGCCCAAGTTTCCCGAACAACTGAATAATTTTCTGGCCTTCAAATTGGCCCGGGAAATGGGACTGCTGGCACCCCGGACCAAGCTGATACGATTTTTTCTCAATGAAAAGGACATGGGCATTTATATTTTTATCGAGCAATTGAAGGAAATGACGCTCCGTCATAATGGTTTGATGCCTGGCGATATTTACCGGGGAGAAATAATGGGACCTCGAGACAGCTTTATCGACAGCGGCGTCGGTTCCCTGTTTGAAACCGCCGAGGTATGGGACAAGGTATCGGTAAACAACCACTATCCACTGGAACATAAAGCACCGTTATCTGAATTTCTTCGCTTGATTCAACACAAACAGTCGCCGGAAGCCCAGAAAGCTCTTGGAAACTTACTGGATATGGACGCTTGGGGAAAATTCAGTGCCTTTGAGGCACTCGCACAAACAGACCATTTTCATTCCAATCATAACTATCGCATCTACTTCGATCCCTGGAGAGGGAAATTCATACCTATCGTTTGGGACCCCATTGGATGGAATCCACATTGGAAAGCAAAACCCGGCCAGAAAGTGGCGAGCGAAAGAATTCAACATAATCTGCATGCGGCATTATTTATGAATGGAGATTTTCAACGGGCCAGACACCAGGTCCTTAGAGATTTTTTTAACTCTGGGAAAGACGTAGAGTTTTTAGCTCTCGCTTCAAAGTCCATTGCGGCCATGGAACGGGAAATCCCTAACGATCCTCTTTTGCGGCCGGGAAATCCGCAAACGGTAAAGGCAAATATGAAGGATTTTTTTAAGAGAATCCGCCAAGGTTTTGCTGACATCAAAGAGACGACAGGGTCCGGCCCTCCCATTCAATTTCATTACAAGGAAGGAAAGCTTAACTTTTCCGTCCCGGGCAACCATCCCCTTTGGCGATTTCGCATGATATTCGATCAGCGGATCCGGAAATCACCAAAAGTCCAAATTTCTTACAGGACGCCTGCCGGCATCATAACGGTGCCCGTGTCAGACGAAATCCAATTGGAAGGCAATCAACTCACACTCACTAAAGGATTTTTACCAAACTTCAAAACAACCTCCTCTCGGCTTAATAAAAAAATCATCAAATATGAAGTGATTCCCGGAAATTACGAGATAGCGTTTGCTGATTTCAATAAATCCTTGCAACTGATCAGCCTGCAAGTCGACCGAGGCAGGGATTGGGAGGAAGCTGTTCCCGGCTCCCCTTCACCGCTTCGTTCTTTTGAATCGCTGTATGCCCCTGTTCCCGAACCAACAATCAAAATTCCATTGGTTTGGTCCGGCAACGTTCAAATAAAAAATGTCAAAAAAATCCAACAGCCTTTAATCATCAAAGCAGGAACCCGAATACACATGGGCCCCGGCGCGTCATTAATTCTGGAAGGACGCGTTCTGGCGCAGGGAACCGCCCGGAACCCAATCCGCTTTCTTCCCGCCACCTCCTCCCAATCTCCCTGGGGTACCGTGGCTTTAACCGGACGGAAGGCAAATGGCTCCATTTTTACTCACTGCCTCATGGAGGGAGGCAGCGGATTCAAGGGGAAGATTTTGGAATATTCAGCCATGCTGTCCATTCATGATGTCCAGAAGGTAACGATCAGTGATTGTGTTTTTCGGGACAACGGCATTGCCGACGATATGGTTCATGCCGTTTATTCCGACATCCAGGTGATCCGCACCAAATTCAAGGGGGCCTTTTCCGACGCGCTGGACTTGGATATTTCAGACGCTACCATCCGCGATTGCTTTTTCGAAAAAAACAATAACGATGGGATCGACCTCATGACCACCCGGGCAATTATTTTGAATACAGTCCTGAAGAAAAATGGAGACAAAGGAGTTTCCGTTGGCGAGGGAAGCCAAATGCTGGGAGTCAACAATTACATGGCTGAAAACAATATTGCGGTACAATCGAAAGATCACTCCACCGCCCTGCTGTTCAACCATACATTGACTGGAAATAAAGTGGCTTTGGATGCCTACAAGAAAAATTGGCGTTACGGAGGAGGCGGAACCATTTTAGTCTCTAAGTCTAGAATGGAGGCGAACACCAACAATGCGGCTGCTGACAAGCATTCCCAAATTCAGATTTTCGACACCTTTATGGATCATTCTCCTTCCAAAAAGAATATCGCTTTTATATCGGTAGACAGCAAGGAAAAAAGAGCGGCTGCGGATAAACAGCTTTTGCCCGAAATAAGACGGATGTCTCCCGGGATAGCCCGGTCACATGGATTTTTTGAAAAAGAATATCTGAAATTCAGCAAACCCCATTTCCGAGGAGCGCGCTTGCAATAAAGATGAATATTTCCCACGAACCTCATCAGATCCCATCGTCACCTCACCGGCATTTTGCCCGTTTTGAATTCAAATATATTCTCAATGAGGCGATGCGGAAAGCCGTCGAAGAGGAATTACTGTATTTTTTAAATTACGATCCCTATGTAGCGGACATTCCAAATCATAAATATTTTGTGCGGAGCCTTTATTACGACAACCCCATGCACACGGCCTTCCATGACAAAATAGACGGCTTACACACCCGCTACAAATTTCGCATCCGCACCTATACCGGCAATCCCGAAATACCGGCCCCGCTGTTTTTAGAAATCAAAGGAAGGAGTGATAATCTTGTAATCAAGCGCCGTGTCCCGGTCAATAAAGAAGACTTGGATCTATGCCTGCTGAATGGCGACCGCCTGACCCGGGCTATCCTGGACTGCGCGGAGGAAGGGAACCTGCGCAATCAGTTTGAATATGGAATATTACGAAAAAAAATTGCTCCCATTGCTTTGATCGATTATGAACGAAGGCCCTATTATAGTAAGTTCGACCCGAATTTTAGAATCACTTTTGATGAAAAACTGACAACCAATAAAACCAGAAGTTTGTTCCCGGCTCACCAAGGGGCTCCCAGAAGAATTTTGGCAGGTCACACCATTCTGGAGATAAAATTTCGCCATCATTTGCCATCCTGGTTTCACCGGGTGATTCAGAGCTACGGACTTCGCCGTGTTTCAATATCCAAGATATGCGCTGGAATGGAAACATTGGGCATTGATTATGATGAAAACTAAATTTGAGGGAAGAAATGGAATCCATTGCGATCACTCCGCAGGGAAATCTGCTGAATTATTCACACACTGAAATGATTATCAATGTCTCTGTGGCATTGATTGCCGGCTTTTTTCTATCGGTCGTTTACCGGTCCACTCACAAGGGCCTCTCCTACTCCCAATCGTTCAGCCAGACAATAATTTTTGTTACTTTAATCGTGGCGATCGTCATGATGGTGATCGGTGGAAGTCTGGCGCGCGCTTTCGCTCTGGTGGGGGCCCTGTCGATAATCCGGTTCAGAACCGTTTTAAAAGACACCAAAGACATGTCCTACGTCTTCGGCGCCCTGGCTGTGGGCATGGCGCTGGGAACCAGCAATTATTTTTTGGGAAGCGTGGGAGTGATCAGCATTTGCGGATTGGCTTTTGTTCTTAATTTCATGAATTTCGGCGCGGTTTACAAGAGTGAATTTATCCTGCGGTTCCGATTTCAGCAAAGCGGGGACAGCAAAGCATACTTGGAGACTATAAACGAGCTGTGCAAGCGCTCAAACCTGCTGCACATGGAGCCTTCAGGAGATAATCAGAGTTTGATGCTGACGTATGATATTTATCTAAAGGATGAAGCCACCGCCAAGGATTTAACCAAGCGAATGGGAGGCCTTCCGGATGTGGATGAAGTAGTCCTGATCGCATCCAAAAACGATGTCGATTACTGACCACCGGATTCAATACCCAATGCTTCATTCACAACCCGGCCTAATTTCACATGAAATTTGATCTTACAGATTTTGAAGCCAGTTTCGAGCGCCCCAATTACATCTCTACTCAAAGCGCCTGGGTGGGGCATATTCCTTTTACTTTCTTCCTGATTTCCATTTTCAAGCCAAAAGTTTTCGTCGAACTCGGTACGCATTATGGAGATTCGTACATGGCTTTCTGTCAAGCGGTGATGAAATACAATACAACACCGGAACACGTTGTTATGCGGTCGATCACTGGAAAGGCGATGAACACGCAGGGTTTTACGGCGAGGATGTTCTTGATTTTTTCAAAAAACATCACGATCCGGCGTTCAGCCACTTTTCCACCTTGATTCGATCCACGTTTGACGAGGCGGTGGGCTCTTTTAAAGACAACAGCATTGACTTGTTGCATATCGACGGTCTCCACACCTATGACGCAGTCAGCCACGACTTTAATGCCTGGCTGCCTAAGCTCTCAAAAAAAAGCATGGTTCTGTTTCATGACGTCTGTGTCAAAGAAGGAAATGCCGGAGTTTGGAAATTGTGGGAGGAGATCGAAAGGCAATATCCCTGCTTCTTGTTTGAACATTCTTTTGGGCTTGGCGTGGTTCTCACCGGGGCCAACCTTAAACCCGGCATTCGTGATTTTTTTTCAAAAAAGGGGAAAAAGGCTAAAAGCGTAAAATTATTTTTTGAACGCCTGGGCATGGAACTTCAGCAGTCGGTTCAGGTCAACCAGCAATCGCAGGATATCGCCGAAAGGGAAAGACAAAAGAATGAATTTATTCGAGTGATTGACGAACAAAACAAGCGATTCGAAGAGCTGAATGACCAATTGGAAAACGTGAGAAATGAAAACACCCAATTGGATGTCCGATTGTCCGAAACAACAACTGAAAATGAGACTCTGACTCAAAGATTGGAACAAAGCCAAAAACAGAATCTTNNTTGGAGAGTGCCCGGGCAGACCATCAGGCAAAAGAAGAACAACTATTAAAGGAACAAGCCGACAACCAAGCCTTGAGCAAGCGGCTGGACCAAAGCGGTAAAGAGAATTTGAAACTGACCGATCAACTCGCCAAAAATGAAATTGAAAAAGGTGAACTCACCCGCCAACTGGAAAAAGCTCAGCTAAACAGCCAAGCCAGGGAAGCTCAATTAAACAGGGAGCAGGCTGAAAACAAAAATTTGAACCAGCGTCTGCGCGCAATTGAAAAAGAAACCTCGAAACTTGAAAAACAACTGATCAATAAAAAGAAAGAACTCCAGAGGATTGTCGACCAGTCGGTAAAGTTTGAGCGGGAACACCAGAAGCTCTCACTTAATCTGAAAAAAAAGAATGAGGAGAGCAAAGACCTTTCCCGCCGCCTGGCTGATTTGGAAAGGGAACGAGATGCTTTTAAAAATCAGTTGTCGAAAAAGGAAAATCAGCTTGCCAACCTGTCTTTCCAATTAAAGGACCAGGCCCTGGAACATTTAAAACTA
>JABAHQ010011191.1_pt2 | contig 18624 bp, 18 predicted proteins | sample 7062091 | NCBI WGS metagenome assembly JABAHQ01 (sample SAMN14534359, study PRJNA622989) | marine sediment metagenome | biome: marine biome [ENVO:00000428]; feature: marine pelagic biome [ENVO:01000023]; material: deep marine sediment [ENVO:00002113] | place: India: Gulf of Kutch | collected...
TTGAGGATCTTGGGCAGCCAGTACTCCGCCAGCTCGGGCTGTTTCCTCAGCGCCGGTACACAGGCAAAGGTCATGGTCACGGGGCAACAGTGGGCCGCCTCCACCTGGCTGTGCATGTAGTATCGGGCGGCACGGGCCACATGGGCGCCTTCGCCGGGGTCGGTCCAGGGGGCGCTTTGCAGGCCCCCTTCCAGGGCCATGGTCATCAGCTCGTGGTAGGCGGGGTGGAAGCGGACCTCATCAATGCGGTGGCCGAAGCGGTCATGGGTATGGAATTCCGGCTTGTTGGCATTGGCGCTGTGGCCGAGCTCGATCACGTCGGAACGGCCGGTGATGGCGCCGTAGACATCGAGCTCGCTTTCCGCCCGCGCAGCGCCTTCACGCCGGACCGCTTCCTGCAGGGCGCGGTCTTCGCGGAAAAGGTTGTAGTCCTCCAGTGCCGGTGGCTGGTTGAACACCTCATGGGTGTCCGCCAGGAAGGCGCTGTCCTGGCTGGTCTCGAAGGGTGCGTTCATTGCTGTTGTCCTCCCGGTGCCCGTACGGCCTGCAGGCAGAACCGTACGATGTCATGGATCAGCTGCTCGGCCTCGTCGTCTCCCAGCCCGTTTGCGGCGGGTGACAGCGGGCCGACCAGTGCTTCGGCAATGGCACCGACCGTGGCGGCACTGCTGAGCTTGGGGTTCTGGTCCGGGCGGAAGCATCCCTCACGCATGCCGCGGACCAGCGTCTGTTCAAAGAGTTCCGCGTAGGCCTGGCGATAGCGCAGGCGTTCCTCGTCCACCTGGGGGTCCACGGGCTCGGCAATCAGGGCCCAGGCCATGGTGGGCGCGCGGATGGCCCGGCGGGCAAAGGCGTCCAGCGCGCCGGCCAGTGCCTCGTCCGCGGGCGATGTGGTATCAAGCGCTTCACCGACCCGGTTGACTTCCACCTCGGTGGCGCGGCGGAAGACGTCGGCGAAAAGGTCGCTCTTGGAATCGAAGTGGCGGTAGACCGAGCCGATCGCGACTCCCGACTGTTCCGCTACACGGGCCACTGAGGCGGCTCCGAAGCCACCCTCGGCGACAAGCTCATGGGTGGTGTCCAGAATACGCTGGCGAGTGGCTTCCTTGCGGGCGCGCATTCGGGGTGTTTCACGATAGGCCATGAGTGCTCCTGAAGCGGGCAACCTTGAATAAGTGAATCAGAGTTCAGTTTTTGGGTCAAGATTTATGGCACAAAAAAGCCGGACACAGGGCCCGGCTGAACAGTGGTTCAAGGGATAGAGGCCCTGTGCCCAAAAGCACCTGACCTGATACCAGTCTAGAAGTCGTTGGCGGCTTCGCTTCCGGCTGCAACAAAAAATCACATCCGGAACCGGCCGGGTATAGTGTCCGATCCATTCGCCCTCTCTGGCATAATGGACCCATCGAACGGGACAGCATCAACAGGAGGACATGCCTTGAGTCGCCACAGCCGAGCGTTCCCCGCCACCCGCCTGCGCCGCAACCGCCGTGATGATTTTTCCCGCCGGCTGGTTCGGGAGGCCCGGTTGGGTGTGGATGACCTCATCTATCCGGTCTTCGTGCTGCCGGGCGAGGGACAGACCGAGGCGGTGGCCTCCATGCCGGGGATTGAGCGGCACAGCATTGACCGCCTCCTGGTGCATCTCGAGGAAGTGGTTGAACTGGGCATTCCGGCGGTGGCGCTGTTCCCGGTAACGCCCGCCGAACGCAAAAGCGAGGACGCGGCCGAGGCCTGGAATCCGGAAGGCCTGGCGCAGCAGGCGGTACGGGCGATCAAGCAGCGCTTTCCGGAGCTGGGCGTTATGACGGATGTCGCCCTGGACCCCTTCACGAGTCATGGTCAGGACGGGATCGTGGATGACAGTGGCTATGTGCTGAATGATGAAACGCTGGTGGCCCTGGTGCGACAGGCTGTCTCCCATGCCCGGGCGGGCGCCGACGTGGTGGCGCCCTCGGACATGATGGACGGGCGCATTGGCGTGATCCGTGAGGCGCTGGAAGATGAAGGTTGTGTGAACACCCGGATCATGGCCTATTCTGCCAAGTACGCGTCCAGCTACTATGGGCCTTTCCGGGATGCGGTCGGCTCTGCCTCAAACCTTGGGGGTGGCGACAAGCGGACCTACCAGATGGATCCGGGCAATCTGGACGAGGCCCTGGAAGAGGTTGCGCTCGACCTGCAGGAAGGGGCGGACATGGTCATGGTCAAGCCCGGCATGCCCTACCTGGATGTGATCAACCAGGTCCGGAACGAGTTCCGGGTTCCGGTGTTCGCCTACCAGGTCAGCGGCGAGTACGCCATGCACATGGCGGCCGGCGAGAAGGGCTGGCTGGATGGCGATGCGGTGATGATGGAGAGCCTGACCGCACTGCGCCGGGCCGGCGCCGATGCCATACTCACCTATTTCGCGGTCAGGGCCGCGCGCCTGCTGCGGGGTGCCAATGGATAAGGAAGCATCATGAACCAGGCGGTGACCGATACCAATGGCCTGCAACTGCCGGACCTGAAGGCGCCGGAGAACTATTTCAACCGGGAACTCAGCCACCTTCAGTTCAATTACCGGGTGCTGCGTCAGGCCTGTGATGAGAGCCATCCGCTGCTGGAGCGCCTCATGTTCTGCTGCATCTTCAGCAGCAACATGGACGAGTTCTTTGAGATCCGTGCGGCTGGGCTGCGCCAGCAACTGAAGTACGGCCGGGAGGTGCCCGGTCCGGACGGGCGCGCGCCCCAGCAGACGCTGAACGAGATCTCGGAGGTGGCGCACCGCTATGTGGCGGAGCAGTACCGGATCCTGAACGAACGCATCATCCCGGAGCTGCGCGACCAGAACATCCACTTCGTGCGCCGGCGGGAGTGGACCCGCGCCCAGGCGGATTGGGTCGCCCGTTACTTCCGCGACGAGATCATGCCGGTGGTGAACCCCATCGGCCTGGATCCCTCCCATCCGCTGCCCCGGCTGGTCAACAAGAGCCTGAACTTCATTGTGGAGCTGGACGGCAAGGACGCGTTCGGGCGGGAAACCGGGATGGCCATTGTGCCGGCGCCGCGTTCGCTGCCCCGGCTCGTGCGGTTGCCGGACGAGGTCTGTGAGAGCGGCGACAACCTGGTGTTCCTTTCTTCCATGATCCACGCGCACGCCAACCTGTTGTTCCCCGGCATGCGCATCAAGGGCTGCTATCAGTTCCGCCTCACGCGTAACGCGGACCTGGAACTCGAGGATGACCTGGAGGACCTGGCCTCGGCCCTGCGCGGTGAGCTGCTGAGCCGGCGTTTTGGCGACGCGGTGCGGTTGGAAGTGGCGGATAACTGCCCGCGCCACCTGGCGGATTTCCTCCTGCGCCAGTTTGGTCTGACCGAACGTGAGCTCTACTGGGCCAACGGACCGGTGAACCTGGCGCGCCTGACCGCCGTCAGCGAGCTGGTGGACCGGCCGGACCTGCAGCATCCCGCCATGACACCGGGTCTGCCCAGAACCCTCAAGGGGCGCGACAGCACCCTGGATGCCGTCCGGCAGCAGGACGTACTGCTGCTGCATCCCTACGAGAGCTTCTCGCCGGTGGTGGATTTCCTGCGTCAGGCAGCCCGGGATCCCCAGGTCCTGGCCATCCGCCAGACCCTTTACCGCACCGGCGCGGATTCCGAGATGGTGGAGGCCCTGGCGGAGGCGGCGCGCCGGGGCAAGGAGGTCACGGCCGTGATCGAGCTCCGGGCCCGCTTCGACGAGGCCGAGAACCTGGAGCTGGCCAGCCGGCTGCAGGAAGCCGGCGTGATCGTGGTCTACGGGGTGGTGGGCTACAAGACCCACGCCAAGATGATCCTGATCGTGCGTCGGGAGAACGGGCGTCTCAAGCGTTATGTGCATCTGGGGACGGGTAACTACCATGCGGGCAACGCACGCCTCTATACCGACTACAGTTTCATGAGCTGCGATGACGCGCTGGGCGACGACGTCAACAAGATCTTCCAGCAGCTCACAGGCATGGGCAAGACCCTGCGCATCCAGAAGCTGTTGCACGCGCCGTTCACCCTGCACCAGCGGGTGTTGGAGCTGATTGAGCGCGAGACCGCCAACGCGCTGGGCGGCAGACGGGCCCGCATCATCGTTAAGGTGAACGGCCTGACCGAGCCGGAGGTCATCCGGGCGCTCTACCGGGCGTCGTGCGCCGGTGTCCAGGTGGACCTGATCGTGCGAGGCATCTGCTGCCTGCGACCCGGGGTCGAGGGCCTGTCCGAGAATATCCGTGTGGTCTCCATCGTTGGGCGCTTCCTCGAGCACAGTCGCGTCTACTGGTTCGCCAACGCCGGCGATCCGGAGGTCTACTGTTCCAGTGCCGACTGGATGGAACGCAACCTGATCAACCGGGTGGAGACCTGTTTCCCCATTGAGGACCGGCGGCTGGCGCGTCGTCTGCGCCGGGACCTGGAGGTCTACCTGCGGGATAACGCCCAGAGCTGGGAGTTGCAGCCCGATGGCAACTATCACCAACGCCAGCCGGCGCCCGGAGAAAAACGGGTCGCTTCCCAGCAGGCCCTGATGCAGCGTCTTGCGGGGTCAAGCTGAACCATGCGCTGGCTGCCCCTGCTTGCACTGGCAATACTGGTTGGCATTGCCGTTGGCGCTCCCTATGGCGTCGGCGCGCTGACGGAGACCGGGTTCCGTTCGCTGGTCCGGGAACTGGACCGGGAAAGCCAGGACTGGCGGCTGACGAACCTGGACTATGAGCGGGGCTATCTCAATGCCGTGGCCCGGTATGAACTGCGCTGGCGTTCCGAGGCGGGGCAGGAGGTGGTGCTCCCGCTCGTAACGCGGTTCAGCCATGGTCTGACCGATGTCCGCGCGATGACACGCCTGCCGGATGAAACCCTGGAGCCGCTCGCCGCGGTGATGCCGGAGGGCAAGGAGCCGAGGCTGCGTGTCGAGGTTGGTATCGGTGGTTCCGCCGATCTCCGGTTGCGAATCCCCCGGCTGGAGTGGGGGCCGGACACCCCGGTTTCCGCACTCGCCGGATCCATAGGCGAGGTTGCGCCCGTCGACCTGCACGGCGAGTGGTCTCCGGGGAGCCAGCACCGGCTGTCCCTGCAGTGGTCGGGCCTGTCCGTGGATCTTGGGGATGCGCGCATCGAGGTGAGTGACGTTACCCTGGATCACGAACTCAGCCCACTGGGTGAGCGTCTCTGGCAGGGGCGGAGCGAGCTGGATGTGGACTTGATGACCGTGGATCCCATCCTGGACGATCCGATCGTCGCAGATCAGGTCCGCTTCCGGTTCCACTCCGATGCACGGGAGGGGTATCTGGATGCGAACCTGGAGGCGGTGATCGGCGATCTCCGTAATGCCGGGGAGTCCTTCGGTCGCCAGGCGCTGCTGCTGACGGCGGAACGCCTGCATGCGACCAGCCTCGACAATGTGGTGGACAGTTTCATGGCCCTGCGCACCGCCGAGGCGGATGCTGACGGCGGCAACGGGGATCGCGGACAGGCGCTGATGGACGAATACCGCCGCCTCTCGGACAACCTGCAGGCGCTGTCCGTCCGGGGTGGGCGCCTGAGTCTGGACGAACTGATCCTGACCCTGCCGGATGGTACCGTTGAAGGGGAAGGCTTTATCGCCTACCCGCGTCTGCCGGCGTCGGAGTGGGATCAGCCGGTGAGCCTGCTGCGGCATGCCCGTGCCGAGGGTGTCCTCGATGTCGACCGTGGCATGGTCTGGGCGCTGCCGCGAGTGGCGCGTCGCGTGCTGGCGCGGCTTGAACGCAATAACGTGGTAACCCCCCGGCACGGTCGTTATCACCTGGATCTGCGCCTGGAATCGATGCAGCTCCGGGTCAATGATGACCGTTTCGAAGTGCCCCCGCTACTCTGAACTCCCGGCCTGGCGAAGGAAGCCGGCGCTGCCGATGCCGCGCGGGTCGGCTGCGCCCCGGATGACGCCCGTTTCCCGGTCTCTCTGGATCAGCTGCATGTTGCCGTAGGTGCGGTCCACGTTGTGCAGCTCATGACCCATCGATCGCAGGGCCTGTTTTTCAGCCTGCGAGAAGGTCGTCGGTTCGTGTTCGATCCGGTCCGGCTCGTACTGGTGGTGGAAGCGCCGGCCGGCCACGATGGTTGCCGGGGCCTTGCCCTCAAGTACCTCCAGGGCCGCCAGGAAATTCATGGTGATGATCCGGCTGCCACCCGGTGCGCCCAGCGCCGTGATCCGTTTCGGGCTGCGGATGATCAGCGGGCTCATGCTCGACAGAGGCCGCTTGCCGGCTTCCACCTGGTTCGCCCGGCCACCGACAAGCCCCCAGGCATTGGCGTGCCCGGGCCGAATGCTGAAGTCATCCAGCTCGTTGTTGAGGACCACGCCAGTGCTGCCGGAGGTGACCCCGGAACCGAAAGGGTAGTTGATGCTGAGCGTTGCCGAGACAATGTTGCCCTCGGCATCCATGACCGAGAGATGGGTCGTGTGGTGCCCATCGGTGCCGGGGCCCCCGAGATGGGCGCTGGGGGTTGCCCGTTCCGGGTTGATGCTGCTGGCCAGGGTCCGCAGATAGGCGGGGTCGCGCAGCCGTTCCCGGGGGATGTCGGTGTAGGCCGGATCGCCCATGTGTACGGCCCGGTCCCGGTAGGCCCGTCGCATCATCTCGGCCAGCCAGTGCACGCGGGTTACCCGGTCTGCGTCCTCCGGGATGGGGCGCTGTTCCAGCATGCCGAACAGCTGTGCCATCGCCATGCCCCCCGAGGACGGCGCCGGTGCCGTCAGCAGGGTGGCATTGCCATAATCGATGCGTACCGGCTCGCGTTCGATCAGGTTGTAGTTGCTCAGGTCTTCGCGGGTCCAGATGCCGCCGGCCTTCCGGACGTCCGCCACCAGTTGCTTCGCCACCGGCCCCTCATAGAATCCGGCGCGGCCTTTACGGGCCAGGGTTGTCAATGTCCGGGCCAGCGCCGGTTGCCGGATGACGTGGCCTTCCTCGGGCACGTTGCCGCCGGTCAGGAAAAGAGCACGGGTGGCCGGGTGCCGCCGCATGACCGCCAGCCGGAATTCAGCAAGGGCACGGTATCGTTCGTCCACCGGAAAGCCTTCCCGCGCCAGACGGATGGCCGGGGCGAGACTGCGCGTGAGGGGTAACTGGCCGTACTTGTCCGCCATGTGATCAAAGGCTGCGGGCTGGCCCGGAATGCCGGCGGCAAGGGCGCCATTCAGCGAGGGCTTGTCTTCCCGGACCTCACCGTCCTCATTGAGATAGAGCTCAGGATGGGCTTCGCCGGGCGCCTCCTCCCGGGCATCGACGACCACGGACTCCCCGCTGGCCTTCTGGATCACCCAGAAACCGCCACCGCCAATTCCCGAACTGTAGGGCTCAACGACGCCCAGGGCGGCGGCGGTGGCGATGGCCGCGTCCACGGCATTGCCACCGTTCTCGAGGGCCTGGAGCCCGGCCCTGGTGGCCATGGGGTGCGCCGAGGCAACGCCGGCATTGGGTTCGGGGTTGCCGGTCAGGGCGCACCCGGCAATCAGCAGCGCCGCCAGCGCTGCCATGAACAGGCTGCCGATGCGTTTCATGGTCTGACTCCTCAGCCGCTGCGCTGCTGGAAATGGCGATGGAGGCTTTCAGAGACCTCGGGGTCCACAAAACCGCTGACGTCCCCGCCGAGGCCGGCAATCTCGCGGATCAGGCTGGAGGAGATGAATGACAGATGGTTCGCGGGCGTCACGAAGAGACTCTCGACCCCCGGGGCCAGTTCCCGGTTCATGTCCGCCAGCTGGAACTCGTACTCGAAGTCCGAGGCCGCGCGCAGGCCGCGCAGGATGATGTTGCCGCCCTGTTCCCTCACGAAGTCCGCGAGCAGTTTGCTGAAGCCGACGACGCGGACATTCGGCAGGTCCGAGAGAACGTGTTCACAGAGCCTGACCCGTTCTTCCAGGGACAGCAGGGGGCCCTTCTTGGTGCTGGCCGCCACGGCGACCACGACTTCGTCAAAAATCCGGGATGCGCGCTGGACCAGGTCGGTGTGCCCGTTGGTGACGGGATCAAAGGTACCCGGGTAGATGGCAGTGTTCATCAGCGTCTCTCCAATGCCTTGTGCGTTGCTCTGGAGTCAGTCGCCCAGCCAGTCTGTGGCTGCTGCGTGCCGCCAGAGCATACACGGTCAGCCGCCGATTCGCACCCGGAGGACGGCGTGGATTGACGCATGGTGCAGGGAGGGGCGACCGGAATGGCAGCTCGGACGCCCGGGCACCCCGGCCGAGGCGTCCGGATCCGGCCCGCGCTCAGCGGATGAACAGCTTGTAGATCATCTTGTGCACCAACGTGCCGTGGGGGGCGTGGATCATGCTGCCGCTGTTGAGGCGCTGCTTGCTCATGACGCCGCGCGCATTACTGAAGGTGATGAAGCCTTCCCGGCCGTGGTAGGCCCCCATGCCGGAATGGCCGACGCCGCCAAACGGCAGGTCGTCCTGGCCGACGTGCACCAGGGTGTCGTTGATGCACATGCCGCCGGAGCGAGTGTGTTCGCGCACCCGGCGCTGTTCGGCGCGGTCGTAACCGAAGTAGTAGAGCGCGAGCGGGTTGGGCCGGTCGTTCACGTAGGCCAGGGCGTCTTCCAGGCTGTCATAGGGCACAATCGGCAGCAGTGGCCCGAAAACCTCGTCCTGCAGCACCTGCATGGTCTCGTCGGCGTTCAGGATCAGCTGCGGCGGCAGCTTGTGGGTATCGTCCCCGAAGTATTCGTTGCCCGGATTGACCTGGAGGATCTCGGCCCCCTTCTCGCGCGCGTCCTCGAGTACCCCGCTCAGGCGCTCGTACTGCCGCTCGTTGATGATGCTGGTGTAGTCCGGGTTGTCCTTCATGGTGGGGTACATCCGGGCAACCGCGCCGCGGAAGCTGTCGACGAAACTGTTGACCCTGTCCCGCGGACACAGGATGTAATCCGGTGCCACACAGGTCTGGCCCGCGTTGATGCATTTGCCGAACGCGATGCGCTCGGCGGCATCCTTCATCGGAACCTCGCGGGAGATGATCGCGGGCGACTTGCCGCCCAGCTCCAGCGTGACCGGGGTCAGGTTTTCCGCAGCGGCTTTCATCACCATTCGCCCAACCGGCGTGGAGCCGGTGAACAGGAGGTGGTCGAACGGCTGGGAAGAGAAAGCCTGTGACACTTCAGCCTCGCCATTGATGACGGTGACCAGGTCCGAGGGGAAGGCCTCGTGCAGCAGGCGCTCCAGCAGGGCGGAGGTGGCCGGGGTGAACTCGGAGAGCTTCAGCATTACCCGGTTGCCGGCGGCCAGGGCCGCGGTCAGCGGGCCGGCCGCCAGGAAAAGCGGGTAGTTCCACGGCACCATGATCCCGACGACCCCCAGCGGCTCGTAATGCACCTCGTTCCGTGCCGGCTGGAACAGCATGTGGACCTTGCGCTTCTCCGGCTTCATCCAGCCGGCAAGATGGCTCAGCGTGTAGTTGATGTTCTGGACCGAGGGCATCAGCTCGGCCAGCAGGGTCTCATCGTGGGAGCGGCCACCGAAGTCCTCGCTGATGGCGTCGCACAGGGCGTCCTGATTGGCCAGCAGCACCTGCTTGAGCCGTTTGAGGTGTTCGCGGCGCTCGGTGCCGCTGGGCATGGGCTGGGCCCNNCGGTTATCCGTCAGCTGAACAACGTTGGCGACCATGTCTCGTTCTCCTGTATCGTCCCGGAGGCGGCGCTGAACCCGCTTTGCACTCACTGTTAGAGCATGTACTCTAGACCCAATATTAGAGCATCTGCTCTAGCAGTCAATACAGCAACGCCAATGACAGGTGTCGACAGGGCCCCATTTCTTCATGAAAACCCGTGACCGGATTCTCAAAGCCAGTCTCCAGCTGTTCAATGAGCAGGGTGAGCGCAATGTGACCACCAACCATATTGCCTCGCATCTGGGGATATCGCCGGGCAACCTTTACTACCACTTCCGCAACAAGGCGGACATTATCTATTCCCTCTTCCTGCAGTACCGGGCACTGGTGGATCGTTACCTGACGGTTCCCCGTAACCGCACGCTGACCCTCGAGGACAAGATGTTCTACCTTGAATCCGTGTTCGATGGTCTCTGGCACTACCGGTTCTTCCATCGCGATCTCGAGTACCTGCTGACCATGGATGAGCGGCTGCGCCACGATTACCGGGAATTCACCTTCCAGTGCCTGGGCGAGATCCGGGCGGTTCTTGAGGGGCTTCAGAGCGCCGGTATCCTGCGGCCGCACTCAGAGCAGGAGCATGAGGCGATGGCCCTGAACGTTTGGCTGGTCGTGACCAACTGGATGGCCTTCCTCAAGACCGCGAGCGCGGACGGGGAGAGGGACGGCAGCAGCCAGCGGGAGCTCAAGCAGGGAATCTATCAGGTTCTGACACTGGAAATGCCGTACCTGGCCGAGGACTACTACGACCGGGTGGCCGCGATACGGGAGCAGTACCGCCCGGACATTACGGCCTCGGAGGGCCACCAGGCGGAGCAGGGGATGTCAGTCTGAGCCGGCGTCCGTGCCCAGCAGCCAGTTACTGAGATGGTTGCGGGCGGGGTCCACGCCCTGGCCTTTGAGGGCAGAGAACGGCTGGATGTGGTGGACGCACTCAATACCCGCCAGGTCCCGGCGGACGCTGTCGATCTGGCGCTTTGCAGGGTTGCTCTTGAGTTTGTCCGCCTTGGTGAGCAGCAGCATCATGGGCAGTCCATGATGCTCGCACCACTCGATCAGCATGGCATCGAACTCCTGCAGGGGGTGGCGAAGGTCCATGATCAGCGTCATTCCAACCAGTGACTGGCGGTGCGCCATGTAATCCCCGAGGTGTTTCTCCCACTCCTTCTGGGTATTGCGTGAGACCCGCGCAAAACCGTAACCGGGGAGGTCCACCAGCCGGGTTCCCGGCGTACTCAGGGAAAAGAAGTTGATCAGCTGGGTGCGGCCGGGGGTCTTGCTGATGCGCGCGAGTCCGCCAATGCGCGTGATGGCATTGATGGCGCTGGATTTGCCCGCATTTGAGCGCCCGGCGAAAGCCACTTCGCGCCCCTCGTCCGGCGGGCACTGGTCAAGGCGGGCGGCGCTGGTGAGGAATCGGGCGCTGTTGAAGGTAATGCGTGCGGGCGGCTCGGTTGCGGTCACGGCGTAGCCTGTGTCGATTGATTTCAGTCAGAGGTGAAACATGTATAATACCACACCAGTTTGCGGGGTCGGCTCCCTCTTGCGGCGGCCGACCGAACGGACAATGTGTAATCCGAGTGGTGTCACGATGAGAAAACTGCTGACAGGTCTTGTACTGACGTTTGGCCTGACTGGCCTTGCCCAGGCGGCGGAGGGCGATCCCCAGGCTGGCAAGGAAATCGCCCAGAACCAATGCATTTCCTGCCACGGTGCGCAGGGGACTGAACCGCTGCAGCCGAGCTATGCGCGTCTCGCAGGGCTGGGGGAGAACTACCTGTTCAAACAGCTGAGCGCCATTAAGAGCGGTGACCGCAGTGTGCCCGAAATGATGGGCATTGTGCCGAACCTGGACGAGCAGGACATGCGCGACCTGGCCGCCTATTACGATCAGCAGGAGATGCCGGTGGGTGAGGCCGATCCGGGGAGTATCGATGAGGGGGAATCCCTTTACCGGGGCGGTGATCTTTCCCGTGATGTGGCCGCCTGCATCGCCTGTCATGGCCCCCGGGGGCTGGGCAACGATCCGGCCGGCTACCCACGCGTGAGCGGCCAGTCCGCGGAATACGTGATCAAGGCCCTCAAGGACTACCGTTCCGGCGCCCGGGTCTACGGCGAGACAAGCCAGATCATGGGTGACATCGCGAGCAAGCTCAATGACGATGAGATCAAGGCGGTGGCTGAATACATTGAGGGTCTCCACTGAGTTTCTAGGCTTGCCGGCTCCTGCAAAGTTCGCTTCAATAGGGGCGCTCTTTTAGTCATGATCGCAGGAGAACGGCATGGTCCATCGCAGCCTGACCGCACTGATCGCCTTCCTCTTCATGGTCCCCGCCGCCATGGCGGCGGAGTGGGAGGAAGGCACCCACTACCAGACACTGTCCGACCCTGTTGAGACCCGTTCCGGAGACCAGCTCGAACTCGCCGAGGTGTTCTGGTACGGCTGTCCCTCCTGCTACCGGATGCAGCCGGTCATTGAGGAATGGAAGAAAGGCAAGGCCGAGGATGTGAATCTCCGGCACGTACCCGCGTCGCTGCGCCGTGACTGGGAACCCCATGCCAAGGCGTTCTATGTCGCGCGGGAACTGGGGGTTGTTGACGAGATCCATTCGGCAATGTTCGATGCACTGGCGGGCGAGCGCCGCAGCCTCAACGATGTGGAGGCGATTGCCTCGTTCTTTGAGGAAGAAGGGGCAGCGAAGGCCGCAGCGGTCCGGGACGCCTGGGACAGCTTCGCCGTGGATACCGCCATGCGCCGGGGTCGACAGTTTCAGCAGGGCGCCAGGGTGACCGGCACACCCACGCTCGTGGTCGAAGGCAAGTACGTTATCTCCGTCAGGGGAGCCGGCAATTATGAGAACATGCTGGCGATTGCCGAACACCTGCTGCAAAAGGAGCGCTCCGGCGACTGATCGTGTATCCGAAGCTGCGTGACCAGATCAGGCGCCTGGCCGGTTCCGGTCGCGCCCGGGGCGCGGCTTCGGCCTCGGACCAGGCGCCGACGCTGGCTCAGTCGGGCCGTATCCGGCTGCTGACCTTCAATATCCAGGTGGGCATTTCGACCGAAGCCTACCACCATTACCTGACCCGCAGTTGGCAGCACCTGCTGCCCCATGCCCAGCGCAGTGAGAACCTGGATCGTATTGCCGAACTGTTGCGTGACTATGATGTCGTTGCCCTTCAGGAGTGTGACGGTGGTTCATTGCGCAGTGGCTTTGTAAACCAGGTCCAGTACCTGGCCAGCCAGGGCGGGTTCCCCTACTGGCGCCAGCAGCTCAATCGGAACCTGGGCCGTATCGCCCAGCACAGCAATGGCATACTCAGTCGTTACAAGCCGTTGCGTGTGGAGGAGCACCGTCTTCCCGCCCTGATCCCCGGGCGTGGCGCCATGATGGCCTTCTACGGTGACCCGGAGGACCCGCTGGTGCTGGTGCTGATGCATCTGTCCCTGAGCAAGGGGGCCCAGAACCGCCAGCTCGGTTACATCCGGGAACTGATCGCCCCCTATCAGCACGTTGTGCTGATGGGGGATATGAATGCCCACGCAGAGCAGCTCCTGACCCACTCCCCGCTGCGTTCCGCGGAGCTGATCCCGCTTCCGGACTCGGCCATGAGTTTTCCCAGCTGGCGCCCCGAGAAAGCGCTGGACCACATCCTGGTCAGCCCGACCCTGGACGTGCATGACACCCGGGTGGTGGACTATCCGGTCTCGGATCACCTTCCCGTCAGTATGGAAATCGAGATTCCGGGCAGGTGAGCGGGTAGCGGGCTTCCTTCCCGAACGCCTTTCCTTGGCTATACTTTGGGCAGTGGTCTCATCCCGGCAAGGCTTACCATGGCTGAATTGGACGAAGAGCGGAACCAGCTCAAGGTCAAACTGGTCTATTACGGCCCCGCACTGAGTGGAAAAACAACGAATCTCTCCGCGCTTCATGACTTTCTTCAGCCGGAGCTGAAGGGCGATATGATGGTCCTGGAGACCCATAATGACCGGACACTGTTCTTCGACCTGTTCCCGCTGGGCTTCCAGGCACCCTCAGGCCTGACCGTTACCCTCAAGCTGTATACCGTTCCCGGGCAGGTCCAGCACGACAGCACCCGTAAGGCGGTCCTCTCCCGGGCCGATGGCGTGGCGTTCATCGCGGATTCCCAGCGCACGCAGGAGCAGAACAATCTGGAATCCTTTCGTAACCTGAGCGACAACGCCACCCGTGTGGGGCTTGATTTCGAGCGTCTGCCGCTGGCGATCCAGTTCAACAAGCGGGATATGGCCGATATCGTCCCCCAGCAGGAACTGGTTGCCCGTTGGCGGCCGAGCCCCTGGTGGCCGGTTAAACTGGCCACTGCCCTGGAGGGGAACGGCGTAATCGAAACATGTCGCCTGCTGCTTGAACGGACCTGGAACGAACTCGATCAGGATCATGCCCTTCTGGAACGCCATGGTCTCGATCGGGAAACCTTTGTTGCGAACGCGCTGGGGTTGTCGTGATGTCATCGGGAGATTCCGGGGCCGAGGGGTTTCAGGCGCTTGAGGAAACGCTGGAGGACCTTGGCTGGCACGATCTGATGAGCCCCCGGGAAACCGAGCTTCTGGAGCGGGCTCTGGAACGGGTGGTCGGGGTGCCGGTCCGGATCCTCATGCAACCGGACGAACAGCCGGTCGCGGCAGTCCGCCATCAGCTGGTGACTGTGGCCTGGGTCGGGGCGGCGGTCGGCGAGGCCACCCTGGCGGGACTGGCAAGGACGGTCGAGCGGGTTCTGTATCAGGCCTCCAGGTACTATCTGGCGGCCAATCTTCATCTGGACGTGGTGCAGCGCAACTATCAGGCGCTCCAGGAGGAGCATGCCAGGCTCCAGGATTCCGAGGCCCGATACCGGGCGTTGTCCGGGGAACTGGAGGAACGGGTTCGGGCCCAGGTCACCGAGATCGAGGATCGACAGCGCCAGCTCTACGCCGCGGAGAAGTTGAACGCCGTTGGGCGGCTCGGTGCGGGGGTTGCCCATGAGATCAACAACCCGATCGGCTTTATGCGCTCCAATCTGAGTTCGGCCAGGGGGTATCTGGACAGTCTCTCAGCATTATCACGGCGTCTGCGGGAGCTGCCCGGCGGTGAGGCCCTGGCCCAGGAGTTTGACCTGGACTTCGTGGTTCCCGATTTCCAGGAGCTGATTGATGAGTCATTGGAGGGCTCCGCCCGTGTGGCGGATATCGTCAGTGCCCTCCGCCGGTTTGCGGGGACGGATGACACGGGCACTGCCTCGATCTGCATCAATGACCTCCTCCAGGGGGTCTGGGCAGTCGCCGGAGGCAGTCTCTCCGGGCTCAGAGTCCACTGGAATCTGGATGGCGCCCTGCCGCCGATACGGGCGGACCGGGCAGGGCTCAGTCAGGCCTTCTACAATCTTCTGGAGAATGCCTCACTGGCCGCTGACCGGCCTGTGGGTGCCGTTATCGAAACCGAGGGCCAGACGGAAGGCATCCTTGTACGCATCCGTGATGATGGGGAAGGGATGGCCCCCGAGGTACTGGGCCGTGCCTTCGAGCCCTTCTATACCACGAGGGCAGTGGGGGCCGGCACGGGGCTTGGCCTCAGTGTCTGCCGTGACACCATCCGTGCCCACGGTGGTGATATCGAGGTCGACAGTGAGCAGGGGAAGGGGAGCGTATTCTTGGTGTGGCTGCCATTCACCCCTGCTGTCGCCAGCAGCTGAACCGGATTGCGCCATGGCTCAGTTTGACCAGTACTTTCTCTCGCCGGACAAACAGGCTGGAGACTCGGAACCGCCACCCCATGAGCGGGAACGGTACCGGCTTCTCCTTGTTGATGACGAGCCGAATGTTCTCAGTGCCCTGCGCCGGACCTTCCAGCGTGAGAACTACGAGGTTCATTGCGCCGCCAGTGCCGAGGAGGCGCTCGCCCTGGTGAACGCCCGGCATGTCCATCTGATGATCACCGACTTCAAGATGCCCGGAATGAACGGTGCGGATCTTCTCCGGGAAGTGCGTGAGATCTCCCCGGACACCATGCGGATCATGCTGACCGGGCATGCGGATACCCAGGCGGTGATGACCGCCATCAATGAAGGGGCCGTGTACCGTTTCATTCTCAAGCCCTGGAACGATGATGACCTTCGGGTGACCGTGGCCCTCGCCCTGGAGCAATATGAGCTGAGGGAAAAGAACCGGAACCTGGAGAAGAAGACCAGCCAGCAGCAGAAGGATCTCGAGGTTTTCCGCCGTATGAATCAGCAGCAGCGCAGCCAGTTGGCGCTGATGCTGCACAAGCATGGGGTGATCAATCGCCAGCAGGTCCAGGAACTCTATAAGATCCAGCAGGCACGCAAGGTCTCGACCATCCGGCTGCTTCTCGAAAAGGAATGGATCGCCCCGGAAAAACTCTATCGGCTGTTACGGGATGAACTGCTCTTCGATGAGGTCTCGCTGGCCGAATTCGCGGCTGATCCGGAGGCCCTGGATCTGATTCCGGTGGATGTCTGCCAGGGACAGCTGTTACTGCCGCTTCGGGTTCGGGGGCGGCGTCTTGTCCTGGCCATGGCGGACCCCCTGAACCAGCCGCTTATTGAAGAACTGTCTTTCGCCATTGGTCTCAAGATCGAGCCGGTGCTCGTGCGCGCGGAGGAGCTCGAGGAGCGCCTGGCTCAGTTGTTCGGTGAATCCAGTGAGAGCCTGGGTGAGCTGGAAGCGGTGTTTGATGCGAATGATCCGGCCGACACCATTGAGCTGGTCATCGAGGATGATGACTCGGATGTGGACCTTGAACGTCTGCTCTCGGACACCCAGCAACCCTCCGCTGTTCGGGTCGTCAACGCCCTCATCATGGAGGGCCTGCGCCTGGGCGCCAGCGACATCCACATTCATCCACGCACCAACGTGGTGGTTGTGCGTTACCGCATCGATGGGGTTCTTCAGGATAAGATCCGTATACCGAGCACCCTTCAGATGAGTATTGTCTCCCGCATCAAGGTGATGGCCGAGCTTGACATCGCCGAGAGGCGCCGGCCCCAGGACGGTCGACTGACCGTCAAGACACCCATGAAGATCGTGGATCTGCGTCTATCAACCCTGCCGACGCTCAACGGCGAGAAAATCGTAATGCGGGTGCTGGACCGTAACGCCAGCATCAAGAACATTGAGCAGCTGAAGCTGTCGGAGCTCAATCGACAGCGTCTGCTCAACGTGATCACGCGCCCGCAGGGCATCATCCTGGCCACCGGGCCCACCGGAAGCGGTAAGACGACCACGCTCTACGCGATGCTTCAGCATCAGGCTACTCCGGAAAAGAACTACGTCACGATTGAGGACCCGGTGGAGTTCTACATGGACATGGCGGGCCAGGTTCCCGTGCGCGAGAAGGTTGGGCTGGATTTCGCCTCCGTGCTCAAGGCCATTCTGAGGCAGGACCCGGATGTCATACTGCTGGGTGAAATCCGTGATCGCGAAACTGCGGAAGTGGCGTTCCACGCCGCGATGACGGGGCATATGGTCTATTCAACACTGCACACCAATTCGGCGATTGCCTCAATTGCACGCCTTCTGGATCTGGGACTCAAACCCTATGTTGTCGCCTATGGTCTGGAGTGCATCATCGCGCAACGACTGGTCCGGAGGCTGTGCCCCCACTGCTGTGAACCCCGTGAGCCGGATCCCGGGATACGGGAGCTTCTGGGCGTCGCGTTCAGCAGTCCGGGGCTTCAGGATTATACCGCCGCGGGTTGTGACCGCTGTCATCATCAGGGGTTCAGCGGCCGGGTGGCGCTTCACGAAGTGCTGACGGTGACGGAAACCATGCGGCACGTGATTGCGTCCGGCGGCTCGGTCCACGAGATGGTGGAGCAGGCGGAAAGGGATGGCCTGGTCACACTTGCAGCGGATGCGCGGTATCGGGTCGAGGCCGGCGAGACCAGCCTCGCGGAAATCCTGCGGGTTCTCGGCAGTCAGATCGACATCTGACGTTCATTCCTGCTCATCATCGAGGACGATGAATCCGTCCGGGTCACGTTCCACCATCGTGATTCCCGGTGTTTCGGACTCCAGGCGTTGGAGTTCGCGCTTCTGGGTTTCAAGTTCCCGCTGCTGGCGTCTCACGGTTTCCGCGAGGCGCTGGTTCTCGAGCGCCATTTCCCGGTAGCGGAGGGCGTTCTCGAGGGTGATCAGCAGATCCTCGTTGGACCAGGGTTTGAGGATGAAGCGGTAGACTTCGGAGTGATTGACGGCGCTGACGACGCCCTCCAGGTCCACCTGGCCACTGAGTACGATACGCAGGGCGTCTGGATGGGACTGCTTGAAGCGGTTCAGCAGTGAGACGCCGTCAATGCCGGGCATACGGTAATCGGAGATGATCAGGTCAAGGCGGTGATGACGGAGTTCGTTGTGCGCGTTGGCGGCGTCATTGCAGGTCAGGATGATCCAGTCCCTCTGGCGGAGAAGGCGCTTCAGGGCGTTCAGGATCTCGGGTTCATCGTCAATCAGAGCGATGACGGGTTTGCTGCGTTCCGACATCGAATCATTCCTCCTGCGGCTGTGTCTGTTCAGCCGGAAGCTTGACGGAGACTTTCAGGTGCCGCCGATCCTCCCAGCTCATCCGTTTCAGGCGCGCTATTGCGCTTTCATTGAGAATGGTCCCGCTGACCATGAGAAGAATGCCGTTGGCACTGACCAGGTCGCGGGTGAGCTCCATGCCTTCACGCAGTTCCGCGATGGTGAGCATCGTGCCTGACCCATCGTCATGCGCCTCCAGAGAAAAACCGCTGGCCATGGGTTGAAGGGCGAGGATTACTTCCTCGTCGTAAAGGTGCCCGGCGCGGTCCTTCATTGTCGTGTAGGCATCCTGTGGTGACAGGGGCGACTCGCGCAGCAGGTGGGTCTGTAGGCCGATGAAATCCCGCGCGACCCGGATGATGCGTGCGCCCAGCGGAATCTCCTCGCCCGAGAGCTCATCCGGAT
>JABAHQ010003494.1_pt1 | contig 18601 bp, 19 predicted proteins | sample 7062091 | NCBI WGS metagenome assembly JABAHQ01 (sample SAMN14534359, study PRJNA622989) | marine sediment metagenome | biome: marine biome [ENVO:00000428]; feature: marine pelagic biome [ENVO:01000023]; material: deep marine sediment [ENVO:00002113] | place: India: Gulf of Kutch | collected...
GCTTGACATCGGCTGCGGCCTGGGGCGCTGGCGTGCGGTGCTGCGCCGACACTTTCCGCACGCGTGCTACACGGGCGTCGAGATCAGCGAGTACGCGTGCCGGCGCTACGGGTGGGAGCGGGGCTCGGTGGTCGACTACCGGGCACGCCGGCCCTTCGATCTGGTCATCTGCCAGGCGGTGCTTCAGTATCTCACGGGGCGCGAAGCGCAAGCGGCGCTCGGGAACCTGGCGCGGCTTTGCCGCGGCGCCCTCTATCTGGACGTGATGACCCGCGAGGATTGGGGCGAGGACTGCGCTCGGGCGAGCGTTGACGGGGACGTGTATCTGCGTTCGGGGAGCTGGTACCGGCGACGTCTCGTGAGACACTTCGTCAACGCCGGCGGCGGCGTCTTCGTACGGCGGAGCGCCCCCGCCACCCTGTTCGACCTCGAGCAGCTCAAGTGACGGGTCCGCCGGAGTCCCGCCGTGCAATGGAGATTCATGCCCCGTGCATCCCAAGGGCCAAACTGTCCGCTGGACCGCGCTAACTCTAACCTCCGCGTCCCCCGAGCGGCCTCTGGCGGTTGCGGTTCAGGTTCCTGATTGCGCGGACATCAGGAAGCGCGTGACCTCGCGCGCGAATTTCCGCGGGCGTGTCTGCGGGAAATAGTGCCCACCGATCGAAAACAGAACTGACCGGGCGCCGGGTATCGAGCGCGCGAGCTCGATGGTCACGTGCGGGGGTACGATGATGTCATCGCGTGCGGCGAGGACGAGCACGGACATTGCGATACTCCCGAGCTCGGCGCGACGATCGAAGCCCAGCACGGCATCGATGCGCTCGAGAAGGATCTCGGGCGCTTCGCCGCAGGCGATCGCTTGTTGCCCCGGATCCCGGGGATGGTCGAGAAACCAAGGGGGCGGCACTCGCAGCAGCGCGCTGAGACGACCATGGACATCGTGCCCGGCCTTTAGGGCAATCTCGCGTCGCATGTCGAACAGGCGCCGCATGTACAAGTCGGGAAGCGCCCAGGTGCCACTCAAGACGAGCTTATCCACGCGTTCCGAATGATCGAGAGCGAGGCTTTGCCCGATGGCACCGCCCATGGAGTGTCCGACGAAGTGTGCGCGCGCCACCTGTTCGGCATCCAGCAGCTCCACCACATCGCGAGCCATGTCCTCGATGGATGCGGGTGCAGATCCCCGACTGCTCTGTCCACTACCGCGGTGATCGTATGTAATCACCATGAAACGGTTGGCGAACCAGGCGACGTGTGTATCCCAGAACGAGGCTTGACCACCGAGACCCGACGCCAGAACCAGGGGAGGACCCTGACCGTGCACCTCATAGTGTAGGCATGCGTTGTCGCCCAGGTGCACAGACGGCATGACTAGGCCTGACTCCGAGTGGAGCCTGGTGGCACTGGAGCGCAGTCTGTTCTCGGCTCGAGCTTCGGGTATGGACCGTCGATCAGGCGATAGCGCTCCAGGATCAGCGTCCTGAGCGCTCTGCGGTCGACTTTGCCGAGAGCATTGCGTGGCAGGGCGGGTATGTATACGTACGCGCGCGGACGTTTGTAGCGCGTTAGGCTGGTAGCGGCATTCTCGACCGTCTGCCACCGTTCGCGCGCTGTGGTTGCCACGGCCGCCACCACGACCTCGCCCCAGTACTCGGAGGGCACGCCGACCACCGCCAACTCGACAGCCGCGTTACTTTCGCTCAGCCAGGACTCTATCTCTTCGGGAAAGACCTTATAGCCGCCTGTGGTGATGACGTCGTGCCTGCGCCCGAGCAGATACAGCCCCGTCGTCGCTGTGTAGTACCCGATGTCACCCGTCGCGTGAAAGCCGTCTTCAGCTGGGGACGCGAATCCGTCTGACGTGATATACCCACAAAACATGTGCGGGGCACGCACGTAGATCTCTCCCGGCTCGCCGGGAAGTACTTCCCGGCCGGCTTCGTCACGAATGGACAGCTCTACGCCGGAGGCGGGCCAGCCGAGGGGCGTACTGCGCCCGGGATCCTCGGCGCGGTAGGCCGCGTCGGTCTCGATCGGCTGCAGCACAGTGATCGGGTTGAAAACCTCGGTCATCCCGTAGGTAACACGCACGACGGGCCCAAACACGGCACGGGCGGCCCGATACAGGGCAGGGGAGAGCGTCGCTGTCCCCGTGAGGAGAGTGCGGATGGAGTGCACGCGCTTGCCCTCCATTCCCTTCACAATCTTGGCGAGCACGGTGGGAGGCGCGAAGATATGATTGACGGTCCTCCGCTTGATCAGATCCACGACCTCCGCAACTCTGACGCCGTCCATCAAGTAAGCACCGGCCCCCTCCCAGAGGAAGGCGTACGCGAGCAGCGACGAGCCGTGCGCAAACGGCGTCATAAGCAAAATTCGGTCGTCGACGCTTAGTCGTACCGGGAGCGCCAAACGCAGCATAGTAGTGGCAAGCCAACGCCCGCCGTGGCTGTGGACCACCGCCTTCGGGCGCCCTGTCGTTCCCGAGGTAAAGAGCACACGGCCCCAGTCGTGCGAGTTTGGCTGCGGCCACCGCTGAGGCTCGAGAGGTGCGGGTCCGATGTCCTCGAGCACGTGCCGGGTGAACGCCGAAGACGGAAACGCATCCTCCATACCGGCGGGCACAACCGCGTGCCGTGCCGCCACTAACCGCAGGCACCAAGCCCGCTCTTCAGCACTCTGCACCGGGTTGAGGGGAACCTCGGCGGCGCCCGAGAGGGTAACCCCGAGGCTTGCGCGCAACGCGGCGTTGCCATTTGCCACCAGCGTCGCCACCGGCGTCCCTGGGCGCACGCCTGCCGCTATCAGCCTGTCGGCGAGCCCTGCCGCCCGGGCCAGCAGATCCCCATAGCTCAAAGCACCGTGCGCATCTTTGACCGCGAGGCGGCCATTATGGCGGACGGCGAGCACCGCGAAGTCACTGCCCCAGGAGATCCGCATGTAGGCCTCTGCTGCGCCCCTTGTATCGTTGGTCAGGATTCTATATATTATTTTGTATACATTCTCGTACACAATACCACTGATGCAAATTCCGTCAGCACCCGCGCAACCCGGCACCACAGACACTGCGATGGCCCCGACGCGGCTATCGGGGCCGGTCTACGAGCGTCTCAAGGAATTGATTCTTTCCGGACGCATCGCGCCCGGCGTGAAGCTCGACGAGGAGATGTTGAGCCGTCGCTTCGGCGTGAGCCGCACCCCCGTCCGCGAGGCCGTTTCAAAGCTCGCGCACGAAGGTCTGGTACAGGCGAGGCCGCGGCGCGGTGCCTACGTCACCAACTGCAGCAAGACCGAGATCCTGGAGTTGCTCGAGGTGAGGGAAGTGCTGGAGGGATTGGTGGCGCGCCTCGCAGCGCACCGGATGTCGGATGCGAGCGTCAATGCTTTGCGCGAGCTCATCAATCCGGAGCGCGTGGAGACGCTGCGCACGACCGAGCCCGCAGCCCTCGCGCGAGCCGACCAGCAGTTTCACGAGGCCCTGTTTCGCAGCACGGGCAATCGTCGCCTCATCGCCATCATGAGCCAGCTCAACGACCAGATGCAGCTTGTACGCATGAAGACGATGTGGTTACCCGGCCGCCTCGATCAGGCGATGCGGGAAACCTACGACATCATTGATGCGCTGGCGAGGCGGGATCCGGACCTCGCGGAGGCGTGTGCGCGACGTCATATTCGCGCGGCTCACGATATGGTGGAGAAGTCTATGGACGAGGCCGTCTGGCCTGTGTCAGAGCACGAGGGAGGCATATGAAAATCGAACGAATCTTGCTCGGAGGAGGGTTGACCGGTTTCTACACCGACGACAAGCTCGCGATTCTCAAGGACGCTCCGCAAGACGGGTTCATATACCGAGGTGAGCCTTTGACGCCCGGGTTCAAACAGATCCGCCAGCCCGGAGAATCTGTACTGGTCATGTTCATCCTAGAGGACGGACAGGTCGCACTGGGTGACTGCGCCGGGACACAGTATTCCGGCTCCGGCGGCCGCGAGGCTCCATTCACCGCCGAGACCGCGATACCGATTATCGAGGAGCAAATAGTACCAAGATTCCTAGGCCGCAATATCACCCGTTTTCGCGAGACTTCGCAAGAAATCGACGACATCGAACTCGACGGCGGGGGGCGCTTCCACTCTGCGATACGCTACGGGCTGAGCCAGGCTGTGCTCGACACCGTGGCGCGCGGTAGGAAAACCACCAAGGCCGCAGTGGTCGCGGACGAGTACGACACGGAGGTAGCTCGCACTCCCATCCCCATCTACGCCCAGACCGGGGATGAGCGCTACAGCAACGTGGACAAGATGATCATCAAGCGGGTCGACATCTTGCCACACGGATTGATCAACAACGTCAAGGTCAAGATAGGCGACAAGGGCGAGAAGTTCCTCGAATATGTCACCTGGGTGCGCGATCGCGTGCAACTGTTGGGAGATGCGGACTACCACCCGGAGCTGCACTTCGATGTTTACGGCACTGTCGGTTATGTTTTCAACAACGATATCGAAAAAATTGCCGATTACCTCGGACGCTGTGTAGACGCCGCCAAGCCTTTCAATTTCATCATAGAGATGCCCATCGACCTTGGCAGCCGGGATGCTCAATTCGACGGCATGTCGAGGCTTCGGAAGGCGCTCGCGACAAAAGGCATCCGCGCCGAGCTGATGATCGACGAATGGTGCAACAACTTCGCGGATCTGCGTGCATGGGTGGATTCCGGTGCGATTGATCGCATCAACGTGAAGACCATCGTGCTTGGCGGGATTCATAATATTGTGGAATCCATCCTGTACTGCAACGAACACGGAGTAGGGGCCATGTTGGGCGGGACCTGCAACGAGACGGATGTGTCAGCTATGGTCATGTCCCATCTGGCCATGGCGACGCGCCCGCAAGCGATCGCCGGCCGGCCAGGTATGGGGGTCGATGAGGGGGTCATGACCGTCTACAACGAGATGGTCCGCATCCAGGTTCTCGAACAGTGGCGTAAGGAGAGCGAAAAATCAGAGGACCGCCGGACGGCGGGAGCCGCCGCCTGATCAGCTAGGCCAAGCGAGGTCCGTCGTGGCTGCGACCAGCATAACCGACGTGCGCGCCCGCAAGACCTTTGACGGGTGCGCGCGTACGTCGTTCGAGGTGGAGGTACACACTGAGTCGGCGTGGGCGCGAGCCGCACCCTCGTACTCGGATCCGCGCAGCTCAGGGAAGTACGAGATTGTGCACTTCCCTGAAACCGGTGTGCAGGGCAGCGTCGACTTCGTGTGTACCGTGATCCGCGAGCGGCTCGTCGGCATGGATGCCTGCGCGCAGAGCGCGATCGATGCAGCTCTTCGAGAGATCGACGGCAGTGGTGATTTCTCCCGCATCGGCGGCAATACAGCAGAAGCGGTATCGATGACCGTCGCGAAGGCGGCGGCTGCGAGCCTGGCCATTCCGCTGCATACATATTTGGGGGGAACTTTCGCGACGAAACTTCCGCATCTGATGCTCAATATCATCGGCGGAGGTGCGACCATGGGAGGCGAGGGTTGGCGAGGGCGCGGCCCCGACCTCCAGGACCACTTGATTATACCGGTCGGATTCTCATCCACTTACGAGGCACTTGCTGCGATCTCCGAGGTCTTCCATGTTACCGGGGAGCTCATCCGCGAGGCGGACCCCGGTTTTGCCGGTGGCCGGGACGAAGAGTATTGCTGGATCCCCATGCTCGACGATAGGACCTGCCTGGATATCCTCAAGACGGCCTGCGAGCGAGTGTGCTCGCGCCGGCGGTTTCGGTTCCGTCTGGGGCTCGACGTGGGTGCGTCTGACCTGTGGCACGCAGACGAACAGGCCTACGTCTACACACGCGCGGGCATCAAGCGTGACAAGGACGATCAAGCCCGGTACGTCGCGGATCTCATCGAGGGCTATGACCTTTTTTATGTGGAAGACGCCTTCTTCGAGGACCACATAGAACTCTACGCGGATCAATGCCAGCAGTTCGGGAAGCAGTGCTTGATCATGGGTGATGATTTTTTGGCTACGAACGCCGCGCGGCTCGAGACCGCGCTTAGCTGCGGTGCAGTCAACGCGGCAGTGGTCAAGCTGAATATGGCCGGCACGGTGAGCGAAACGCAACGATTCATCGAGCTCTGTCGCCAGAACGCGATCGCGACCATCGCCGCCGCGCGTACCTACGACAGTCCGGACGACACATTGGCCGACCTGGTTGTTGGCTGGGGGGCCACAGGATACAAATGCGGTTCGCCCGCCGGCGGCGAACATGCGGCGAAGTACAATCGGTTTATCCGCATCGAGGAGCAGCTCGGCCCCGCCGCGGAGTTTGCCGCCTACCCGGGAGCGCACCCATGAGCGTCCCGCCCGCAACTCGTCGCGTGCGCCGCAGTCTGGTACGCTCGGTGATTCTGGACGTGGCTGTCCCCGCCTGGCTGGTGCGCTTCAAGTATCCGGCTATAAGCCTGCTGTCCATGATGGGATTCATCGGCCTGTGGGAGCTCGCGGCGGTGACGGGTGCTGTCGATGCCCAGTTCTTTCCGCCACCTTCACACGTCGCTGGGGATTTCGTTACCTTGCTACAGGCCGGTAGCTTGCTTTCTGACATTCTGATCAGCTCCTGGCGAGTGCTGGTCGGATTCGCGCTCTCCGCAGCCGTCGGCATACCGCTCGGCATCCTGCTCGGCTCTTCGCAGGCGTTGCGGTGGATCGTCGGCCCGGTGATCTCCATCATCCGACCGCTGCCATCGCTGTCCTGGATACCGCTCTCACTGCTATGGCTGGGCATCGGTGAAACGCAAAAGTATGCCATCGTCTTCATGGGGACGCTGGCGCCTCTGGTCGTGTTCGTGACCGACGCGACACTTCGCGTCGATGAAATTCTGTTGAAAGCCGCCCGAAACCTCGGCGCCTCCAGCCGCCAGATTATGGTTGAAGTGGTGCTGCCTGGGGCTTTACCGAGCATCCTGAGCGGTTTGAAGGTGACCCTGGCATTGGCATGGACCTGCATCATCAGCGCCGAAATGGTCGGCGCGATGAAAGGGCTCGGGTATCTCATCTGGAACGCCAAGGACTGGGGCAACACTGGGCAGGTCATCATCGGCATGCTGATGATCAGCGCGACGGTGCTCGTTATGGATACTATCTTTCGTTTGATCGAAGCCGCATTGCTGCCATGGCGGCGGGGCGAGAGCGGCCGGTGAAGGGAAGGATCGGGACGCGCTGACGGCAGAGTTCGGGGCGCATACCGTACATGAGGCCCGCGTGAGACGGGCATAAACCGCTGTAACTGAGGAGGAAGAACCATGAAGAAACTGAAATACTGGCTCGTTACCGGGCTGACAACAGGCGTGCTGGCCACGGCCTTGGCTGGGGGGGCGGGGGCCGCGGGGCTCGAGAAAGTGAACGTGGTGGGAAGCTCCTGGCCGGGTCATGCCCCTCAATGGATGGCTATCGATAACAGCTACTTCGAGAAAGCAGGTTTCGACGTTACCTTCCGAATGGTCGCGGGCTCGATGGACCGCGTGGCCGTGATCTCCTCGGGAGACGCGGTGTTCGGCGGAATGGGGGCTGCGGCGATGGTGCCTGCCATGGCCCAGGGCAACCGAAACTTCTACTGGGTCGGCTCGCCCGATGCAGCCCGCGCTTATTCTGGTATCGTCGCGAAAAAGGAGATTAAGAGTCTCAACGATCTCAAGGGAAAGAAGCTTGCCGTGCAGTTCGGGGGCAGCGAGGAGGTGACTGACTACTACCTGCTGCAGACGGTCGGAATGGACATGTACAACGACGTGCAGCTTGTCAACATGCGCCAGTCGGAGATGCTACAGGCGCTCTCGCAGGGCCTGATCGATGCCGCGGGCGCTTGGTCGCCGGAGTTCGAACGCCTGCAGAAGATCGAGGGAACGCACGTCATCGCGACAGTGGACGACTTGGGCTTCTTTGAGAAGTACCGTCAAATGCCGGTCCCAGACGTACTTCTGATCAACAAGGAGTGGACCGATCAGGATCCGCAGCGCGCTAAGCGGTTCCTGTGCGCCTACTTCAAGGGAATGGACTACGTGATGGCCAACCCGAAAGAAACTTCGGAAACCGCTATCAAGTATACCAAGCAGCCAGCTGACGTGTACTCCGTCGCAGCCAATAAGTTTAACTGGCTGCCACGCGAAGCCCAGGCCGTTCAGCTCTCGGACAAGGGTGCTTATCCGGTGATCGACAAGCTGATCGCGTTCATGCACGATCAGGTCCAAAAGATCGACAATAAGCCCGACTATCGGGAATGGGTGCGTGCGGATCTAGTGACCGGGGAATGCCCGAACTGAGCAGATCCTGAGGGGGCTAATCCGTGCAGTCAGACGGACTCCGATACGCCGGCCGAGCTGGGGGTCCTGCTACCACCTTCCAGTCGGAGAAAGTGGCGGACCCCCGGCAGGCCGCCCGCCGCAGGAGACTCCTCGGTGCGGCTGTGGGGGCGCTCTCGATCGTGACCATGCTGACGGCCTGGGAGACGTTGACCCGCGTTGGGCTTATAGACCGAGCGATTCTGGCCTCGCCTAGCATGGTCGCTGGTGCCCTTTGGAAGCTGATTGCGAACGGCACGCTGTTCGATTATATGCTGATCAGTGCGCAGCGTGTTCTCGCTGGCTTCTTCCTCTCCGCAGCAGCGGCAATTCCGCTCGGCATCCTGCTCGGCGCTTCGCGCGTTTTGAAGGCGATGCTCGATCCGGTGATCTCGATCATCCGACCGCTCCCCTCGCTTTCGTGGATCCCACTCTCCATGCTGTGGTTCGGGATCGGAGAAACGCAGAAATACTCTATCGTGTTTATGGGCACGTTTGCGCCCTTGTTGGTGTTTGTTACTGATGCGACCTTGCGGGTGGATCGCACATTGATCAAGGCAGCGCAGAACTTGGGCGCCTCCCGTCTCAAGGTGATGTGGGAGGTGCTGCTCCCGGGCGCTATGCCGAGCATCGTGAGCGGCCTAAAGGTCACCCTTGCGATAGCCTGGGCGTGCATCATCAGTGCGGAAATGGTAGGCGCGACGGACGGGTTGGGATTTCTCATCTGGAACGCCAAAGACTGGGGTAACATCAGTCAAGTCATCACCGGGATGCTAGCTATCAGCGCAACGATTCTGTTCCTCGACGCACTGTTTCTGAGGTTTCAGTATCGATTGTTTCCTTGGCTGCGTCATTACGAAGACGACAGTTGAAGAGCGAGGCCATGGTGACCACCACAGACCCGAAAAACACGGTCTCAGTGAAAACTGAGTCTCGGGCGAAACGACGAAACAGCATCATCCACGTTGAGGATGTGGACATGGTTTACCGTCGAGGGACCGAGACCGTGGATGCGCTTGGTGGTCTCAGGCTCGAGGTACACGAAGGCGAGATACTGTGTATTGTGGGCAGCTCTGGCTGCGGCAAATCAACGTTGTTGAATCTGATCGCCGGCTTTCTCAAGCCGACTAGCGGGACTATCTATCTGCGTGGCGAGTGCATTCGAGGTGTGGACACGCGGTGCGGCATGATCTTCCAAGAGTACGCGCTGTTCCCGTGGAAGACCGTGAAGAGCAACGTCGAGTTCGGCCTCAAGATGTCAGGTGTGCGGAAGGAGCAGCGCAAAGAGACGGCCGCGAAGTATATCAACTTGGTCGGCCTGGACGGGTTCGAGAGCGCCTATCCGTCAGAGCTGTCAGGCGGTATGCGCCAACGCGTGGCTCTCGCTCGCTCGCTCGCCAATAACCCCGAGATCCTTCTAATGGATGAACCCTTCGCAGCTGTCGACGCCATGACGCGACAACTGCTCCAGGACCAGCTCATTGGCATCGTCGAGGAGACGGGCAAAACGGTCCTGTTCGTAACCCACAGCATCGACGAGGCGCTCGTGCTCTCAGACCGGATTACAGTGTTCTCGTCACGACCCGGTCGGGTCAAGACGGTACTGAAGAACGATCTGCCTCGTCCACGTCGAGCAAAGGTGCAGCTCTCGCCTCGCTACATCGAGCTGAAGAGTGCCATCTGGGACAGCGTGCAGGAGGAGGTTGTCAGGCAGATTGAGATGCTGGAACGTGCACGGAGCTGAGCACGGCAGGAGGCCGTGGAGACGTTTCTAGGATGATTCAGGAGAGTGAGGGCAGAAATGTCGGATAGGTACAGGCGACATCCTGACAAAGGTCAGCGCCGCATACGGCGCACGATGATCTTTGTTCCTGGCGCCGAGCACCGAAAGCTCGAGAAATCGCTCGGTTTCGCCGCAGACTCCCTTATTCTTGATCTGGAGGATTCGGTAGTCTCCGCGCGTGTACGCGAGGCGCGCGAACGGATAAACGAGTTCCTATGCCGGGAGCGCCGCCCTGAGCAAGAGTGGACCGTGAGGGTGCACGCTACTGACACTTTAGAGTTCTTCGGAGACCTGCAGGCCATCGCTCCTGCGCTACCCGACGCGTTAATCCTACCAAAGACGAACGGGCCCGAGGACATAATCCTGACGGATAGCCTCCTCGCCGGGTACGAGGAGCAAGTGCGCGCCGAGCGCGGGCGCATTCGGCTGCTCTGCATCATCGAGACAGCGCTCGGGCTGCGCAACGCCTACGACATCGCGCGGATACGGGAGCGCGTGGACGGCCTCATTCTAGGTCACGCGGACCTCGCGCTCAGCCTTGGTGTGCAGGAGCGCAAAGCGTTGGAGGGTATCATCTTCCATGCGCGCTGCCAGCTGGTGATTGCAGCGAAAGCAGCCGGCAAGGACGCGTACGATATGGTGCACTTGCAGATAGACGACGAAGAGGGTCTCCGGCAACAAACCATGGAGGGGCTACGTATGGGGTTCGACGGCAAGCTGCTGGTGCATCCCCGCCAGATCGGACCCGTCAACGAGATCTACACACCGACTGTCGAAGAGATTCAATTCGCAACCCGTGTCATCGAAGAGTATGAGGCGCATCTGAGAGAGGGCCAAGCGGTCTTCACAGTGGACGGACGCATGATAGATCCGCCGATTGTGGACGTAGAGCGCAAGGTGCTGCATCGCGCCGAGAAGGCAGGCGCCCTGGGCGAGCGAGTCCGCGCTTGGGAAAGTTCCAAAGATCAACGGTGACTTACGTCGATGAGCATCATCTACCCGGAGGAAACGAGGTGACGGTCAAAGAAGGGTGGAAGGGCCGTTTCTATGAGGATTTTGAGGTCGGGGACGTGTATCGCCATCCGCTCGGGCGAACCATTACCGAGACCGACAACATCTGGTTCACCCTGCTGACTATGAATACCAATCCTCTGCACTTCAACAACGAGTACGGTAAACGCTCGATCTTCGGACGTTGTGTGATTAACAGCGCACTGACTATCGCACTTGTGGGAGGGATGAGTGTCGTCGACATCAGCCAGAACGGAGCCAACCTCGGCTGGGACGAGGTGCGCTTACCCCATCCGTTATTTGTGGGCGATACGCTCTACGCTGAATCCGAGGTCATCGACAAACGAGAATCGAGGTCCCGGCCGAACCAGGGGATCGTGATCTTCCGCTCACGCGGCCTGAACCAGTACGGCGAGGTCGTCATCACGTACAAACGCACTGTACTGGTTTGGAAACGCGAGCACGCCCCGGCGGGGACCGACTTTCCGGAGGCGCATTCTAGCCGGCAGAATACCTGAGAAAGAGCGCATGGAGAGCGAGGCATCTGATAGATGCGGGTTTTGATCATCGGCGCGGGCGATCTCGGTTACCGGCTTGCTGTCGGTCTTGGGCAGAGCGGTCAGGTCGGTGACATTCTGTTCGCCGGCCTGAGCCAGGGCCGCGGACCCTGGCTCGCCGGTATGATCGCCACTTGCTGGCAGGTCCCGACGCGCTTCACTCCTTTGGACGCAACCGACCTTCGCGCGATCGAGCACCTTATCGCGCACGAGCGACCGGATCTCATCATCCAGTCAGGCACGCTCTTCTCCCCTTTTCTAATTAGTAGTCGCCAAGATCCACTGGCGAGAGCCATCCGAGAGGCGGGGGTTGCCGTGCAGCTTGCGCGCCAGTTACCTCTCGTGTATACGCTGATGCAGGCAGTGCGTAACGTCGACTTCACTGGGTTGGTCGTCAATCTCTCTGCCCCCGATCTGACGCATCCTGTTCTGGGCAAGCTGGGGCTTGCACCGACGCTCGGGTTGGGAAACGTCACGATGTACTGGCTAAGGGCGCGGGCCGCGCTGCGCGAGCGAGCGATCCGTGATGGGGCAAGTGCGCACGATCTGCCGTTGGTTCGCGTTTTGGGACATCATCATCATGGGTACGCCCTGTTCGAAGCTAGAGTGCCCGAGGAGGCGAACGAGCGCTGTCACGTCTATCTGGGAGAGGACGGTCATCGTGAGGACAAGCTGCCATACGGAGGTATCGCGATACCCCGCGACCTCAGCTTGAACGAGCTGACAGCAGCAGCGGCACTGGTGGTCCTGAACGCTTTCCTGCCGGCGACCCGCTCGCTGCGCGTATCCGCACCCGGCCCCGAGGGCTTACCGGGCGGCTACCCCGTACGCATCGAGGGCGGGAGTGTGTCGCTGGATCTTCCGCCCGGAGTGACTCGCGCCGAGGCCGTCGCCTTTAACGAACAGGCCGCCGCGCGCGATGGCATTGCCAATATCGCTGATGACGGGACGATTACCTTTACCGAGCGTGCCGCCGGAGCGTTGCGGAGCATCGCACCTGAGCTGGTTGAACCACTCCCTCCCGCCCAGGCGCTCGAGCGCTGTAACCGGCTCCTTGAGCTGTTAAAGGCCTGATCGTGTCGCTCAGCGGTCAGCGCATCGTCTTGGTCGGTGGGAGTTCCGGAATCGGTTTCGCCACAGCGCGTATCGCCGTCGAGCGTGGGGCACGTGTGGTAATTGCGGCGCGTTCCCCAGAACGTTTACAGGAAGCGCGTTCGATGCTCGGGGGTGAGGTCGAAACTGAGACCTTAGACGCCACCCAGGAAGCGCAGGTGGTGGCTTTCTTCGAGCGCGTCGGCGGTTTTGCGCATTTGGCGGTGATGGTGCCTTCTGCCCCGTCGAAGGCGATCTCAGCCAAGCTTGGCCCATTCATGACGAGCAGCACCGATGTCTTCGAGAAGGTACTGCGTAATAAGTTCTGGACGCAGTACTACTGCGCAAGATACGGCGCCGTGCGCATGGCGGAAGGCGGGTCCATCACTTTCGTCACTGCGACTAATCCCAGGAAGCCCATCCCGGGTTACGCGGCAACCGCGGCCGCGAACGGAGCCGTTGAGGCGCTGGCTAACACGCTTGCGCCGGAGCTCGCACCGGTGCGCGTCAATGTCGTGGCACCTGGGTTCGTCGCTAGCGAGCTGGCGCAAACCTTGCCGCCGCAGCGGCGCAGTGAGTGGGACAGACTCGTCGAGCGGCAACCGATCAAACGCATGGCACGCCCTGAGGAGATCGCAGAGGCGATCATATTCCTTATGGGTAACAATTTCGTCACCGGGGAGATCCTTCAGATCGACGGTGGGTATAAATACACCTGAGAGGAAGCAATGCAGATGGCCGATAAGGAGATTCTTTTCATCAACTACGAGCAAATGGATTCGCTCGGCGTTAACGTGATCGACATCGTGGACATTCTCGAGAAGGTTTTCGTACACAAAGCGGGTGGTGAAACTCTCATGCCCCCGAAGATCTTTTTCCACCGCGGAGGATCGCGCTTTTACAGTGCGATGGCGAGTTGCATCCCGACCATGGGCTACGCAGGCTGTAAGTGGCAGAGCGGTGATCCGGAAAACCCTTCACGTGGTTTGCCCTACATTCAGGGCCTATACGTCCTGTCCGAGGACGTGACCGGTCAACCGCTGGCCGTCATGGATTCGATATGGATCACCGCAAATCGCACCGCCGCCGCCTCAGCGCTGGTCGCACGCTATCAGGCTCGGCCCGGGGCCGAGGTGGTCGGGATGCTCGGGTGTGGCGTGCAAGGCCGCAAGAATCTCGATGCGCTGAAGGCGGTTCTACCGTCGGTCCGGCGCTGCCAAGCCTTCGACATCGTTCCCGAGCACACGATGCGCTATGTTAGGGAGATGACTGAGAAGCTCGACGTGGAGGTCGTCCCTGCCGGCAGCGCTCGGGAAGCGGTGATGGGCGCGGACGTCGTGATATCGGCGGGACCCATCGAGAATCAGCCACGGCCAGTGATCGAACCGGGCTGGGTCGCGCCCGGGTGTCTTGGGGTCACCCTCGACTACGACGCTTACTGGACCCCGGCCGCTATCCGATCGATGGACATCGTGATGACGGACGACCGCACCCAGATCGAGCATATGCAGGCCAAAGGCCGATTCGAAGCGGTCAGGCACATCGACGCCGACATCGGCGAGGTCATTAGGGACGACACCGCTCGCCGTCAGCATCCCGGACAGCGAATACTCTCTTTCAACCTCGGCATCGCGATCGAGGATCTGGCTACCGCAGTAGAGCTTTACCAGCGAGCCCGGAGCGACGGCGTGGGTTCCCGGCTTGCCCTCTGAGCCCTCTACGAGCGCTTCGCCGCATCCCAGGTTCTTCTCACTGCCCGAGGGCGGCCGCCACCGTGGATAAGAGCGAGTACTTGGAGCGAATCCAGGGCATCGCCGCCAGCATGGCGCGGGCGGGTTTCTCGGGCACGTTATTGAGCGCCGAGGCTAACGTTGACTACTACTGTGGATTCCGTCACCACGCACCGTGGTCACTGTTCGCGCGACCTTACCTTTTGCTGATAAATGCGGATGCGCGTGCGGCGCTCGTTACTCACAGCTTCCTCGCAAGCGAGATGGAACGATCAGCTGCGGTCGAAGACATCCGAAGCTACACTCGCTCGGGCCACGCCCCGGTGGCTTTGGTTGTGGAGGTGATGCGGGAGCTCGGCATGGACCGCGGTCGGATCGGTGCTGAGTTGGGCTACGAACAGCGACTGGGTATGAGTTGGGAGGACCTGCATTCGCTTTCAGAAGCGCTATCTCAGGTGATGTTCTGCGATGTTTCCGATCAGCTCTGGCGGCAGCGCATGATTAAGTCTCCCGCGGAACTGGCACTCCTGCGGCAAGCGGTGGCGATCACGGATCATGCGTTTCAAGCCTGTTTTGCGGCGGCGCGACCCGGTGTCAGCGAGAAAGAGATCGCGCGGGTTGCGGCCGAGACTATGATTCACCACGGTGCGGATCGCCCCGGCTTTGTGCTCGTCGTTTCCGGGATCGAGAACTACCGTCGGCTAAGCGGCAAGCCGACCGAGCGGCAGTTGCAGCGCGGCGATATGTTGTGGATAGACATGGGCGCGGTGTACCAAGGGTACTGGGCGGACTTTTGCCGCGCCGCTGTCATCGGAAAACCGACTTCTACGCAGATCGACCTTCACGATACCCTACTGGAGGTGAACCAGCAATGTCTCGATGCAGTGAGAATAGGTCAGCCTGTGAGCCGGGTCGCGCAGACAGCCGAGTCGGCATTCGCGGCGCGCGGCGTAGAGGCGAGTATCGGGAAAGGGCGCATCGGGCACGGTATAGGACTGATGGCTACCGAGCCTCCGCACGTGGCCCTATACGAGCAAACCCTGATGCAGGAAGGCCTCGTCTTTACCATCGAACCCCGTGTGGTCAACGATGCGGGTATCTTCAACTGCGAGGAAGAGCTCGTGGTGTGCTTCCAGGGACCGGAGCTCCTCACCACTGCTCCCCGCGAACTCACTGTCATCGACTGAACGTCACCAGCGATCAGCGCGATACGGCGAGAGATCCAGCCCAGGGTCCCGACCGGCCGCCAGATCTGCCACGATGCGCCCGGTCACGGGACCGAGCGTAAACCCGAGATGGTGGTGGCCGAATGCGAAGTAGGCGCCTGGCCACCCTGGCGCTGCGCCGAGGACCGGAAGCGAGTCGGGTAACGACGGGCGGAACCCAAGCCAGCGACTCTCAGGCTTCTCGGGGAGCCCAGGCAACATGCGCTGCGCGAGCGAAAGGATGCGTTCAATGCGCCGATAGTCGGGCGGCGCCTCGAGCCCGGCGAATTCGATCCCGCTAGTGAGGCGTATTCCCTGCTCCATCGGCACCAGGCCGAAGTAGTGGTCGCCCCACAGTACCGGCCGAGACAGGTTCGCCTCGGCAGGGGGAAGCATAAGGTGATAGCCGCGCTCTGTATCGAGGGGCACCTTTGCACCTAGCTGGCGGGCGAGGATGCGAGACCAAGCACCCGCCGCCAGAACCACGATATTAGCCCCCCTCGGGCCACCGTCCGTCAACACCCGTGTGCCTGCGTCGGAACGAGCGAACCCGGTAACCGCTGCCCGTATAATGCGGCCGCCGCGCTCCACGAGATCCGAGGCGAATGTTTCGATCAACCGCTTCGGGTTGACTACGAACGCGCAGTCAGGAAGATAGAGTCCGCGCTGAAATATCGGGGCTAATCCCCCCTCGAGTTGGCGAATATCATCTGCACTCAGGATCTCGAACGTTACGTCTTGCCGTTCCATCAGCGCACGTTCAGCTGCGGTGCGTGCGAAGCCACGCTGCGTCGAGTAAACCTTCAACCAGCCTCGGTGCCGTATGAGATCCTTCGCGCGACTCTGCCGAACCAGGGCATCGTACGCATCGTTAGATCGGTCAAGTAGCGCAGCAAGCGCCTTGGAGATGGCCTGGACGCGTTTCGGGTGCGAGGATCTGAGAAAATGCCACATCCAGGGAGCGCTTCTAATTGCATAGCGCCAGCGGACAGTGAGTGGCCCATAGGGATCGAATAATATCGCGGGTATTCGCCGAAGAAGACCAGGCATCGCGACAGGAGCCACGTTCCCGTATGCTAGGATTCCGGCGTTTCCGAAGGACGCGCCAGCACCTGGTTCCTGGGGATCGACTACACAGACACGATGACCGTCACGTTGTAAGAAGAGCGCACAAGCCATACCTACGATGCCCGCACCGACGACAACCGCGTCACGGGGATGTGAATAAGAATGCGGTGTGCTTATCTGCATTTGAACTACGTATGGACGCGTAAAATATTAACAATACTAATTGCGTCATTCGCGCGCCAGAACGCCCGGACTCCTCCGACGCCGCAAAGTTCAAGCAGTCGCCGCCGATCTATATAAGGCCTAACTTCTCCCGATGGGTACCCGTGATCAGGTGTCCACCTCGCTAGCCCCGGGCCGGGCCGACTTGGCGACAATAGGCAGTTTCTCGTAACCGGCCGCAACGGATACATAAAATCGGTGATAAGCGTTGACGACTCGATGACAGTACTGCCCCGATGACGTTGGGGTAACCTCGATGGGCGGGAGCGCGCACTTCTTCAGTGAGTTGCATCGGTCACTGGTCCTTGATTTATCGGCATAATACGGCTGTCTTCTCCTCCTGGCTATGTGGTCAGAGTAAGGAGGAGACAGGGGATGATCGAACAACTTTTTCCCAACGTCGCCTTGCGAGAGCGGTTTTGCGGGGCGTTTACTGCAGAGGTTCGTCGACTTCGCCGAGCGCCAAGGCGCCCGCTTCATCACCACGGAGTTGGCACTCGAGTGGGCCACCCAGCCCCTCGAGGCCCAGCCCGCCCAGTGGGCCAACCGCCTCGGCATCGTGCGCCGCTTTGCGCAGTATTGCAGCGGTCAGTTGACAAAGAAAGGCCAAATGTGCTCGGCGCGCCCGGGAGGACTCGAACCCCCGACCACCCCGAGACAACATCCTCGCCCGCGACTGTGTCCCCATCGACCTCTTGCGTTGCAAGCTCTCGATCTTCGGCCGCAACAAGTTCGACCCGAAATCAGATCGCTGGGCCCGGATCGGTCCTTTTCAGGGCGCACCGCTCCCCGACGAGCTCGACCCCGATCCGGCCGGCGACTGGAGCTTCCCCGTCATACCGGAGCCGTTGGAGCGCGAGCCGGTATGAGGGTGTCGCACAACGAGCTTCTGCGATCCTGCCACAAGGCATTCGAGGCGCTCGGCTTCCCGGACGGGGTCGACCGTGACGCCGCCTTTGCCGTCATGTGGCTCGAGAGCCACGGACCGGCCGGCACCCGTCTGCTCGGGACAGTCTCCTGCCCGGGCTGGAGGCGCGCCCGCCGCGGGGCCTGCGGCGGCTGGACGGCGCCGGCTTGGGCGAGTTCGTCCTGGATGCAGGGGGCCAATGTGCTCTCGTTGCGGCCTCGAGCGCGGTGGAGCTGGCGTGTGCCAGCACACACGACGCGATCTTGCAGGCGGTGGTGGCGCTATCCGAACGCCTGCTGGTGGCTGCCACCGAGGAGTCTCGGGTCCGAGGTGCCGGTGGCGGCAGCGACAATGACTGATGCGGACAGCGAGGGCGCGGGCAGCTGGGCGCGTCCCGCCTCTCGCCAGCGCTCGTTGGCTCTCTGCGAGTTCCCCGATCACCGGGATCGGCCGCCGGGGCCGGCGACGACATGGATCGGGGTCCCGCGGAAGTAGCCGACCAGGTTGTCGATGCCGATGTCCAGCAACGCCTCGACTGCCTCCGGGGTGTTGAATCCGACGTGCGGCGTCACAACGACGTTGTCGAGCGCGAGCAGGGGGTGGCCGGCGGGCAACGGCTCCTGCGCGAACACGTCGAGCCCCGCGCCGGCGATGGCGCCGCTTCGCAGGCGCTCGATAAGGGCGGCCTGGTCAAGGAG
>JABAHQ010001339.1_pt2 | contig 18568 bp, 15 predicted proteins | sample 7062091 | NCBI WGS metagenome assembly JABAHQ01 (sample SAMN14534359, study PRJNA622989) | marine sediment metagenome | biome: marine biome [ENVO:00000428]; feature: marine pelagic biome [ENVO:01000023]; material: deep marine sediment [ENVO:00002113] | place: India: Gulf of Kutch | collected...
TGGAGATCTTTTCGCCCCGCCTTTTTAGCAGCCTGGAAGAGATTAGTCACAAACGTTAAGTCCGGCTCCTCCTGCTTCGGCTCAAGTTGAACGGCTTCCACGATATATTTCCACGTGTTGCTCCAACCGTGGTTTGGAAATTGTACGAGCAGTCCAAAAAGCTCTCCCCGTTTTTCTTCACAATATTGCAGCGCTTCTTCATAATCTCCATTTCTGAGATGAAGAATGCTCAAAAGCATGCCGTATTGCAACTTGAGTAATTCCCGGGTCTCCGACCGATTTAAATTCTCGAGGATGGAAATGGCCTCTTCCGGAGGCAGATCCGCATTCATGCAAAAACGGAGAATTCCCTCAATCAAATGTGGATTTAAATCCTCTTTTTGGGTAAGTTCTTTACTCCGGTGGGCATACGATTTATAAAGCTGCTGCGCTGCGGCCGTATCGCCGATGGATTCATACATTTCTCCACCGATGAACACGGGGTAAACGGATGTGGGGTCCATTTCTCGTGCGCGCTGCAGATCTTTCTCTGCCTTACTTATTCTGCCAAAACGCCAGAATAAAGCCGCACGTTTCACGAAAGCCGAGGCCTTTTCGTGCTGATTAGAAGCTTGGGAAATGCGTTGATCGAAATACTCAAGCGCTCGGTCCAGTTCATCCAGTTCGCTGTATACATTGCACAGGTTCATGATCGAACTATGAAAACTGGGACGCTTGGCCAAAGCCATCTTGAATTGCTCCGCGGCCTCTTGCATGCGTCCGGCCATCATCAGCACTTCCCCTTTGCTATCATGTGGATTGGGCTCGTCCGGTGCGATGTTCGCATACTTATCGAGATATTTGAGGGCGGTCTTAAAATCGCCGCGGTAGGCATGAATGTAGGCCACCTGATTGTAAGCCAGCTTTTGTTTCGGGTCGATATCCAAAATCATCTCGTATTCAGAAAGGGCGCGATCATAGTCCTTCAAAAGCAAATGCAATTCTGCCAATTGCATTCGGGTCTCGGGGTCATTGGGCTCATATTGCAGCAATTGTTTCATGGATTCCAGGATGCCGTTGATGTCGCCCGTCAGTTCACATTTGTAAAAACTCAACCATATGCGATCGGGTTCGGAAAGCTTCTCTGCAAAGCGGTCGGCCTGATTTATGGCAGTTTGGGCCGCTTCTGAATCGCCCATTCGTAATTTCACTTTGCCCAAGAGCAAATAAGCTTTGGCAAACGTGCTGTCTATCTCAATGGCCTTGGTTAAGCAGGTTTCGGCTTCGGCATAGGCGAATTTGTCCATGCTTTCCAAAGCCTTGGAATAACAGCGAAAGGCTTCAACCGATTGAGTCATGGCTGCTAATGATTTTGTCTCGGGTGGGGCTTCCAGGTCGTGACGCAGATTGCTCCGGAGCCGATCCGAGAGGTCGTCAACCATGATAAAGATGCGCTCTAGGTTTGGTCCTTGCACATATTCTTTTCTCAGGACGTTTTCGGAGCTAACGTCCCGCAGCACTGCATAGATCTTAATTGCGCTTTCTTCCTGATAGAAAGAGCCGGTAATGAGCGTTTTAACATCGGCCTGTCGAGCTGCTTTCAGAGCCGTTGACAGATCAGAGATATCTTCGGTGTCATTATCAATTTGATTCAGACTAGCGTACAAACGAGTCATTGCGACCACATTTATGTAGTGTGACTGGGATAATTTTGTCGCAAGCATGTCCGCCAATCCGCGACTCAGCCAATCCAGGCTTTCATTCTCGGTAGCATTTTCAAATGGCAGGATGGCGATGGTATGCTGCTGCTCCGGCGTGACATCTAATACTGTGGCAGCGGCCTGTACGCTTCCGTTGCGATCGGATTCCGTGTTGGCTAACCTGATTTTGCGATCGTTCTGCTGCGTGCAGCTAGAAAGACCGAACAAAAAAATGCCGAGACTGAATAGACTGCAAATTCTACGACGATTCATACAGCTCTCCTATGTACTCTATTTCATAAATTCGGTTGACCTATTATTCGCTGCAGGGTCTTAATTGATGTTGGACAGGATTAACAAGATGAACAGGATGGAAGACATCCTGTTTATCATCATTAAGACTCCCTTTCTGATTATCCTCCAGCCCTCAACTTAAGAAAAGCTCGGAGGCTCTTTTCCTGAAATCCGCAAAAACTTAGTGATGATGGTTGACTTATCAGAAGAAATCTGTTCCCAAAAATTCATCGTTTAAAAAGTGAATTAGAATACTTGTTTAGCTAAAAAGATTGCCCCCTCACAAAAATCATTAGAATTCTCAATCCTGTGGACGGTTAATTCTATTTTTTCCGAATCCAATGTTAAGATAGAGAATCATTTTGAATGACAGGATTTTAAATTCTTTTATCCAGTTTATCTTGTTCATCCTGTCTAAATTTCTATGTGACCGTATTTATTTATGAAATCGTGTAGTAAGTTTTGAAAATCTTGTAAACTTTCCGATGCGCTCAACTTCAATTAATACGACATTTGACTTCATTGGTTGCATGCTCCATTCCGCTCCGCCAGAGGACTCGTCGGTTGATTGTCATTCATTTGCTATCCGGCACAATGCACGACGACCATGGTCAAATCGTCATGTTGTTTGGCGCCGTTTACAAACGTTTCGATTTCACCAAAGATTTTTTCGCGCAGACTCAGGGCGTTGGAGGCGCCATTGCTTCTTATTATATTCAACAGCCGGTCTTCACCAAACTCTTCTCGATTGTGATTCATCGACTCGGTGATTCCATCCGTGAAGAATAATAGATTATCACCTTTGTTAATCGATATCACCGATTCATCCAAAGTTTCAGCAAAAATGTCGCTATCGTCCAATCCGAGTCCAATTCCGGACGGCGTCAACAGGGCACAGTCGCCGCTCTCTGAAATATGAAGGAGCGAATTATGACCCGCACGCACGAAGGCAAAGGACCGTGACGTGACATCAAGCACCCCGTAGATCATCGTGGCAAACATTTTTCGATCCAAACTCATGCATAAACGTTTGTTCAATTCCTCAAGCAGTTTCTTGGGGGACTCGTAGACAGTCACCAACGTCGACATCATACCCTTGATTTCGGCCATGTAAAAGGAAGCCGAGGTCCCCTTTCCGCTAACATCTGCAATGACGATGCCCAATTTACCGGGTTGGATGTGGAAAAAATCGAAATAATCGCCCCCAACTTCAAGTGCTGATTGGCAAACTCCGTCAAATTCAAAACCCGGGAGGTGGGGCATGGCGCGCGGCAAGAGTTTGTGCTGGACTTCACGGGCAATCTCCAATTCGCGTTTGACTCGCTCTTGCTCTCGCAGTTCGTCGTAAAGCAGGGCATTTTCCAGAGCCATGGCCGCTTGACTGGCAAGAATGGAGGCAAAATGACGCTGGCTTTCATCCAGTTTTCGTGTATCTTGCTTCATGCAAAAAACAAGAACACCGAAAAGCTGTTTTTTTATCAACATCGGAATGATGAGTTCATGAGAATCGATACGCAAGTCTTTGAGTCGATTTCTAACCGGTTGCGGGGCACTCTGGAGAAAGAAACCGTCTGTTTGATTCTCAAGATATCCTCGAGACTGTCCATCAAGCTCCAACCTCTTATTTCTCGTGTCTACACCGTTTCCCGTTACAATTTCATAAAAGGCGCCTTCCTGTTTTTGTTGGCGCAAGAAAAGCCGGGCGCGCTCGGCGCCAATGGCCTCGCTCAAGCGATTCTGGACAAGATTGGCCATTCGCTCCAATCGAAAGGATTGGCTCAAATCTCGGCCGAGTTTCTCAATGATGTCCCGTTCACGCAGCCCTTCCACCATGTGATTAAACGTGTTGGCAAGCTGGCCGATTTCATCGCGATTTTCCACTTCCACCTTTTGGTCCAAATGACCCTTGGAAATCGAAGCCATGGCCTGGCTCAATCGCTCTAAAGGTCTTGTCAAACGACGACTGAGAAACACAGAAATTACACTATACAGAAGAATGAGCAAGATCGCCATCCCGATGTTCCGCATGACGCGGGAGCGAAGCTCGTTGTTGATTTCAATCAACGAGAATCCAACATGCACGCTGCCGAGCACGCGATCGCCGGATTGGATGTTGACTTTCTGCACGCGCAAGTCTTCTCGGCTCTCTTCGGCAATCGAACCGCTGTCGAGTTGACGCACCATGTCCGCTTGAACTCTGCGCGACAGCGGGCCTGAACGATCCGTCTCCACGAGATCGGTGTTCAACGTATGTGCACGTAACCAATTCCGCTCATCATAAATGGCGATGTAAACAATGTCATCGTTAAAGTCCATGAGGCGGGAAATGTAATCCTGATAGTCGCTCCAATTTTCTCGATCAAGAAGATTCATGGTGGCGATATTTTCGGCAATTCGCTTCATCTGCAATTCAAATGCAGACCGTTTATCGCGCAGTTGGCGAATGGTAAAAAAATAGGTAACATCCGCCATGATGAGCGTCACCAGAAGCACGGAGAATGCGATGAGCTTGGATCGCAGTGTGAACCTGAAATGGCTCAGCCAACCCTCCCCCACATGTTTTCTTAATGACTTAAGCATGCGTTATTGTCAACTAAATAGAATAGTGACTTTCGTGGAATACGACCCGTCGTTTACTTAAGTTCCGAAGTAGGCCGTTGCTGGCAACCCGACTTAAAGTAGGAAATATTCACATACTTTTGGCAAGGCCTTGCAAATCCTTTGTCAGATCGGTTATTGTCAATATCAACCTTCTCTCTGGTGACGATTCTTCCCACAAAAGCGATCTCAAAAAGGGAAATAGTTTGTCTCTTTTTGAACCTCCAGAAGCTGTGTTGGAGGCTTGTCTTTACACCAGTCTGAGTTCCGTAAATTCCCTCTCGGCGTCCGTGACGTATTTCTTTGTCCAGAACAGACCTTCTAGCAGCCCCCTGAAATTCAGTTTTTCAATACATTCCTGGTAAGGAAACCAGCCAAATGCAGAATGACTTGCCGTTAGTTTTGGTTTCGAGGGCTTTTGAACCTGGGCAGCATAAACAGTACAAATTTGGATCTCCTTGAACCGCCGATTATAAAACGTGTACGCGTGCTCAACCGCCCATAATGACCTGGCTCTTAAGTCGCATTTTTTTAAAACTCGCTGTAAAGCGGTTTCGATCTCTTCCTCTTCCTCAACAAAATCACTCGGAATTTGCCAGAATCTGGCACCATTGAACCATTTATCCGCTTTTTCTTGAGAGGTGTAAAGCAAAAGATAACGGGGCACGCCTTCCGCTTTGTGGTACACCCAAAGATCAAAAACATTCGGGTTGAGTTTCATAAGAATTGTCCTCAAGAAAGAATTGCTTGTTTGGTTGGAATTTAACATAAAAAATGCCTTTTTCCAAATAGATTGCAACTCACGACAAAATTTCATCAACTCACAACAATGCCATTCACTCTAAATGAAATTGACAATGCGCGATTGAACCGCTTGGCGACGAAGTCGGAGAGGGAGAAACGTCCACCAGCAAAATGGTTGAATTCCGCCCAGCGATCATCGAAGAATTGAAAATAGGCAACTTGACCATCGACAATCAACCTGTGGTCATCGTTAAAGATGCGGATTTGGGGTTCGAACTGTTTGGGCTGCCCATATTCAAAGCGGACGGAATCATTGCGTGGCTGGTCTTCAAAAACAGTGTCATCGAAATTGATTATAAAAACAAACTCACAACGATTTCGAAGTCGGTCCTGCAGAAGAGTCTAGACCGCAACCTTTTTTGCCTCGGGTATCCGATTGTCACGTTGAGAAGCCCGGAAGGCATCCCCCTGAACTTTGGGTTCGATAGCGGTTCACAAAGCACCAGCATCAAACACAACATTTTCAGGAAGATCGAAGTGGACCGAATCGAGAACGCAAGTGGGATCGTCATGGGTGCCGGCGGTTCGGAAACAGTTTCGAAGCAAAGAGCCTACGACGTGACCGTTTATCTGAATGACTACCGGCTCGATTCTGATTCCGTTTCCACCACTCAGGGAGTCAAAGGAACAGCGCTGCTTAAGCCGGACGGAAAGCCTGGCAGCAACATTGGTCTGGACGGAAAAATCATAATGGACCATCTGAATGGCCGGTTTGACTTGCGACTCGAAAAATAAGTCTTAAAGCGAAGAGCGAGAAGCCTGTCGATGACGCGTTTTCGTTCACCACTCAAAAACTTTACTGAACTTTGAAAGTTTAGCAAAGATTCTTGCTCAGCGAGCAAAGTCAAATATGGAATGGGCACATTTGGGAGAAAACCCTAATCCACCTCAATCGTGACACCGCTGGGAGGCGCAGGGGGTGGGTCGGACTTCGGTGGATCGTCGGCACGCCAATTATTGAAGTCGTAGGTGAGGGTCTTACCATGATACCTGATCGTCATGACCTTATTTTGCCAACTTATCATCTTGCCGTCCTTGGATATCGTTTCCATCCGCTCAAACGGAAACGCACAGTCCCCGGGCGAATTCAGTCCACAGTGTTCATCCCAGTCGATGCTTACCCCTTTTGAAGTCGTGTATGAACTCTCTGTTAAACGCGCGTTCTTTTTTACCGCATTTTTGAACGAGGTAAAGGAATCGTAATCCACGTTTTTAATCCCCAACTCAACCGAGGCGGAATTGTGGGTCGTCCCGATGGCAACATACACTTTGTTCAATCTCTTGAAGTACCATCCGCCGTCGGACAAATCTTCATCCCAATCCTGACGTTCCTTGGCCTCATGAAGGACCGGGTTTGCGCCAATTTGAGCGAACAGAGCATTTCGGTATTGATTTCCTGCGTTGCCTAAATAGCGCGTTTCGTTTTTGTCTTCAATGTGTTCCAGGTCATTGATCCAGAGGCGAATGAATCGACCGGGACCGTCGCCCCGAATGGTTACCTGCCAGCCACTGTTGTGTCCTCCAACATTCGAACCCAAATTGTATAAGGGGGTGACGTAATTCCATTTGCCTTTGCCCGAACGATGTTTCAGTCCGGAATTGTGATACTCCTTGTGGAAATGGAAGTAGTCGTCATCTTCGTCTGACAAAACGGCGATATCGATCAGCAAAGGCGGCGGCTCATAATCGAACGTGTACAGCACCTTGATATCCGGGCGGCCATCATCTTCTGTACTTTTTCCAAAATATTCATAAAATGGAAAATCGCTGACCTTTGCCATCCTTCTGAAATCAGTGCGGCCGATGGTGCCTCCCCACTCGGAGCCACCAAAGTCCATCATCGCATCCAGCATGGCGAGTTCAGCCCCCATCCGGGCCCGTTTCTGAAACTCCCTGTCTTCGGCCATATCGTAAATTAACAGCATGGAACCCACGAACGCTCGGTGGTAATTCAGGCTGTCCATCTCGCGATTTCCATCCAGAATCCAGAGGTTCAGCTTGTTCTTGATATAATCCTCAGTAAGCTGTTTGGCATTGTAGGGCCCCTGACCGAATCTGTACGTCCTGCCATCGTGGGAAAACGTCGGCCAATTTTGCTCCGCCAAATCCAGATGCTTTGGGTCGATGCCGCGCCTGTGTCCGTAGATAGGCAATTTGATATCTTTATCAAAGTAATGTGCGTAAAGGTAAATTCCGGCCATGGCCCACAGTTGCTTGTTGGGATTGAGATCCTCAAACACACCGGAATTGAGAATGAGGTCGTTCTCATATTTATTTCGGACGGTCATTTCATCATCGGAATCGATGACACGCAGCCCTTTGGAACCATACTTCACAATAAGCGCGATCATGTAACCGTGATGACTCCGGCCGCCCGTTAGCCAGAAATCGCCGAGAATGCTGTGAAGTGCATCGGACACCGCGGCATTGTAAATGCCCTTCTGTAACCAGGCACTAAAATAGAGTCGCTTTCGATGCTCCGACAGACCCCGCCGAGGTTCCGGAACACTTCTCAGCCATTTCTGTTTTCGCTGCACATATGTTAGGCCGTCTTCCCCTACCTGGGCGAACAATGTCGTGGTCATCAGGAAAATAAACAGTAGAATCAACACGTCTCGGTTCTCCGCTTCGAGTTCTTCGCTTGAGCTTCTGAGGGGGAATTCGTAGCACAAGTCGATTTGATTTGACTGTAAGTATCAACCACGAAATCAACCCCTTGCAACACCTTGCAACATTCTTACCAAATAGTAAGAATTTCTTCACAATTAAGAAAATTTTATCATTTATGAGGGATTCTTCGGAGAACCTTACCAATTGGATCAGTCAGCTTCCGGTAGTCAGCGTAAAATTTACTCGACAGAAAAGCTCAAATGTCGAAATCGTAATTACGAAAATGGAAGTACCTAATCGGGGAAAGCTGTAAAACGTTCAAATGGAGTGTAAAAATCAGCGAACGAAGCGAGCGTATTTTTTGATACAAATGATTTTTATCTATCTATTATATTGATTGCAGAGCTTATGACAAGCGCTATCACAAACTTGCAACTTAACCATTTACCATTGAGCTTTTAATTGTTTTGTCAAAATCATTTTGCCTTTAAAATAGAAGCCTTTCCTAAGCTCAAGAACTTGATATTTCAAGTTTCTCTGTTATATTAAAAACGAGCCGTTTGAAGTGAATTGGTTTTCTTTGAGGGAGGACTACTTCACCAGAGAATCGAAGTGTTTCGTGACCAAATCACGGAGTTCTAGAGGTGAAAACCGCTTCATCATGAAGCCTAAGATAGGCGTTTTCTTGATATCAAAATCGATGGTCTCGGGTGTTGATGCGCTAATTAAGAGAAATCGACACTTTCGGTTTTCTTTCTGTGCTGTTTGAATGAGTTTCAATCCATGGATGTGAGGGAGCCGAAAATCGCTGATGATCAGGTGGTATTTGATTTTCTGTAACCGTTCCAGGGCCATCCGACCATCCCTGGCGATTTCAAACTCAAAGATTTGACAAACGCGAGACCGTCCTCAACTATGGACACTTTTTGATTTGACATCTTGTTCAAAATGGTTTGGTTCTCCAACCGAAGTTATTTTATCCATCGACAAGTTTTAAGCAAGATTTAAGAATATGAAAATGATTTTTATCGAGGAGACACCATGGAATCGTTCTCGGAAACCATGAAAAAGGCCGCTGATTCCGTTTGGCAGGCCATTTTAGCCCATCCCTTTGTGGAAGGCATTGGCGACGGCTCGCTAAGTCGCGAACGCTATGAATTCTACCTGAAACAGGATTACGCGTATTTGATTGAATTTAGTCGCGTATTTGCCTTGGCCTCAGCAAAAGCTCATCAACTTGATGACATGGGGTATTTTGCTAAGCTGCTCGATCTGACATTGAATACTGAAATGGATCTGCATCGGCGCACGTGTGCGGGGTTTGGCATTACCTCAGAAGAGTTGGAGCAGACCGAACCTGCAATGATCACGCTGGCTTACACGAGCTTTCTCGTAAAAACCTGTTATGAAGAATCTTTGCCGGGAATTATTGCGGTGCTATTGCCATGTGCCTGGGGCTATGTGTACATTGCCAATGACCTCAAATCCAAGGGCTTGCCGGACACACAACATTATCGCGAGTGGATCGAAACCTATTCATCCGAAGAGTTTTTAGAATGGGCGGACTGGTTGCGGAACAGGATGGATGCCTTTGCTTCTGAGGCCCCAACTGTGGATAAGGAGCGTTGGAAAAATCTATATTTGCAAAGCGCTCGTTTTGAACTTCTGTTCTTTGAGATGGGTTATAAGGAGGAGATGTGGCCAGAGTTGCTACCGCAATAAACGACCAATTCAATCGTGACTTCGGTCGCGTTTCTAATTTTTTAGCCCGCAAAATAAGGCTTGATTTTAACTATCGAATTGGATATATTGAGCTTTGCATTTTCGTGATCATGTGGCGCATTCGTCTAGTGGCCTAGGACGCCGGCCTCTCACGTCGGTAACACGGGTTCGACTCCCGTATGCGCCACAACACTGCTGCGCCCGTAGCTCAATTGGACAGAGCGCTTGGCTACGGACCAAGAGGTTGGGGGTTCGAGTCCTCCCGGGCGTACGATATGAAGACGCATGAGACGTGGATGGAGTTAGCGTATCGTGAAGCCGAAAAAGCGTTTGAAAAGCAAGAGGTGCCAATCGGTGTCGTAATTGTGGCCGACAATCGGATCATCGGACGTGGCCACAATATGGTTGAATCATTACAGGATCCGACGGCCCATGCAGAAATCATTGCCATCACCGCCGCTGCAAACTCGCAAGCTTCTTGGCGGCTTGAAGATGCCACGCTATATGTCACAAAAGAGCCGTGTCCGATGTGTGCCGGAGCCATCTATTTATCCCGAATTTCTCATGTGGTTTACGGAGTGAACGATGTCAGCATGGGTGCTTGCGGCTCGGCAATGAATGTTCTCCAGAATCCAGCGCTTCGCTCAAACGTGCAAGTTACGTTCGGCATTCTGGAGGCGAAATGTCTGGGAATTCTACAAACGTTCTTTCGAAACGTCAGGACTAAGAAAAGCTGATACGGAGAGGTGACCGAGCGGACGAAGGTGCACGACTGGAAATCGTGTGAGGGGTCATAAGCTCCTCCCAGGGTTCGAATCCCTGCCTCTCCGCGTTTTTGCGAAAACAGAAATCGAAAATCAGTCGATATTCTGTGCTAACTTTTTTCGATATCCGATTTACGAATTACGCTTTTTTAAAGGAGAGGTGCCGGAGTCTGGCTAAACGGGGCGGTCTCGAAAACCGTTGTGGTCTTTCGGCCACCGGGGGTTCGAATCCCTCCCTCTCCGCCACGTTCGGAATTGGTAAATCGACATTCGGATATAGAAATTCGTATTCGTTTTTCGATTTCCGATTTGCGAATTTTGAAACCGGGGCCGTAGCTCAGTTGGGAGAGCGTCGCGTTCGCAATGCGAAGGTCGTGGGTTCGAACCCCATCGGCTCCACCAGGCTGTGCTAGACGGGGAGTTAGCGGTGCCCTATTTCCTGCAACCCGCTATAGCAGGGTCGAATTCCTGTCCGAGGCTTGCTCCCCCATGAAGTGGCCTTTGGTAAGCGATGCTGATGGCTCAAGTCCCTCGCAATAAAATAATGCCCAACCCCGTCAGGACCGGAAGGTAGCAGCGGTAAGCAATTATTTTATGTGCCGAGGGTTTGCTTGACCGGAGTCGCTTACTGAGAGTTGCTTGTGGGAAGGAAAAGTCGAAGCCAGGTGCACAGCCGATTGATTTTTAACAAAAATCGTGAGTTTATTTAATGTCTGAACGAAAACAGCCCTTTTAAGTCATTCCTGCAGGGTTTAAGCGGGAATCTCCGTGTCTAAAACAACGAGATTCCGGCACAAACGTGTCCCCGCAATCTTTAAGCGGGGAACATCACCGGAATGACGGTGTGCTTACGTTTTCGTTCAGACATTTAACGCGCGTATGAATCTCTAATCTGCGGAGGGGTTTTCGGATGTCTTACCTGGTTCTTGCAAGAAAATGGCGGCCAATGCAATTCGAGGAGGTGGTGGCACAAAATCATGTGACCACCACATTAGTGAATGCAATCAAGCAAAACCGCCTGGCATCCGCCTATCTCTTCTCCGGCCCTCGAGGCGTCGGTAAAACCACCACCGCGAGAATCCTGGCAAAAGCCATCAATTGCGAACAAGGGCCTACAACCACCCCGTGCAATGCGTGCTCGAGTTGCAAGGAAATCACCGAATCCCGCAGCCTGGATGTGTTTGAAATCGACGGCGCCTCCAACCGGGGCATCGACGAGGTGCGAAATCTCAGGGAGAATCTCAAATATTCCGCTACCAAAGGCAAACACAAAATCTACATCATCGATGAAGTGCACATGCTCACAACCGAGGCCTTCAATGCCCTCTTAAAAACGCTCGAAGAACCGCCCCCGAACGTGCTTTTCATTTTCGCTACGACTGAACCGCACAAAGTCCCTGCCACGATCTTATCTCGGTGCCAGCGCTACGACTTCCGAAGAATGCCGCTAAACGAAATTGTCCAACAGTTGCAAACCATTTGCGCCGAAGAAAACATCAAAATTGATGAGGAATCGCTCTACCTCGTTGCCAAAAAATCCGAAGGCAGCATGCGAGACAGTCTGAGTATTTTGGATCAGGTCGTCTCATTCAGCGGAGCCAAGGTAAGTATCAACGAGCTGTCGGAACTTCTGGGCATCATCGACCAGGAGCTGTATTTTGATTGTACCGACTGTCTGGTCAAAAAGGATTTGAATCGAGGCCTAACTCTGGTTGAATCTGTTTTCAAACAGGGGTACGATATCGGGGAATTTCTGAATGGACTTATCGAACATTTCAGAAACATGTTAGTCTTAAAGGCCACCGGAAATTTGAACCTAATCGAAGGCGGGGATTCCTACAACATAAAATACAAAGACATGACCGAGAAATTTTCAGAAACCGACTTGTTGCGCCTGATTCAGTTGGCTTCTGAAACTGTGTATCAGATAAAGCGCAGTTCGAATCCGAAGATGATGTTGGAAATTCTTTTGGTGAAAATGATAAAAATGGACAAGAGCGTTGAATTGGATCAACTCTTGAGCCACATAAGCGGTATAAAAAAAAGCCCAGTCCAGACAGTAAGCCCTAACGAAACAAACCCAGTCCCAAACGTCGTTGAAAAAGTAAAAGTCATAACCGGAGGCAAGTCGGGTGAAGCTGAAAGCCATAACAAGCAGCAGAATCAGACTCATCAAGCGACCCACAGCTCTAGCAACTCAAGTGAAACGGATTCTGCATCATTAAATAAGCTCAAGGCGTTGTGGCCTCAAATCATCAATGAGGTGAAAGGAAAAAAGATCCACCTGGGTTCGTTCCTGAATGAAGGCTATCCAACCGGACTTCATGGCGGGACGCTCGAGATTTCGTTTGGAAAAGAAAATGGATTTCATATCAACACAATTAATCAGAATAGGCACCTGATTCAAGAGGTGATCTTTGAGCACACAGGTTACCGCCTGAAAATTCAATGCAGGAAGCATGAGAGCGAAGAATTCCAGGACATTCTGGTGAAACATAAGCCTGCCAAAGAACCACAAATGGATCCGGAAGTTGATGAAAACACGCAGATTCCAATTTTGAAGAAAGTCATTGAATTGTTCGATGGCGAGATTGTCACACAGGCATAAAATACAATCTTTTAAGGAGTTAACTATGGCAAAGCCTGGTATGGGTGACTTGCTGAAGCAAGCCCAAAAGATGCAAGAAAAACTACAAAAAGTGCAAGATCAGCTTGCCGATTTGACTGTCGAAGGAAGCGCGGGCGGAGGAATGGTGACGGCAGTTGCAAATGGCAAGCAAGAGATAGTGGAAATCCACATCGACAAACAGGTGGTCGACCCCGACGATGTGGAAATGTTGGAAGACTTGGTGGTTGCGGCGGTTAACCAGGCCCTTGAGAAAGCCCAGGAAATGGCTTCCCAAGAAATGGGCAAAGCGGCGGGTGGCATGCTCCCCGGCGGCATGAAGATTCCGGGTCTTTAACAGTCGTTAAACCGCCATGCAATATCCATCGGTTTCAATGGAACGGGCGATTTCGGAATTCTCAAAATTGCCCGGTATCGGCAGAAAGTCCGCACAGAGAGTGGTTTTTTATCTTTTGAAATCATCGAAGTTCGAAGTGCAACAGCTCGCGGAAGCCTTGATTTCACTGAAAGAAAACGTGAAATTCTGTACGACATGTTACAACATCACAGAAGTCGACCCTTGTCATATATGCACGAACGAAAAACGGGACCGCAGTACCATTTGTATCGTGGAAGAAGCGAACGATGTGCTGGCATTGGAAAGAACCAGCCAATACAAAGGGTTGTATCATGTCCTTGGCGGCGCCCTCTCGCCCCTCGAAGGCATTGGCCCGGATGACTTGCGGATCAAGGAGTTGATGAGGCGTTTGAGTGACTCTGTGAGCGAAATGATCATCGCTACAAATCCGAATGCCGAAGGCGAGGCCACAGCCGTGTATTTGGAAAAGCTCATCAAGCCCATGAGCATCAAAATCTCGCGAATTGCCCGTGGCATCCCGGTTGGCGGGGATCTGGAATATGCCGATGAAATCACCCTGGCAAGGGCCATAGAAGGCAGAGTTGCTCTGTGAGGGAATTATCTGGCTGCCAGAGGTATCTATCCTTTAACTAAACGAGAGTCGTTTATGTCTCGGCCAAATCAGTTGACAGTCTTTCGCATGATCCTGACCCCGTTGTTCGCAACCATCTTAATCCTTACCAAGCACATCTATCTTAGGTATTTCTCCCTCTTTCTTTTTGTCTTTGCCTGCTTAACTGATTGGTACGACGGGTATGTGGCCAGGAAATCCGGTAACATTACGTTAACCGGAAAATATCTCGATCCGCTTGCAGACAAGATCCTGATTTCCACCGCTTTTGGTGTGTTTACCTATCTTGGATACGTGGATTTATGGATGTTCCTGGTGATTGCGTTGCGCGACGCTATCATTACGGCCTTAAGATCATACGGTATTTCTAAGAACCAACCGCTGGTAACGAGTACAAGTGCGAAGTGGAAAACCGCCTGCCAAATGCTCGCCATTTATTTGATATTTATTTGGATGATCCTCAAGGAGCAATACGCTGTCCGCGGAACTGAGCCTGAATTCGTATCCGCCGTGGAAGAATGGCATCTCATTCACTATTTGATGCTATTTGTAACGCTTTTTACCGTCTATACAGGCGCGAGTTATTTATATGAGAACCGCCGTCACCTCAAGAGTCTTGCAATTGCCTGCTACCGTGTTTTTGTGCCAACCAATGTTCGATAAATGCACTTAGTTTCCCGCGTTATCGCCACCGGGTTTTTTCTGGGATACACGCCGATCTTCCCCGGTACGGTGGGTAGTTTCCTGGGACTTTTTTTATATTGGATCATCCCTGAAAGCGAATCTGTTTACTTTCTCTTGTTTGTCGTTGGCTTATTTTTTCTTGGAGCCTGGTCGGCCAGAAAAGTAGAAAAAGACACGCAGATTCCCGACAACCAAGTCATTATAATTGATGAAGTTGTGGGGATGCTTATTACCCTAATCCTGTTCAAAAAAAAATTAATATGGCTTGCAATTGGGTTCTTTCTTTTTAGATTATTTGATATAGCGAAGCTCTCTCCCGTGAGTTATGCAGAAAAACTACCCGGAGGTTGGGGAGTGATGATGGATGACGTGATTGCCGGAATCTACGGTGCCCTGAGCTTGAGATTACTATATGCTGTGGTCAATGAAATTCTATGAAAGAAATCTATTGTAAAAATGATCATTTGCGCAAATCCATGGATTTAAGGCTATCCAAAAAGTCGACACAAGATCTTCACGTCATGTTGAGCGGAGTCGAAACATGGTTTATTTCAATTCCCTTAATCATCCTTCGACTTCGCTCAGGATGAAAAGAATTTAGACTTTTTGGACAGCCTATGGTTTCACAATGGTCTTTGTATGAAAGTAGAAATCATCACCATTGGCGATGAACTCCTGATCGGACAGATCACGAATACGAATGCCGCCTATCTGTCAAAACATCTCACCGCCATCGGGTTGGAGGTAAAATGGGCCACCACAGTTGGCGACGATGCAGACGACCTGAAGAAAGCACTATCTGCAGCTCTAAAACGAAGTGATGTCGTGATTACAACCGGGGGACTCGGCCCCACCCACGATGATATCACAAAAAATGTGGCCGCCGACTATTTTGAGTCGGACATGGTGTTTAAGCCGGAAATCGTGGAAAGGCTCAAACATGAGTTTGCAAAACGGGGCATCAAGATGGCTGCGGTGAATGAAGGCCAGGCCACCGTTCCAGAAAAAGCCAGCATCATCGAAAATCCGGTGGGTACGGCGCCAGGGTTGCTTTTCGAAAAGGAAGGCAAGAAATGCATAATCCTTCCGGGCGTGCCGTCTGAAATGCAGGCTATTTGCGAAGCCACGGTGTTTCCAATGCTGAAGAAACAGGAGAGAACCACCGGCCAAAAGACCATTCGAACCACTGGCATCGCCGAATCGACCTTGTTTGAGCGCCTTGACCTGAACAGAATCGAGCAATTCGCCAAAGTCGCATTTATGCCGCGATTATCCGGGGTGGATATCCGGCTCACCGCGAAGGGAAAACATGCCGAGGAGCTCGAAGAAAAGTTGTCGAACGGAATGCGGTTGATTCGCGAAAAGGTGGGCAAATACATCTATGGCTATGATGACGAGGAACTGGAGGAGGCGGTTGCGAAACTCTTATTCGAAAAGCAGAAAACAGTCGCGGTAGCAGAATCTTGCACCGGCGGCTTGCTTGCACACAAGTTGACCAACATCTCCGGCAGTTCCGACTATTTTGAAAGAGGTGTCGTCGCCTACAGCAACGAGGCCAAAATGGACGTCTTAGGTGTCCCTCGCGAAACGTTGGAAAAACACGGGGCAGTGAGTCCTGAAACTGCTGTGACGATGGCTGAAGGTGTGCGACAGCACGGTGGTGTGGACTTCGGGATTTCCACGACTGGCATTGCCGGACCCACCGGCGGGACAAAGGAAAAGCCTGTGGGCTTGCTTTACGTCGGCGTGGCAAATGAATATCGCTCCTTCAGCAAGAAATTTGTGTTCTTTAAAGACAGGCTGATCAACAAAGAACGAAGTGTGCAAGCGGCACTGAATTTATTGAGGCAGGAATTAATTCAAGCATAATCGGTTATGGCTGAGATTCGCACGTTCATCGCGGTTGAAATCCCTGATTCCGTTCGAGACAGAATTGCTAAGGTTCAAGCAGAGTTGAAAAAACACAAAGAACGAATCAGTTGGACCAAACCGGGAAACATTCACCTGACTCTGAAATTTCTTGGCAACGTTGACGAGGAGAAGATCCCCGCCATTTCTGAGATCATTCAGGAGGTTGTCAAAGACAGGAAGCCTTTTTCACTGAACGTGCGGGAGGTTGGTGCGTTTCCAAATGTTAGTCGGCCGCGAGTTCTTTGGGTGGGCATCGATGACAACCCGGAAATCGTTGAAATTGCTGACCGCATCGATGAGGGACTAAGCCAGATAGTATTTCCGAAAGAGAAAAGAAAATTTTCTCCGCATTTGACAATTGGCCGAGTGAAATCTCGCACGGGCAAACAATTCTTGCAAAACCTACAAAATTTTGACTTTGATGGCGGGAAAGTGGACGTCAACGAGATCGTAGTCGTGAAGAGTGACCTAAAACCAACCGGAGCCGTTTATACATACTTGAAGAAGATTCGGCTTCAGGGTTAATGAAGGTTGAAAATTATCTTTACTAAACTTTAAAAGTTTAGTAAAGTTTTAATAAAGGCACTAAGCCAAATAAGATATATAACCTTAAAACGGAGGGGTGTTGAATGAGTGAGGAACAAAACGAGAAACGGAAAGCCCTGGATCTGGCGGTGGCTCAGATTGATCGCCAGTTTGGCAAGGGGTCAATCATGCGTTTGGGTGACGAAAAGCGGCCTGCGGATGTGCCGGCCATTCCCACAGGCTCCGTCTCTTTGGATGCGGCTTTGGGAGTCGGTGGCGTTCCCCGCGGGCGAATCATCGAGGTGTTCGGACCGGAATCCTCCGGTAAAACCACGCTCACCCTGCACATCATTGCCGAAGCTCAGAAACGTGGCGGGCTGGCGGCCTTCGTCGATGCGGAACATGCCATGGACGCGCCCTATGCCAAAAACCTGGGTGTGGATACCGACAACCTGCTCGTCTCACAACCGGACACGGGCGAACAAGCTCTCGAAATCACCGAGACCCTCGTCCGCAGTGGCGCTCTGGATGTCGTCGTCATCGATTCGGTGGCCGCTCTGGTCCCAAGAGCCGAAATCGAGGGAGAGATGGGCGAGGCACAAATGGGCCTGCAGGCTCGCCTGATGTCGCAAGCCATGCGCAAATTAGCGGGGGTCATCAGCAAGTCCAAAACCAGTGTGATTTTCATCAACCAAATCCGCGAGAAAATCGGCGTCATGTTTGGAAACCCAGAAACCACCACAGGCGGCCGGGCGTTGAAATTCTACTCATCGGTTCGAATTGATATCCGGCGAAAGGCGTCCATCAAAGATGGTGAAAATATTGTCGGCAATCGAACCCGAGTCAAGGTAGTCAAGAATAAGGTAGCGCCTCCGTTTCGTGAAGCTGAGTTCGACATCATGTACGGGACCGGCATTTCTCGCGAAGGTGATGTTCTGGATGCCGCCGTGAATCACAACATCGTGCAGAAGAGCGGCACCTGGTTTTCGTACGGCGAGGAAAGACTCGGTCAGGGCCGAGAAAACGTCAAGCAATATCTCCTTCAGAACCAGGATGTGCTGAAAAAGATCGTGCAAGAAGTGCGGGAAGCTCTGGGCCTGGTCCCCAAGAAAACAGATGAAACGTCCACAAAGGAGTCCACGCAACAACAAAAAACGGCGAGCGTCGCACAGACCGCCCAAAACTGATCACGAGCTAGATGAGCTAACCAACAGAGCCGGAATCCAACATTTGTTTTGGACAAGGTAACTAAAAATCAGAATAATCAGCGCGAATCAGTGAAAATCTGTGTCCCAGAAATCTTTGTAGTTTTCTCTGCTTTGGAAAGGTTTAAACAAGGAAACGTACTCTTAATCGCCTAAATGACACAAAGGGGCTGTGCAA
>JABAHQ010009026.1_pt6 | contig 18531 bp, 16 predicted proteins | sample 7062091 | NCBI WGS metagenome assembly JABAHQ01 (sample SAMN14534359, study PRJNA622989) | marine sediment metagenome | biome: marine biome [ENVO:00000428]; feature: marine pelagic biome [ENVO:01000023]; material: deep marine sediment [ENVO:00002113] | place: India: Gulf of Kutch | collected...
CCGTCGTCAAAGGCATCGGTTTGCTGTAACAATTTAAATCCGTAATCGCGGGAGCGTAAATAGAGGGCGCTGGCCCGCTCCGGTTCGGTTTGTTCCAAAAAGGCCAGGCTGTAACTGCTGTATCCCTGGGTTAAAATTTGCAACAAGGTTTCGTTTTGAGGGTCTGCCCGATGGAAGCCTTCTAATAATTTAAGATTGGAAGCAACCGCCGTTTCCGCAATTTCCAGATCAGGTTCGGCGTAGATCGCCTCAATTCCGTAGGAGAATAGCCCGGTGGTGGTATTTAAAGCAATTTTCTGTAAACTGCATCCGGATAGCAAGATTAAGCTTGACAAGAGCAACAACAACTTTCGCATTCATAGGCCTCTGTGTTAATGATACAGGCGACCAATATCTTAATATTCAAAAATCAAAGCAAGCGGAAATGAAGTTTTTGAGTGAGGTATGGCGATTTTTCAGTCTTGATAACTTAGGGTGATTTTGTATTTTAAGTTAGTTTTCAGATAGAGCATAGAAAAATAGTTCGACCAAATGAAGTTTTCTCTGGAGATAGAAAAAATTGCATCATTCAGATTTTGTAATAAATTTAGAAAAGCAAACCAGAAATTCTATAAATTTGAGGTAAAAATATGATTTAAATAGAATTACCTACGCGTCTGGAAAAACAGTTCTGGGAAATTGTGCAAGATGATTATCGAATTCTCGTAAAGTCTGAAGCAGACGGGAAAAAGGTCATTAAGCACCTTCAGCAATCTCTTAAGGAATATAATTTGCAATTAAGCGACGAGAAAACATCTATCTCGCTCCTTCCAGAAGGTCTCTTTCGGGAATGGGTATCCATGTATCATGCAATCCATCCCAAGAAGAAAAAAAGATATGCTTGGAAGGAGTTTAGAGAAATATATTTAGCAGTTATACGTATTGATAAGTCGTGCCCTGGCACAGGAGTTATTGATCGATTCCTCGCAGACATGCTCGATAAGGACGGCAAGCTTAAGGTGGCAGTTAGTTCATCCAACCTCCCAAAAATCTTTAGTATGTTACTGATGTTGGCAACATTGCGGATTAAGGCATTCCCAAAAACTATAGCAATTATTGAATCAATCCTCAGGAGCCCGTTTGGAGGTATTCATGAGTCAGAAATAGTCAAGTATCTTGAGGAATATTTGAACGATTTAGCTAGAGACGAAGAGAGGAATAAGAATTTAATATCATGGATTAGCTATTTTCTTGTCAGCAACGGTCTAGTGAAACACCTCTCAAGCAAGCCGAAGTTTAATGACCCGATTACGCGATCTGTCCTAAATAATCGCGGCGCTATTTTCAAGGATAGTAGTGAATTCAAACTCTTTGAGGGTTGTCGAGCTGTTGGACGTCGAGTGTCCATGCTCAAGCATCTTGACGTTTTCAATCCACCGAAAGAAACATAACGGTCAGAGCAGGTGATGTTTTCAGCTCTGCTCCAAGATTAGCTGCCTTCTACGTTAGTTTAACCCCCGGTTTGAGAAGGATAATTAACTCGCGGTGGCCTTGCCTTCGCTGCTCAGATCTAAGGTAAAGATCACCTCCTCCACACCCGCCAAACAACTTAAAAGTTCCTTAATGCGCAAATCTTCCGGGCCAATGCCATCCAGGGGAGAGATGATTCCCCCCAGCACATGATAGAGGCCTTTGTATTCATTGGTCTTCTCGATTAAGGTAATGTTTTCCGGGTCTTCCACAACGCAGATGATTTTTCGATTGCGATCCTCATCCCGGCAAATATAGCAAGGGTCTTCTTCTGTGAAATTGAAGCACTGCGAGCAGAGCACGATGTCATTTTTGACTTTCAATATCGCCTGGGCCAGTTCTTCACTTTCTTCTTTGGTGTTTTTCAAAATATGGAAGGCCAATCGAGTGGCAGTCTTTCTGCCGATACCAGGCAATCTGCCAAACGCTGCAATCAGTTGTTGAAGTGCTTGCGGAATTGCATCCATCACGATTTCCGGTCTTCTATTCCATGCCGGGGAGTTTAAAACCGCCGGGCAAATTTCCGGCCAGGGGGCCCATTACTTTCTGCATCTCTTCCTGAGACCTCTGGCTGGCGGCTTCCAGTGCCTGATTGGTGGCTGCCACGATTAAATCTTCCAACATCTCTTTATCGTCGGAATTGATCACCTCCGGCTCGATATCCACAGAGATAATCTGATTTTTGCAATTGGCAGTAACTTTTACCATCCCTCCGCCAGCGGTTCCTTCCACCTTAATATTAACAAGCTGCTCCTGAACTTTTTGCATGTCCTCCTGCATTTTCTGAGCTTGTTTCATCAATTGATTTAAGTTCGGTTTCATCTATAAACTCCTTAAAATACTTGTGGTCTTAATGATTAAGCCGAATCCAAATTTTCACAATCAAACAATTCAATGATCTTTTTTAAAACGGGTTCCTTTTCTTTCACCTTCTCAAATGTTTCTTCCGGCGACTGAATATGTTTTTGAATGCCATTCTTCTCAAAATCTACCTGAATACATTTAATTTTTAGCGGAAATTGAAATTTGTCTTTTAATATTTTTTCAATAACCGCCGCATTTTTTTGAACATGTTCTTTATGAAACCCGGTTTTAGGATCGAAAGCAATGTATAAACTGTTCTTATCTATTTTGTAAGGCACCCCATCCTGCAGAAAAGAGGCCAGCGCAATTTTACCCTTCTTTACCGCCTCGATAATGTCCGACCATTTTGCTGCTATCTCGCGAAGCTCGACTTGGGCAGTTGCCTGCGGGGATGTTTTCTCAGTGACTTGTTCCCTAGCCGTTCCGGGATCCATATGCGTTGGCAGAGGAACTTTGTTCAAAGCAGCAAATTTATCTTTTGAGGTTTCTTTGACCGCGGTTGAAGGAGAGGGAGGATGGGGTGGGGGCGACGGATTTTGGATCGGCTTTTCTTGAGGTGTTGATCGGCTTTCCGAGCTCTCTGATTTTGCTGATGGTTTTGGCGACGAGGCTGGGTTTCCGCTCCCGCCACTCTCATCAGTCTGATCTTTTAAAAGAGTAAGTAATTCTTCAATATCCGTGCTGATTGGTTTGTGGGCCAATTTCAGCAATAGCAATTCCAGAATAAGTTGTGGGTTTTCACTGAATTTGAGCATATTCTCGTGCTGAGTTAAAATATCCAGATAATGAAGCAACTCTCTTCCGGTAAATGCAGTCGATTCTTTTTCATAACGGCTTTTTATGTGGTCGGCTGTTTCTAACAATTTTGCCGAGCCGGTGGCGCAGGTTACCAGAAAATTACGAAAGTGCTCTTCTAATCCCTGCATAAAGTTCATATAATCATGGCCTTGCTGATAGATTTTTTGCGCGAATTGAATGATCTCAGCATCGTTTTTTTGTTGCATCAGGGTGGTATATTCAAAAAAGAGGTCTTCTTTGATAATTCCCAGCGATTCTTGCAGCGTCTCTACCGTTACCTTTGCTTTAGAAAAAGAGGTAATTTGATCGAGCACGCTGGTCGCATCCCGCATGCTGCCTTCCGACTTGCGGGCAATTAAAGAGAGGCTCTCTTCATCTATTTCAATATTTTCATTATTCGCAATATATTTTAGTTGTTCGACAATGCGGGAAGTGGCAATTCGTTGAAAGTCAAATCGCTGGCAGCGAGAAAGAATGGTAAGCGGTACCCGATGAATTTCGGTGGTGGCAAATATGAACATCGCGTGAGCCGGTGGTTCTTCCAGTGTTTTCAGCAAGGCGTTGAATGCCTCTTTGCTGAGCATGTGGACTTCGTCTATGATGTACACTTTATAGCGGGCAGACGCCGGGGAAAAGCGGATATTTTCGCGTAAATTACGAATTTCATCGATACCGCGATTGCTGGCACCATCGATTTCAATCATGTCCAGGCTTTGCCCGGCGGTAATGGCTTTGCAGCTTTTGCATTGATTACAAGGGTTAATCGCCGGTTGGTTTTCGCAATTGACGGCTTTGGCTAAGATGCGGGCGGTAGTTGTCTTTCCAATCCCCCTGGGCCCGGCAAAAATGAAGGCATGGGCAATCCGATTCTGTTCCAGGGCGTTCATTAAGGTGCGGGTAATATGCTCCTGTCCCACCACTTCTTCAAATTTCATGGGACGCCATTTACGGGCTAAAACAATGTAACTCATAATGATCTCAATTCGCTGCTATCAAATTAACAAAAAAGCCAGGTAACCCCACGGCACATAGACTTACCGCCTACCGTTGCTTCCTTCCGGACCTGGCGGGGTTTGGCGGAGAACTATTGCGTGGGACCTGGCTTTTATTTCTTTGTAAAACCAGGAGTTGAAAATTAATAGCGTGATTAAGTTATAATCAACATTTTCTGCGAACTTCATCTAAATATTTTTAGTGGAGCCGAGGGGGATCGAACCCCTGACCTCTGCATTGCGAACGCAGCGCTCTCCCAGCTGAGCTACGGCCCCAATCTCCATTTTTAACGGGCAAAATTTAATGACGGTGGGGTGTAAAGTCAAACTCAATTAAAAAGAAGTCATCTCCCGAAACGCCTCAACCCGCTTCTCTACTTCTTCGCGAGGAAGACCTTTTAGGCGGCTAAAACTAAAATCTTCCACGGTAAAGGATGCAATGATGGTTCCGTAAATAACCGCACGGCGTAAATTTATTTGATTGATTTGATCACAGGTTGAGAGGTACCCCAAAAATCCCCCGGCAAAACTATCGCCCGCCCCGGTGGGATCAGCGATTTTCGAAACCGGATAAGCGGGCGCCAAAAAACATTTATCTTCAGTGATGAGAATGGAGCCGTGTTCTCCCTTTTTAACCACCAATGCCTTTGGCCCTTCTTTGATTAATTGTCGAGCGCCATCAAATAAATTCGCAGTACCGGTCAATTCTTCCAATTCTTCGTTGTTGAGAATGAATACATCGACCAGCCGGAGCACACTCATCAACGAATCGCGCTTTCCGTTGATCCAAAAGTTCATTGTATCCATGACCGTAAGGTAGGGCTTGTTTATCTGTTCCAGCACATCTTTTTGTAGATCAGGATTGATATTGGCCAGAAAAACAAACTGACTATTTCTGTAATGCTTTGGAATTACCGGGCTAAAGTTTTGAAATACATTGAGTTGCGTAAACAATGTGTCCCGCTTGTTGACGTTTTCATGATACCTTCCTCCCCAGCGGAAGGTGTGGCCCTCACCCACGGTCAAACCATCAAAATTGACCTGTCTTTTCATGAGGAAATCGATTTTTGAAAAATCGAAATCGGAGCCCACCACACCGACCACGTTTACCGGTGAGTAAATGCTGGCGGCGGTGCTAAAATATAAGGCTGAGCCACCCAGGGCGTTATCTACCTTGCCATAAGGCGTTTCAACTGTATCCAACGCAATGGAGCCGACAACTAATATTGACATAACTTAGTCCTATAATTTATGTTGATGTTGATCCGAATTTTAGAACCCCTGTCTTAGTCATTCCACATGGTGGTCGGAACACAGTCCCCCTGCCACATAACATAGTGGTGCCCATGGCATGGGGTTATATCGAAGATCATGTTGTCTCTATTAAATTTCCAATGCTGAATAATGTTAAGGCAAACTCTTGTGTCCAACTGGTTGCAGGTGATGTCACATCTGTTCCGGGGCAGAGACGCCCAGAATGTTAAACCCGTTTGCTAATACAGTTTTGGTGACCATGCAGAGGCCCAGGCGAGCCTGGGTTAGATTCGGATCATCTGTGAGCACTCTACATTCGGTATAAAATTTATGGAAAGCGGTGGAGACGTCGGACAGATACAACGGCAGTAAATGGGGTTCGTACTCGAACGCACAATTATAGATTGTTTTGGGGAATTCCATCAATTTTAATATTAATTCACTTTCGCTATCTTCCTGCAATCGATGAAACTGGCTGTCATCATTAAATTGTATGGACTGTTGTTCTGCATTGCGCAAAATGCTGCAAATCCTGGCATGTGCGTATTGATTATAAAATACCGGATTTTCGTCCGATTGGGTTTTGGCTAATTTCAAGTCAAAATTTAAGTGGGTTTGCAGGCTGCGCATCAAAAAAAACCACCGGGTCACATCGGCTCCCACCTCCTCGATCAACTCATCTAAGGTGACAAAGGTGGCTTTCCGGGTGGACATTTTTATTTTTTCATCACCTTCTATAAGTGTCACAAATTGATGGAGGAGCACTTTTACTGGCTCGCTTGAATATCCCAGTGCCTCAAGTCCGGCCAATACATCGGGATAGGTACTGATATGATCGGCGCCAAAGAGGTCGATCAGTAAATCGAACTTGCGGTCAAATTTGTTCTTATGATAGGCGATATCCGGTAATCGGTATGTCGGTTCCCCGCTGCTTTTTACAATGACCCGGTCTTGATCCTGCCCGAAAGCAGTGGTTTTAAACCATAAGGCTCCCTCTTTTTCATAGGCAAGCCCTTTGTTTTTTAATTCCTCAATGGTTTTCTCTATTTCCCCGGATTCATATAAATCCAATTCATTAAAAAAGGAGTCGAAATAGACCTGCAATGTGGCCAGTGTCTTTTTAATATCTTTGAATATTTCTTCTTCAGCAGTTTGCTTGAAGATGGTTAAATCTTCTGACTTCTCCAGTGATTCACCGTATTCCTCCCCGATCTTGACGGCAATATTTTGAATGTACTGTCCCTGATAATAGTCTTCGGGAAATTGAATTTTATGACCTAACAATTCCAGATAGCGCAGCTTAACAGATTCTGCCAGAACCCGCATCTGCCTCCCGGCATTGTTGAAATAGTACTCCCTGGTGACCTCATATCCCAACCACTCGTAAAGATTGGCGATCGTATCCCCAATTACCGCCTGACGGCCATGACCAACTGTTAATGGGCCGGTGGGATTCGCGCTGACAAACTCTACCATGGCCTTTTTAGAAGCGCCGATGTCAAATTTTCCGTAGTCATTTCCACTTTCTAAAATTTTACTGACCGCATTGTGCAGTTCAGGTTTGGCAATAAAAAAATTAATGAAGCCCGGACCGGCGATTTCAATTTTCTCGATTCTTTGAGAATCCAGGTCAAGTTGATCGACGATTTCCTCGGCGACCTGCCTTGGATTTTGTTTGAGTAGCTTGGCCAGGATCATGGCCAGGTTGACACTAATATCGCCGTGTTTGGCCAACTTGGGTCGGTCAAATTGATAATCGCTTTGGGGGAAATGACGTTTTTGGAGAGCGGTGTTAATTCGTTCTTTCAGATATGTTTCTAACTGTAGCATTTTCATCCACTTTAATCATTTTAGCATCAGCCCATAATCTTTCCAAACCGTAATAATCGCGAGTATCAGGGAGAAAAATATGGACTACCACGTCAACAAAATCAAGTAAAACCCATTTTAAATTTTTAAACCCTTCTTTATGCCAGGGCCTTATTCCCCGGTCTCTCAGGGCTTTTTCCACATGGTGCAGAATCGTTTTTACGTGGGTATCGGATTCACAGCTAATTAATACAAAATAATCCGCCACGTCGGTTACTTGCTGTAAATCCATAATCACAACGTCTCTACCTTTCTTCTCCAGTGCTAATTGGGAAACTTCATTTGCCAGGTGTTTTCCGGTCATAATCTCCCTTGTTTGATGAATGGTTTTAAAATTTTATAATCAGCTCCGAGAATGATAGTGGCGTCTAATTGCAAATTTTTATTTTGCTGAGTCTCGACCTGGTCTTCAGGAACACCCAAAATATCGGCTACAATTTGGGACCGATCGCGGTTACCCATGCGATCGATGATTTTTGTTTCAGGGACTTCAAAATGAACGTAATTGCCGCGTGAAACCACATCGATATTGTTTCTTCTTAAAAAATCGGTAATTTTTTCTGCCAAACCATCTACTCCACATCCGTTTAACACTTCCACCTGAATCCGACGCGCGACGGTTTGTACCTGCTGTTGTTTGGCGTCAGTTTTTTCTTCCTTATTTTCTTCGGCTTTGGTAATGGTTTGATTGGATTGAGTTCGAGGGGAGGCTTCTGATGCTTTTTGATTATTTGTGATTTCTTCACTTGCGGAGGTTGAACTATTGGTGAATGAAATGTCAAGGATCGATTTGAAATCCGACCAGTTTATATAAACAAAAGCGACTCCAAAACCAACTATTGCCAAAAGCGCAATCAAAAATAACGTCTTCCCGGCTTGAAAGCCACCCTGGCGATCATTTTCTATTCTGCGGGGATCCAAGTATTTATTTTGAGACTGGTGTTTAACGATCTTTTTTATGCGGGGATCTGATAAATTTCTGCGAGTGCGCCTTGCCAAATTACAAATGCTCCTCTAAAACCTGCATTCAATCTTCCTCTAAACTATAGGGCGATCTCATGAAATTATAACCTGGCGATACATCAACGCCTACTTTGATTCTCATATTCTCACTGGGACGATATTGAAGTTCAGCGCTACCGAAAAACTTGGGCTCGTTAAATAATGAATTATTGTTAAATGAATTATAAGGAGAATTGATTAATCCTAAATTAAGGCGCAAATAAAGTGGATTACTAAGTTGATAATTAATGGTATTCATATAACTATTCAACATCAGCCCTTTGCCACCAACAGTCATATAAGAAGCCGAAAATGAATGATGCATGGACATCTTATCCGGATTGATTAAGCCAAAAAAGACATTGGAGGTAGGTTTAGCAATCGATTGACGAATATTAGGCAACTCAGTTTGATCTTTTTTGAACTGTGAGAAAGCGAATGCTGGTAGTAACCATATGATAAAGATCAGAGAATAGCGTTTCATATTTACCTCCAATTTCTTTGCTTCTTTTTGCTGGTATAACAACTCATACAGCATTTTGTTCCTTCGCTGAACGAAGTTTAACCAATTTAATCAGTAAAATAAAGTAATTTTTAATTGAGCCACCGGGGAGATTCGAACTCCCGACCTGATCATTACGAGTGATCTGCTCTACCTGTTGAGCTACGGTGGCAATTGTTTGTTTAAAAACGAACAAAATTTAACGGTTGTTCGGGTGCAAATCAATGGATACTTAAATAATTTAGAAGCATTTCTAGAGGGTCAATAATTTTCATTGCCTATTTGACTTTAAGCAAGTATGAGAGTACTTTTAAATTTGAATTTTAAAGCAGCTGACAAAATTCAAATAAAAACAATAAAGTAAAAATAATAATGGATAAACTTTCATATTTAAGCAACGCACATCCTGATTACATAGAATCCTTATACAAGCAGTATCAGCAGGATCCGGAGTCTGTGGAGGCAGGTTGGCGGAAGTTTTTTGAAGGGTTTGATTTTGCGACCTCAGTAGATGGAAAATTGGCTGAAAAACCGGATTTGGAACGACGTAAAGAGGTTAATGTATTAAATTTAATTAACGCTTATCGAAGTCGGGGGCATTTGTTTACCAAGACCAATCCGGTGCGGGAGCGGCGGAAATATCGTCCCACCTTAGACCTGGAAAATTTTGATCTATCAGAAGATGATCTGGATACGGTCTTCGAATCCGGGCGGGACATTGGAATAGGCCCTGCTCCGTTACGAGAAATTATCGAGCATCTGCAAGAAACCTATTGCGCCTCCATTGGCGCAGAGTATATGTTTATCCGGGTACCGGAGCGGGTGAAATGGTTACAGGAAAGAATGGAATCCACCCGTAATCGACCTAATTTTTCCTTGCCTGAAAAAAGACATATCCTCGATAAGCTCAACCAGGCAGTGGTTTTTGAAAATTTCTTGCATTCAAAATATATTGGACAAAAGCGTTTTGCTCTTTCCGGCGGCGAAACGATGATAGCGGCTTTGGATGCGATTATTGAAAAAGGAGATTCTTTGGGTATTCAGGAATTTGTCCTCGGCATGTCCCATCGCGGACGATTGAATGTGCTGGCCAATATTTTAAGAAAATCCTATCAGGACATTTTTGCTGAATTTGAGGGCAAAGAACACCAAGAGTCCGTCTTTGAAGGGGATGTGAAATATCATCTGGGGTATTCAAGCGATATCACTTCTACCCGAGGAAATAATATCCATTTAAATCTGGTCGCTAACCCGTCGCATTTAGAGTCGGTTGATCCGGTAGTGGAAGGGGTGGTTCGCGCCAAAATAGATAAGCGGTATAATGGAGACGTGAATAAAATAGTTCCGATTCTAATCCATGGGGATGCGGCTATCGCTGCCCAGGGAGTGGTATACGAAGTCATTCAAATGTCGCTTTTGAATGGCTACCGCACCGGAGGGACCATCCATTTAGTGATCAACAATCAGATCGGGTTTACAACCAATTATCTGGAAGGGCGTTCCAGCACCTATTGTACCGATGTCGCCAAGGTAACTCACTCGCCGGTCTTCCATGTTAATGCTGATGATGTGGAAGCGGTATTACATACAATCTTATTGGCCATGGAATACCGACAGACCTTTCACACAGATGTATTTATTGATTTTCTCGGATACCGCCGCTTTGGCCATAACGAGGCTGATGAGCCCAGATTTACGCAGCCGAAGCTATACCAGGCAATATCGCAACATGCTGATCCCAGAGAAATTTATTACAACAAGTTAATCGAAAGCGGAAGCGTGGAAGAGGGCTTAGCGAAAGAGATGGAAAGTGAATTTCAGAAATTGCTTCAATACCGATTAAACGAAGCAAAAGAGAAGAAAGCGGTTTCCGAGGTTTCCAGTTTTAAAGGAGATTGGTCCGGTTATAAAAAGCCGGATGACGAAGATTTTCTGGAATCGCCGGAAACCGGAGTTGCTGAAGAAGAACTGAAACGGATCGGCGATAAGATATTTACCATTCCAGAAGAGATAAATGTGTTTCGTAAACTTCATCGGTTGTACGACGGGCGCAGAAAGCGAATGTTCGAGGACGATCAATTGGATTGGGCCATTGGCGAGACGCTGGCCTACGGCACGCTATTGGAAGAGGGAATTCCCATTCGTATTAGTGGCCAGGATAGTGTGAGGGGAACCTTTGCTCATCGACATGCGATTTTGTTGGGCGAAGAAACCGAAGAAAGTTACGTCCCGCTCAATAACATCAGCGATAAGCAAGCAACATTTCAAATCTTTAATTCACCGCTATCTGAATATGGTGTGCTGGGCTTTGAATATGGTTATGCTTCCGCTCATCCGAAAGGGCTAACGGTCTGGGAGGCCCAATTTGGAGATTTTGTCAATGGCGGTCAGGTTACCATAGATCAAGTTATTGTCAGCGGTGAAGCCAAATGGAAGCGCTATAATGGGTTGGTGCTGTACTTGCCTCACGGATATGAGGGGCAAGGACCGGAACACTCATCAGGGCGGATTGAAAGATTTTTAGAGCTTTGTGCTCAAAACAATATGCAGGTAGTGAATTGCACCACGCCGGCCAATGTCTACCATGTCCTGCGTCGCCAGATGAGATATCCGTTTAGAATTCCGCTGGTGATTTTTACACCCAAGAGTTTGTTACGGCATCCCCGGGTAACCAGTCCGATAAAAGAGTTTGCTGAAGGTACCCGTTTTCGGGAAGTAATTGATGATGACTATGCCAAAACGAAGGATGTGGAACGGGTTATCTTCTGTTCCGGTAAGGTCTATTACGATCTATTGGAAAGACAACTGGAAGAAGAAAGAAAAGATGTTGCCATCATTCGAATCGAGCAACTTTATCCATTACCTCTCCAGCAACTACAAAAAATTATTAACCAATATGATTCAGCAGAAAAATTTTTCTGGGTACAAGAAGAACCCGAAAATATGGGAGCATGGAGTTTTCTGAGACGGAAATTTAAATTAGTCCGAACTACTTTAATCTCTCGTACTGAGAGTGCAACACCTGCAACCGGTTTTCATAAACAACATCAAACAGAACAGGATGAGATTATCAATCTGGCTTTTTCTGAAAAGTCCAAATCAACTCGGAAGGTAGCCAAAAAGGAAATGCAATATTAAGGTTGAGGATAAATGAAACACGATGTCAAAGTACCTGAAGTTGGCGAATCAATCACCGAGGTTGTGGTTGCCCAGTGGCTAAAAAAAAATGGTGAACAAGTAGAAGCTGATGATTTGATTTGTGAAATCGAATCGGATAAAGCTTCTTTTGAGATACCTGCTGATCATGCCGGAAAACTGAAAATCCTGTCAGAAGAGGGCGCTACCGTATCTGTTGGCGATAGTATTGCACAGATTGACACGGATTCGAAAGAGGAAGGTGAAGCCGTTTCAGAAGAGCAACCTTCAACAGAATCACCAAAAGAGCCTCAGGAAAAAAATACCGAAGATGCAGAGCAAAAAGAGACCCCGGTCTCATCAGATAAGAAAAAATTTGAGTCAAAAGCGCCATCTCAAAAAGAAACCGTGCATCAAATAAAAATTCCTGAAGTCGGTGAGTCGGTCACTGAAGTAACCCTCGCACAATGGTTAAAAAAAGATGGTGAGCATGTAAAAGCAGATGATTTACTCTGCGAAATTGAGTCAGATAAAGCGTCTTTTGAGATTCCAGCCGACCACGCCGGTACGCTCCGGCAAAAGGCCTCGGAAGGTGAAAGCCTTTCGATAAATGATGTAATTGCCGAAATTGTTGCCGATGGCAGTATGGCAGAACGGGCTGAAAAAGAGGCCCTGGAACCATCTGAGCCCCAGGATAAAGAAGAAGCTAAAGAACCTGCTCCGGAACGCGATGGACAAAAGCCCAAAGTTTCTCCAGTTGCGGCTAACATTCTATCCGAAGCCGGTTTATCTCCAGAGGAACTGACCGGCACCGGACCGGGAGGACGGATTACAAAAGAGGATGCTACAAAAGCGGTTGCAGAAGCCAAAGGGAATGGCAAAAGAACCGAAGAAACCAAAGAAACTTTCGAGAAAAAGACTCAGGTTGGGGAAGAAAAGAAACCGTCAAAAGAAGAGCCTGCTCCTCAACTGGCAGTTGAAGGTAAACGAACAGAGCGCCGAGAGAGATTATCAACATTAAGAAAAACAATTTCAAAACGGCTGGTTGCTGCCAAAAATGAAACCGCAATGCTGACAACCTTTAATGAAGTGGATATGTCAGCAATTATGGAAATCCGCCGTAAATACAAAGACATCTTCAAGGAAAAACATGACATTGGGCTGGGATTTATGTCTTTTTTTACGCGGGCAGTTTGTTTAGCCATTGAAGAGTGGCCGGCAGTCAATGCCATTATTGATAGCGATCATATTGTTTACTATGAATATTGCGATGTCTCCATTGCAGTTTCCTCGCCAAAAGGCCTGGTAGCGCCTGTAATTCGCAATGCCGATAAATTGTCCCTGGCGGAGATTGAAAGACAAGTTCAGGAACTGGCTGATAAGGCCAGAAAAGGAAAACTAACCATTGAAGAAATGACCGGCGGCACTTTTACGATTACCAACGGAGGCGTTTTTGGATCGATGATGTCAACACCGATTTTAAATGCGCCGCAGTCCGCTATTTTGGGCATGCATAGAATTATGGAACGACCTGTCGTTATTGAGGGTGACATCGTTATCCGGCCCATGATGTATGTAGCCGTCTCTTACGATCACCGCATTATTGATGGACGTGAATCGGTAAGTTTTCTGGTGCGGGTTAAGGAATTACTGGAAGATCCGACCCGAATGCTGTTGGAAGTTTAAGGCCATCTAAATTAATATAAAGCTAATTACCAAATTGTGGAGGACATGATGACCTATATTATTGCAGAACCGTGTGTGGGTGTGTGTGATACAGCCTGTGTTGACGTCTGTCCGGTAGATTGCATCTATCCGGCAGAAGGTTATGAGCTTACCGAGGAAGATAAAGAAAAAATGATTGCAGCAAATGAAATGCTTTACATTCATCCGGAGGAATGTATCGATTGCGGTGCGTGCGAGCCTGAATGCCCGGTCGAAGCTATATTCCCGGAAGATGAAGTCCCTGAAAGATGGCATAATTACATTGAAATTAATTACCAGCGGTTTGGGTTATCTTCCCAGGGCTGAAAATGAGGTCATAGGAATGCGGTGATCGTTAAATGTGATTGGCAAGTAAGGATAGATAATCAGCAAATGTTTATCTGCTGTAACAGCTCAGCTTATAATTGCCTGTCTGGTTGAACTTTTCAGTCCCAATGACTCGTAAAGTTAAATTACCCCTTTTCCTTTTGCATTGGAGAAGGGGTTTTTTAGTTTCTCCTTAAAAGGTATTTTTCACCATTATAAAATTTAGAAAAATAAAATTGTTATATACATCATCAAATATTCAACTCTAATCTTCTATTTTCAGTTAACAATATATTGAATTTAATTCATTTAGAAGAACGCGTTTCAAGTAATAAGTGCAACAGTTAATTCAGAATTTCTGCTGTTGCTGCGTGAAGAAAAAAATGTGCTTTTATAAAGTTGGTTGGATGAGGCAAGATAATTGTATGGGGTATCACAAAAATCACAAGATTTCCAAGTTTTGAAATGACCCAACACTTTTTGAAGCGAATATTTGACGTTGTCTTTTCCCTTGTCGGATTGATTTTATTTCTACCGTTAATGGTACTTGTGACTATTATTATTGTATTAACAGATCCGGGACCTGTTTTTTACAGGGCGGTCAGAGTTGGTAAGGGGGGAAAAAATTTCAAGATGATAAAATTCAGGACGATGGTTAAAAATGCGGATAAAATTGGCCCATTGGTTACCGCGGGTAATGACCCACGTATTACAAACATTGGAAGATTTTTACGCAAATCAAAATGGGATGAATTGCCGTCTTTGTGGAATGTTCTTAAAGGGGATATGAGTTTTGTTGGGCCGCGCCCGGAGAATCCGGCATCTGCCAGTCAATATACTCCAGAACAAAAAAAAGTCTTATCTGTTAAACCAGGTATTACCAGCCTGGCTACTATTAAATATCGGAATGAAGAGGCAGTACTGGAACAGGCTCAAAGCCTTGATGAGGCTTATTTTCAAATAATGCAAGATAAACTGAATATCGAATTAGATTATATAAAAAATCAGTCGATCATACATGATGTGAAAATCATATTTCAAACTGTAGTGGAGATTATTAGATGATACCCCCCCGCGATCAATTTTTGCCCTACGCTCTACCATTAATCGGAGAGGAAGAAATTAGTGAAGTGATTGACTCATTGCGTTCCGGATGGGTCACCAGTGGACCGAAAGTAAAAAAATTTGAAGAAGATGTTCAACGATATTTAAATGCTCGCAACGCGCTGGCCATAAATTCCTGTACTGCCGGTTTGCATGTTGCATTGACAGCGATGGGCGTTCAGGAGGGCGATGAAGTAATTCTTCCCTCCCTCACTTTTTGTGCGACGGCAAACGTGGTTGTTCACCGTGGCGCTAAGCCAGTATTAGTGAATGTAAAAGACGATTTCAACATTTCACCGGAGGCTATAGAAGCTGCAATCAGGCCAAATACCAAAGTGATTATACCCGTTCACTACGGAGGAATGGCTGCGGATTTAAAAGAAATATATGCTATTGCCAATCAGCACGGTCTATCCGTATTAGAGGATGGAGCTCATGCGATTGGGATCACTTACAACGGCTTTAAAATAGGGTCGGATGAGTTGGCCTTACAAAGTTGGCGTAAAAATGTGAACAGCGCAGTCGCATATTCATTTTATGCGATTAAGAATATGACTACCGGTGAAGGCGGCATGATTGCCACAATGAATGATGACTTAGCAAAACATATGCGAATTCTAACCTTGCATGGAATGAGTCGCGATGCCTGGAAGCGATACACCAGCGCTGGCTCCTGGTATTATGAAATTGTAGATAGCGGTTATAAATATAACATGACGGATATTCAAGCTGCGCTAGGAATTCACCAATTGCGGAGATTGGATGATTTTATTAAAACCCGTCAACGGTATGCGAAAATATATGATGAGGCATTTTCAGACCTCCTCGAAATTAAGACTCCTGTAAGTCATGCAGACCGTATGCACGCTTTTCACCTCTATGTAATTCGGTTAAATAGCCAGCGGCTAACGATTGACAGGTCTCAATTTATTGAAGAGTTAAAGTCGTGGAATATTGGCACCAGTGTGCATTATATACCCGTTCATCTCCATCCTTTTTACCAAAAGCAGTTTGGTTATCGTAAAGGGGATTTACCTAATACTGAAACGATTTATGATGAAATAATTTCATTACCTCTGTATCCAAAAATGAAGCAGGAAGACGTAGAATATGTTAGTGAAGTTGTGAAACATATAATTCAAAATCACCGGAGATAAACGTAATGAAAAGCAAGAAGAAAAGGTGGTCTAAGATAACCAAGGATGAGATTTTGCGGATCGTTGCCGACCTGGTTATGGTTAATGCAGGATATTTATTGGCAATAATACTCCGCTATCTTTGGGCCGCGGGCATTGTCGGCAATATAGGTCCCGCCCAGGAAACATTTTTCGATTATTTAAAATATTATCTTCACGGATTTTGGGCTGTTTCAATTATTACTTTTTTCGTTTTTTCCACAAGTGGTTTTTATACTTATGGGAAGACATATCGCAGCAAGTTTAAATTTTATATCGTCATTCAAGCAGTTAGCCTTAGTTATATTATTTTTGGGGCTTTCACTTATTTTACCGGCGAACTATTCGAGTTACCCCGCGGTGCCTTTTTTCTGGCCTGGGGCATAACATTACTCTTCGTTGTTGGCTCCAGATTGTGGTCAGATATTTGGCGCTCTATGGTTCGGGAAGAAAGCCGCTACCTATCCCAGGCTCCTCAAAAGCGACGCCTGGAAAGAATCTTAGTGATTGGCGGAGGCGGATACATCGGCTCAGCGTTATTACCCAAGTTGCTGGAAAAAGGTTATAAAGTGCGCTTGCTTGACCTCTTAATGTTCGGAACTGAGCCGATTGAGTCAATCAAAGACCATCCGAGGCTGGAAATTTTGCAGGCTGATTTCAGGCAGGTGGATAAAGTAGTTGAGGGTATGCAGGACGTTGACGCCGTTATTCATTTAGGGGCAATTGTTGGAGACCCCGCCTGTGCCCTGGATGAAGAATTGACCATAGATATCAATTTGATGGCTACACGAATGATCGCTGATATTGCCAAGGGTAAAGGTGTGGAAAGATTTATTTTTGCCAGCACATGTTCCGTGTACGGTGCCAGTGATCAGGTTCTCACTGAAGAATCGCACCTGAACCCGGTTTCTCTTTATGCAAGAAGTAAAATTGCATCGGAAAGAGTGCTGATGCAAATGGCCGATGACCGTTTTGCCCCTGTGATATTGAGGTTCTCTACCATTTATGGCCTATCGGGCAGAACCAGGTTTGATCTGGTGGTCAACCTGTTAACAGCCAAAGCGATTGTCGATGGCCAAATTACTGTGTTTGGTGGAAAACAATGGCGTCCTTTTGTTCATGTGGATGATGCAGCTCTCGCTGTGTTCAAAGCGTTAAGGGCGCCGCTGGAATTAGTAAACGGTGAAATTTTTAATGTGGGCTCTGATGAGCAGAACTATACAATTTCTGATATTGGCAAAATAATCCAGAAAATAATTTCCAATTCCGAGATTGTAGAAAAGGGTGAAGATTCTGATGCTCGTAACTACAAGGTTAGTTTTTATAAAATACGCAAGCAAATGGCTTTTCTGCCTCAATGGACAATTGAAAGAGCCATTCGACAGGTAGAAGAGGCGTTCCGTCATGGCAAAGTGACCAATTATACAGATGCTCGGTACAGTAACGTTAAATATTTAACAGAAGAAAGTGATCTTCTGTTACAAAGCAGAAAACAAACCTGGTATGAAGAATATTTGCTGGACACCTCTCCTGTAACACCAGTATCTAAAAAGAGTGCTGCAAAGGAATAGGTAGAATCCCCTGTGTAAAAAATCCAGCTTTTTCCAGCCGCCAATCATTTGTGCCCTACCTTACGCAATATCGCACTCATTTATCCTCAATTCCCTATGTTTTATTTGTAAATTTGCGGCATCGATATAATATTTTATTTGAAATATGTAAATTCCATGGGAGTATAAGTGCATTTCCATGCAATTTTCTGATGTTATTTTAAATTTAATGTTTTCTGAAGAAGAGGAGGAGATTGTAATGAAGGTATTCCAATATTTGCTTATCTTGATTTTCGCATCAACTTTGACTATTGAGGCGATTCCCACCAAATTAGTAGTTCGAGCGAAAGCCAGCGATGCAAAATTTATCGGCAGTTCCATGGGAGGCGCTCTGGTCATTATCCGCGATAGTGAAACGTCACAGATACTTGCTAAAGGATTTACATCCGGCACTACTGGTAATACTCAAAAAATTATGAGAGCACCTGTTGAAAGATATAAACGCATAACAGATGAACCTACGGCCAAGTTCGAGGCTGTTATTGAGATCAATGAACCAACGCTAATCAGCATTGAAGTCCTGTCTCCGTATGCACAAAAGCAAGCGATCACCAAAAATAGCAAAGAAATCTGGTTAATCCCAGGGAAAGACATCGTTGGAGACGGCATCATCATCGAAGTCAATGGATTTGCGTTGGATATTTTGACGCCTCGCGCTCATCAACATGTTAAAATGGGCAGGGGAG
>JABAHQ010007555.1_pt1 | contig 18508 bp, 17 predicted proteins | sample 7062091 | NCBI WGS metagenome assembly JABAHQ01 (sample SAMN14534359, study PRJNA622989) | marine sediment metagenome | biome: marine biome [ENVO:00000428]; feature: marine pelagic biome [ENVO:01000023]; material: deep marine sediment [ENVO:00002113] | place: India: Gulf of Kutch | collected...
CGCCCGACCGAGCATCCCGCCGCCCCGACGGTTCAGCGGAAACGTCTCGAGCCGCGCCCTTCTGCGTCAAAGGCCCCAGATCGGGCGCCGCCCGCGGCCCAGCCGACCCGCGATTCCCTCCGCCATCGATGGCGTCACCGACCCCGCACCGCCACCCCACCCCCCGAATGCACGAAAGCCCGCCCGGACCTCGGCGGGTCCGGACGGGCCTCGGAGGCGGTCGTCTCGATCGTCAGACGGTCCGGCCGGCGTGCACGTCCTCGTGGACCTCCTCGATCACCTTGGCGTTGAAGGCCGCCAGGTCGGCGGGGCTCCGGCTCGTGACCAGACCCTGGTCCACGACCACCTCTTCGTCCACCCACGTGGCGCCGGCGTTCTGCACGTCGGTCCTGATCGATGCGTAGGAGGTCATGCGTCGACCCTGGGCGGCGCCCGCCTCGACCACCATCCAGGGGCCGTGGCAGATCGCGGCCACCGGCTTGTGCTCGGCGAAGAAACGCCGCACGAAGCTCACCGCCTCTCGGCTGCGCCGGAGGAGGTCGGGGTTGATCACGCCGCCCGGCAGGACCAGGGCGTCGTAGTCGTCCACGTCGGCGTCGCTCACGTCCTGGGCGACCTCCACCTCGTCGGCCCAGTCGCCGTCCTTCCAGCCCCGGATCCGGGTTCCGCCTCCGCCCTTGGGCGAGACGACCCGCACCGTGGCGCCGGCCTCCTCCAGCGCCTTCCGGGGCTCGAGCAGCTCGCTCTCTTCGAAGCCGTCGGTCGCCAGGATCGCGACCGTCTTTCCCGTCAGGTCGTATTCCATGATGCGTCCTCGTGTGGTGAGCATTCGGCTGCGCTTCGCACCCCACACCAGGAGCATCATCCATGCCGCGGAGATCTCCGCCGATCTGGCACGCGTCCGGCCCGGCCGTCGATTCCGCACGTGGACGTCGCGAGGCACGGTCCGCCGTCACTTCCGCACGTGGCCGTCTCCCGTCACGATCCACTTGTAGGTGGTGAGCGCCTCCAGGCCCATGGGCCCCCGGGCGTGGAGCTTCTGGGTGCTCACCGCCACCTCGGCTCCCAGGCCGAACTCCCCCCCGTCGGTGAATCGGGTGCTGGCGTTCACGTAGACGGCGGCGGAGTCCACCCCGTCGACGAACGCCCTGGCGCTGTTCCAGTCCCGGGTCAGGATGCTGTCCGAGTGATCGGTGCTGTGCTCCCGGACATGAGCGATCGCCCCATCGACTCCGTCGACGATGCGGACCCCGAGAACGAGGCCGAGCCACTCCTGGTCGAAGTCCTCCGGACCGGCCCCCACGATCCTGCAGCCGCCCGAGGTCTCGAGGACGTTCAGGGCTTCCTCGTCGGCCCGGATCTCGACCCCGCTCCGGGCCAGGCGCTCCGAGACGGCGGGGAGGAATTTCGCCGCCACCTCACGGTGGACGAGAAGCGTGTCGAGGGCGTTGCAGACGCTGGGGCGCTGGACCTTGGCGTTCTCCACGATCTCCACCGCCCCGTCGAGGTCGGCCGACGCGTCCACGAACACGTGGCAGATTCCGATCCCCCCCGTGATCACCGGGATCGTCGCCCTCTCCCGACAGAGTCGGTGGAGTCCGGCCCCGCCCCGGGGCACGATCATGTCCACGTACTCGTCCATGCGCAGGAGCTCGATCACCCGACTTCGGTCGGTGTCCTCCACGTACTGGACCGCGTCCACGGGAAGCCCGCTCCGCTCCAGGGCCCTCCTCATGACGCCCGCGAGGGCCACGTTGCTTCGGAAGGTCTCGCTCCCTCCCCGGAGGATCACCGCGTTCCCGGTCTTCAGGCAGAGGGAAGCGATCTCCACGGTCACGTTGGGCCGGGCCTCGTAGATCACGCCCACCACGCCGAGGGGAATTCGCCTCTTGACGATCCTCAGCCCGTTGGGACGCACCCGCCCCCCGGACTCGCTGCCCACCGGATCCGGGAGAGCGGCCACCGCACGCACGCCCTCGGCCAGCCCGGCCATCCGTTCCTCGTCCAGGCGGAGGCGGTCGAGGAGGGCGTCGTCCAGTCCCCGGGTCCGGGCCTCCTCCACGTCCAGGGCGTTTTCCGCCAGGATCTCGTCCGCGGCGGCCTCCAGCGCCTCGGCCACGGCGAAGAGAGCGGCGTCCTTCCGGTCCGTTCCGAGGGCGCTCAGCGTGTGGCCGGCCTTCCGGGCCGCTCGACCCAGGGCCGGCATCGAGGTCGCCGACTCGGTCCTTTCGGTCTCGGTCTTCATCGATCGTCCATGGTCTCGTGGTTCGGGTGTCCTCCGCTCAGAGCAGGATGAGGTCGTCCCGGTGCACGACGACCGGGCCGCCGTCGTACCCGAGGATCTCCTCGATCCTCCCCGACTGGCATCCGGCGATCCTTCCGACCTCGGCGCTGCCGTAGCGGGCAATTCCCCGGCCCACCTCGCCTCCCGAGGGACCGGAGAGGCGAACCGTGTCGCCCCGGCGGAACTCCCCCTCGACCCCCGTGACCCCAGCGGGAAGCAGGCTCCCCCCCTCGCTCCGCAGGGCGTCGACCGCGCCGGAGTCCAGGCGAATCCTGCCGCCCGGGGGCGTGCCTCCGAAGATCCAGCGCTTGCGGCCCTCCAGCGGCGATTGGAGGGCGGGAAACCTCGTGCCCAGGCGCTCTCCGTCCAGGACGACCCGGCGGATGACATCGGGCTCTCCCCCGTCGGCGATCACCACCTCGGCCCCGGCGCGCCGGGCGATCTCCGCCGCCTCGAGCTTCGTCTCCATCCCGCCGACCCCGAGTCCGGAGACGCTCCGCCCGGCCACCGTCCGCAGCCTCGGGTCGATCTCGGTCACCTCCCGGATGAGCTCCGCGTCGGGATCGGTGCGGGGGTCGTCCGTGAAGAGGCCGGGCTGGTCGGTAAGGAGGAGGAGGAGATCGCTGCCGGCGAGAAGGACGCAGAGAGCCGAGAGGACGTCGTTGTCGCCCACCTTGATCTCCGCCGTCGCCACCGCGTCGTTCTCGTTGACGACGGGGACGATCCCGCGGCGCAGCAGCTCCCCGAGCGTGTCACGGGCGTTCAGATAGCGGTGGCGGTCCCGAATGTCCTCCCGGGTCAGGAGGAGCTGGCCCACGTGGATCCCGTAGATCCCGAAGAGGTGCTCCCAGATCTCCATCAGGCGGCTCTGGCCGACCGCGGCCAGCATCTGCTTCTCCTGGAGCGAGCGGGGCGACTCGGAGAGGCCGAGCCGCTCCTGTCCGGCCGCGATCGCCCCGGACGAGCACACCGTCACCTCGACCCCGTCTTCCAGGAGCAGAGCGAGCTGCCGGACCAGCTCCACCATCCGGGCCCGGTCCAGCTTCCGGGTGCCGGCGGTGAGAACGCTCGTGCCCAGCTTCACGACCACGCTTCGTCCCATGGGTCACCTTCCAACGGGAGGACGACCCCGAGTCCGGCCGCGCACAGGGAGGCGCACCTCGCACGCGCCCGAGCCGCTCGGCGTCCGGGCCGCGCTGGCCGCGCCCGTCCCGTAAGACAGCAAGTGATCAGAAGGGAGGGGAGTGGGCGCTGCTGGACTCGAACCAGCGACCTCTACGATGTGAACGTAGCGCTCTACCAGCTGAGCTAAGCGCCCCTCTCGCTTCTCCGGGGCCCGGGATCGCGCGCCCAGAGACGCGAAATCCGGGCCTCACGGGCCCGGAGCGGGAATACCCCCACGGGGAATCGAACCCCGGTCTTCTGGCTGAGAACCAGATATCCTAGGCCACTAGACGATGGGGGCTTGGGATCCCTCGTTTCCGAGGGGCCGAAAGATACGAAAGCCGTTGGGGGGGTTCAACCCCTTTTCCGGGGTACATCGAGCGCCTCAGCGGCCCGCCCCGCTCGCCGCTTCCGGCGCGCCGACGTCATGCCCCCCTCTCCCCCGCGCTCACCGCCGGAGGAGCCCCAGCACCTCCGCGATCTCCGCAAGGAGGAAGTCGGGGCCCGCGTCCTCCAGGTCCGTGCGGTCGTAGGGACCCCAGAGCGCCCCGGCGGTGCGGACCCCGGCCGCCTTCCCGGAGCGCACGTCCCAGGGCGAGTCCCCGACGAAGAGCACGTCTGGACCGGGGTCCACGCCTAGTCCCCCCAGAGCCGCTCGCACGGGCTCGGGGTGGGGCTTGGGCTCCCTCACGTCGTCGGCGGCCACCAGGACGGGAAACGCGTCTCCCAGCCCACAGATCTCCAGGGTCCGGAGCGCCATCCCCCTCCGCTTGCTCGTGACCACGGCCCGGGGCACCCGGCGATCGACCAGCGCGGACGCCACCTCCCGGGAGCGGGGGAAGGGACGAACCATCTCGTCGTGGATCTCCCGCTGATAGGAAACATACGTTTCCAGCATCTCCCGGGCTTCGTCCTCGGAGCGGGCGAACTCCCGGAGCTGCACGTCGAGGGGGGTCCCGATCGTGGCGAGCCACCGGTCGTCGGGGAGGGGCTCCCCCAGGTGCCGCTCCATGGTGTGGCGGTAGCAGCGGAGGATCAGCTCCACGGTATCGGCGAGGGTCCCGTCCAGGTCGAAGAGGACGGCCCGCCAGGCCGAGGGTGCGCTCACCTCCGCCCCCGCCGTCCCGCGACGTCCGAGGATGGACGCAGAGCTTCCTCGCCCCGGAGGAAGCGGACCACGATCCGGAACACCTCCCGGTCCTCCACGAGGCCGGGATGGGTCGGACAGCAGACCTCGACGTTGCGCGCGTTCCCCCCCTCGGGGAGGAGGGCGCTCTCTCCCGGGATCACCCGCAGGTCCAGTGGCGTTCGCACCGCCAGGGCGTCCACCCCCTCCGGAACCGCGGGCAGGGCGTTCAGGGAGTCGAGGAAGGGGCTCCCGGGCTCCATCTCCTCACCCCCCGCCCCCCACGCGAGGTGGGCGGCCACCGTCCCCCGGTTGGGCGTGCCCAGGAAGACGACCTTCCGCACCAGGCCGGCTCCTTCCCGGGCGAAGAGGTAGCGGAGCGCCAGACCCCCCATGGAGTGGGCCACCACATCCGCCGCCGGGGCCCCGCTCTCCTCCAGGAGTCGCTCCAGGGCGTCGGCCAGCTCCCGTGCGTGCTCCCGGTTGCTGCCCACGGGGTCCCGGAACTCGATCGCCGAGACCCGCTCACCCGGCCACCCCTCCCCGATGAAGCGCTCCCGGAGCGCCCGGAGCTGGCTCGCTTCGTCGCTCCACCCGGGCACGAGAAGGACGGGGACCGGGAGGGTGTCGGTGGCCGCAGGCCCGGCGTCGCGAGTCGTCGACAGAGTGTCGGCGGCCGCCGGCGCGGCGTCGCGGGTCGCCGGCACGGTGTCGACGGGCGCGGGGACCGGATCGGCGGTCGACGTGGGCGCCGCCCCGGGCCCGGGCCCGGGGTCGCCGGCCAGCACCCCCACGCCGAACGCACAGGCGCCGACGACGAGCGAGACTCCCACCCCCCTCATCGGCCGCCCCCCCGGATCGCCTCGGCCGTGATCTCCAGGGCCGCCTCCGCCTGCTCCTCCGTCAGCACCACCGGAGGGGTGATCTCGACCACGTGGCCCGCGTCGCCGCCGGGCAGGAGGAGCACGCCTCCGGCCAGGGCCCGCTCCGCCACCCGGGCGGCCTGTGCCCGGGCCGGCGGCAACCCGCGACGATCCTCGACCAGCTCCACGCCGATCATCAGCCCCAGCCTCCGTACCTCCCCCACCGAGGCCTCGCCCTCCAGGGCCTCCTCGAGGCGCGCCGCCACGCCCTCGCCCAGCCGCGCCGCCTCGTCGGCCAGGCTCTCCCCCTCGAGGCGATCCAGGATCGCGAGAGCCGCGGCGCACGCCAGGGGATGGCCGAGGAAGGTGCTGGTGTGGAGCGCCTCCCCCGGGGAGGGGGGCCACGCCTCCATCACACGGTCCGGCCCGAAGCACCCGCTCAGGGGAAGACCGCCGCCCAGGGCCTTCCCCAGGCAGACCAGGTCGGGCTCGAGGCCCACCCGGTGCGACGCCAGCACCGATCCGGCCCGGCCCAGCCCCGTGAACACCTCGTCGGCGATCACGAGGGCGTCGGCGTCCCGGGCGAGCCGCCCCAGCTCGGCCATGAACCCGGGGGGCGGCACCCGAATGCCGGCCCGGCCCTGGACCGGCTCGACGATCACCGCGCCGATCGGGTCTCCCCCCGGCGCGCCCCGGTCCAGAGCCCGGGCCGCCGCTTCCAGGGACCGGTCTCCGGCCTCGTCCCCGTGGCGGAGGGGATCGGGGAAGGGGACGAAGACCGTCCCCTCGTAGAGCCGCCCCGCGAAGGGCTCCCGGAAGTCGGGACGGCCCGTGGCCGCCAGCGCGCCGAGGGTGAGCCCATGATAGCCCCCTTCGAATGCCAGGATCCCGGGCCGGGCCGTGGCCAGAAGGGCCGTCTTCAGCGCGATCTCCACGGCCTCGGAGCCGGTGGATGCCAGGACGCCCCGGGCCTCGGGCCAGGGCATGAGCCGGGCGAGGCGCTCGAGGAGCTCCACCTTCAGGGCCGGGGGATGGAGGTCTCCCATCCCGTGGACGAGACGACGGGCCTGTCGCTCCACGGCCTCCAGAACCGCGGGGTCCCGATGCCCGGAGAACGCCACGCCGAACGCCCCGGTGAGGTCCACGTACACGTTCCCGTCGGCGTCCCGCACATTCGCGCCTCGGGCCTCCTCCCAGAAGACCGGGAAGTCGTCGCCGAGCCAGGTGACGTTGCGGGATTCCACGGCCCGGAGACGCTCCGCCAGGGCCCGGGAGGCGGGCCCTGGAACGGGCCCCCGGACGCACGGAGGCAGCGTGCCGAACGTCGCGTCGCCTGAGGTCATGGAATGCTCGAAGATCGTGGGGGGGCGTGAGAGGACGGAAGCGCCGGGTCCCGGCTCAGCCCTCCTCCTCCAGGACCGGCTCGGTCACCATCCCCATGGCGTGATACCCCTTGTCCACGTACACGGTCGTCCCCGTGATCCCCGCCCCCAGGGGGGAGCAGAGGAACGCCGCCGCGTGCCCGACGTCGGCGGCGGTGTTGCACTCGGAAAGCGCGGCGTTGGCCTCGTAGTACTCCACCATGCGGTCGATCTTTCCGATCGCCCGGGCCGCCCGGGACGCCAGGGGTCCCGCGCTGATCGTGTTCACCCGGATCCCCCACTTCCGTCCCGCCTCGTAGGCCAACGTCCGGGTGTCGCTCTCGAGGGCGGCCTTGGCCGAGCTCATCCCGCCCCCGTAGCCGGGGATCACCCGCTCGGAGGCGAGGTAGGTCAGGGACACCACCGCCGCCCCCTCCCGCATGAGGGGCCCGAAGCGCTGCACCAGGCTCACCAGGGAGTAGGCGCTGGTTCCCACGGCGGAGAGATAGCCCTCCCGGCTCGTCTCCAGGAGGGCATTCTGCACCTCCGGGCTGTTCGCCAGGGAGTGGACGACCACGTCGAGGCACGGCTCCCCGAAGTCGTCCCGGAGCTGGTCGGCGACCTCCTGGATCGCGTAACCGTCGAGGTCCTTGTAGCGCTTCCGGCCCCGAACCTCTTCGGGCACATCCTCCGCCGTGTCGAAGGCGGCGTCGAAGGGGTAGATCTTCTCGAACTCCATCTCCCCCCCTCCCGGAAGGGAGCGGTCAAGGCGATCCCTCTCCAGGCTTTTCGTGAGGATCCGAAGCGTCGGCGGCCACGTGCCCAGGCAGATCGAGGCCCCCGCCTGGGCCAGGGCCCGGGCGATCGCCCACCCGTAGCCCTGGTCGTCCGAGATCCCGGCGACGAAGGCCCGCTTTCCGCTGAGGTCGATGCCGAGCATGTGGGATGCGTCTCCTTCCTCGGGGATGGCTGCGCCCCGGGCTCGCCGGGGTCCTCCTCCGATCGGCCGACGGGCCCGCCGGCCCGCCCCGACTGGATGGACCGTCCAACCTAGGCCGAGGCACCCCGGGCGTCGATCTTCGACGGCACCGGCCGGGAGGGGCTCGTTCGGCGACCCGGGCTCTTCAGAGAGCCGGCTCTTCCGCGCCGATCCCCAGGCGGGTGGAGATCCAGAAAAGGAGGATCGCGGTGAAGACCAGCGCCCCCACGGCGCCGAGCGCCCCCGACTCCGCGACGCCGTAGTACCAGGCCGCGATCAGGAGGGCAAGGCACGAGGACATGATCGGCCCCCGGCTCTGCCGGGGGAGCGCGTAGACGAGTCCGGCGACCCCCACCGCCGCCACCCCCAGGGCCGTGACGAGCACTCCGACGTCCAGGGCTCCGGCCAGGGTCCAGAAGGCGAAGAGGACGCCCAGCAGGATCGCGTAGCCCAGGACCCTGTGCTCCACCTCCGCCTCCCGCCCCGAGGTCCGGGCGGCCCAGACCGTCAGCAGCACCACGGCGACGAGCCAGGCGTCCAGTGCCCACACCGCGTCCTCGCCGCTCGCTCCCAGGGACTCGGTGGCCGTGAAGAAGACCAGGACCAGCCCGGAGAAGAGGCTGGCCACGAACGCCCCCAGGGCCCACTCCTCGCCGGGGTCGCCCCCGGCGGAGCGGATCCTCAGGGCCAGCACCCCGATCGAGGCGACCATGACTCCGTCGAGGATCCAGAGGATCGCCGGGATATCCAGGGTCGTGGAACGGTCGAGGAAGAGGAAGAGGTAGGGATAGGCCACCGCCACCTCGATCGCGGGCATCACCGCGTTCCGGCGGAGGGAGTGGGCCAGGGCGGCCATGGGGGCGGCCAGGGCCACCGCCCCCGACACCACGCCGCCCAGGGTGGCGTCGTCCCACGTCTCCTCGGAATAGGCGAGGGAGAGGAGTAGGAGCCCCAGACCCGCGGTCTGGAGCATGTAGGCCGCCGGCACCCACCGCTCCCGGATCTCCATCGCCCGACCCACGACGAACGCCACGACGGCGACCCCGCCCAGAAGGATCGACCGGGCCCCGGGGCCCAGGGCGGGCCACGCCCAGGCGAAGAAGGTCCCGCCCGCCACCAGGAGGACCGCGGCTCCGGTCCCCGCCACCGCGTACTGGGACCAGCGTCGCTCCTCCACCCGGCCCGCGTCGGCGGCCTCGGATCGGAGCCGCTCCGCGAGCTCGGGGGAGACCAGACCCTTCTCCCGCCAGCGGCGGATCGCCTTCTCGACGTGATCTCGGGCGGACGGCAACGGCGCCTCCTCCGTATCGGGGATCCCACTCCAAGGTCGGATCGGCCGGTCGCGCCAGCAAGGATCTCCCGCCTGGTCCCGGGCCCCGTCCCACAGGTAGGTTCCAGGTCGCAGCGCCTTCCCCGAGATCCCCCGACTCCGACCCGGACGACACCGATGTGGGACAAGAACGCCAAGCGGACGATCGGCGACCGGCAGGTCCGCCCCGAGAGCCTCATGATGAGCTACGGATACCGCCCCGAGTGGTCCGAGGGCGCCCTCAAGCCTCCGATCTTCCAGACGTCGACCTTCGTCTTCGAGAGCGCCGAGGAGGGCAAGAACTTCTTCGAGGTCGCCTACGGGCTCCGTGAGCAGGAGCCCGGAGAGACCCTGGGGCTCATCTACTCCCGCCTGAACAACCCCGGCCTGGAGATCCTGGAGGACCGCCTCACCCTCTGGGACGACGCCGAGGCCTGCGCGGCGTTCGAGAGCGGGATGGCGGCGATCTCCACCACCGTCCTCAGCTTCCTCCGTCCCGGCCGGGTCCTGGCGTTCAGCGAGCCGATCTACGGCGGGACCGAATACCTCTTCCACCGGGTGCTCCCCGAGTTCGGGATCGAGACCGTGGCCTTCCCGGCGGCCGGGGGACGGGCGGCCCTGGAGGAGGCGCTGGACGCCGAGGGCCGGCGCGACCGCCTGGGCATGGTCTATCTCGAGACCCCGGCCAACCCGACCAACGCCCTGGTGGATATCGCCGCCTGCGCCCAGGTGGCCGACGACGCGTCCACCGACGACCGCCGGGTGCTCCTCACGGTGGACAACACCTTCCTGGGCCCCCTCTGGCAGCATCCCCTGGGCCACGGCGCCGACCTGGTCCTCTACTCCCTCACCAAGTACGCGGCCGGCCACTCGGATGTGATCGCCGGAGCGTGCCTCGGCTCCCGGGAGCTCGTGGACCGGGTCAAGGAGACCCGGACCTTCTTCGGGAGCATCGCCGGGCCGTGGACCTCATGGCTGATCCTGCGGAGCCTCGAGACCCTCAAGCTCCGCATGACCTGCCAGATGAAGAACGCACGGCACCTCGCCGAATTCCTGGCGGGCCATCCCGCGGTGGAGCGGGTGCACTACCTCGGTCACCTGGAGGAGGGCGACCCGGGGCACCAGACCTACCGGCGCCAGTGCCTGAGCCCCGGAGGGATGATCTCGTTCGAGGTCTCGGGGGGAGAGGAGGAGGCGTTCCGGGTCCTGAACGCCCTCGAGCTGATCCAGCTCGCGGTGAGCCTGGGGGGCACCGAGTCCCTGGCCGAGCACCCGGCCACCATGACCCACGCCGACATCCCTCCCGAGGACCAGCGGCGGATGGGGATCACCCCGTCGATGATCCGGCTGTCGGTGGGGGTCGAGCACCCCGACGATCTGATCGCGGACCTGGACCAGGCGCTCCGGACCGCGTGAGTGGCGCCAGCGAGCCGCCAGGGCGGGCCGCGGGCGGCGCCGGACCCCAGCCTACAGGAAGACCCAGGCGCAGAGCCCCCCGTAGCTGGCCACGAGGAGGATCCCCTCCCAGCGCCGGATCGTGAGACCGCTCAGGGTCACCACGATGATCAGGGCCGAGAGGAGGAGAACCGCCGGCAGCTCCACCACCAGCACGTGGGACGCCACGCCGATCGTTCCCAGGGTGGAGGCGGCCCCCAGGACCGCGGCCACGTTGAAGATGTTCGAGCCGATGATGTTGCCCACGGCGATGTCCGCCTCCTCCCGGACCGCCGCCACCATCGAGGTGGCCAGCTCGGGCAGGGAGGTTCCGATCGCCACCACCGAGAGCCCGATCACCAGCTCGGAGATCCCCATCTGGCGGGCGATGAAGATGGCGGCGTCCACGATGAGCTGGCCGCCGAGCACGACCCCGGACGCGCCCACCACGACCAGGCCGAAATCCCGCATCGCCGCCTGCGCCGTGAGGTACTGGGCCTCCTCGGCGAACCTCTCGTACTCGCCCAGGATCTCCGGCTCCTCCTCCTGGGCGGTCCACCCGACGAACGCCAGGTAGAGGACGAGGGAGCCCAGGAGGATCGCCCCGTCGCCCTGGTCCAGCTCCAGGTCGAGGACGAGGGGATAGAGGAGGGCCGTGATCGCGAGCATGATCGGCACCTCACGGGTGACGACCCGGGCGGCGATCGTGAGAGGACGCACGGCGGCGGTGAGTCCCAGGATCAGGCCGATGTTGGCCAGGTTGGAGCCCAGGACGTTGCCTACCGCCAGGTCGCCGTTCCCCCCCAGGGTGGCGAACACCGCCACCACGAGCTCCGGCGCGGAGGTGCCCAGGGAGACCACTGTGAGGCCCACCACGATCGGGCTCACCCCCAGCCCCGCCGCCAGGCGGGCGGCGCCCCGGACGAGCCACTCGGCGCCGAAGTAGAGGACGCCGATCCCCAGGACGAGGAACACGAGCTCGGTAGTCAACCCGCCTCCGCCCTCACGTCCACCCCCCGCTTCTCGAGCAGGCCGACGAAGCCCTCCTCGTCCAGGATCTCGACGCCCCGCTCCCGGGCCTCGTCCGCCTTCCGGCCCGGGTCCTCGCCCACCACCACGTAGTCGGTCTCGGCGCTCACCGAGGACCTCGCCCTCCCTCCGTGCTCCTCCACCAGGTCCTTGGCCTCGGACCGCGTGAACCCCTCCAGCCCCCCGGTGAAGACGAAGGTGAGGCCGTCCAGGGGCGTCGAGGCCGGAGCTTCCGGCGCCTCCAGATCCATTCCCCGCTCCAGCACGGCGTCGATCGCCGCCGCGTTGCGCTCGTCGTGAAGGAAGGCGTGGATCTTCTCCGACATCCTGGGGCCGATCCCGTCCACGGCCTCGAGCTCCTCCCGGCTCGCGCTCCGGATCGCCTCGAGGCTCCGGAAGTGGGCCGCCAGGTCCCGGGCCACGGCCTCCCCCACCTCGGGAATGCCCAGCCCGTAGACGAAGCGGCGGAGCTCGACCCGCTTCTTCTCCTGGATCGCGTCCACCAGGTTGTTCGCGGATTTCTCGGCGAAGCCCTCCAGCTCCACCAGGTCGTCGGGGGTGATCTCGAAGAGGTCCGCCAGCTCCTCCACCAGGTCCCGGTCCACCAGGAGGGCGGCGGTCTCCTCGCCCAGGCCCTCGATGTCCAGGGCGCCCCGGGATCCGAAGTGGACGATCCGTCCCTTGAGCTGCGCGGGGCACCCGAATCGGTTGGGGCAGATGGTGTAGGGACCCTCGATCACCACCTGGGTCCCGCACGCCGGACAGGCGTCGGGCATCTCGTAGGGGTCCTGCCGCTCCCCCTCTCCGTCTTCCACCCGCTCCACCACCTGGGGAATCACGTCCCCGGCCCGCTGGATCCGGACCCGGTCCCCCTCGCGCACGTCCTTCCGCTCCAGCTCCTCCCGGTTGTGGAGCGACGCCCGGGAGACCGTGACGCCCCCCACCTCCACCGGGCGGAGGAGCGCGACCGGGGTCAGCACCCCGGTCCGTCCCACCGACACCGCGATCCGCTCGATCCGGGTCACCTCCTTCCGGGGCTCGAACTTGAAGGCCAGGGCCCAGCGGGGATGCCGGGAGGTGGAGCCCATGACCTCCCGAGCAGCCAGGTCGTTCAGCTTCACGACCACACCGTCGATCTCGTAGTCCAGGGCGTCGCGCTCCTCCTCGAATGCGCCGTGGTACTCCCGGACCTCGTCCACGCTCTCCAGGACCCGCACCCGCTCCGGCACCTTCAGCCCCCAGGCCCGCAGCGCCCGGACCCCCTCCTCGTCGGTCTCGAACTCCATTCCCCGGGCCGCCAGGACGTCGTAGGCGATCAGGTCCAGGGGCCGCTCGGCCGTGATCCGGGAATCCAGCTGACGCAGGGATCCCGCCGCCGCGTTCCGGGGATTGGCGAAGGGCTCGCCCCCCTCCTCCACCAGCTGCTGGTTCAGCTCCTCGAAGGCCGAGATGTACATGAGCACCTCGCCCCGGACCGACAGGAACTCGGGCGGGTCCCGCTCCTCTGTGCGCAGGCGCAGGGGGAGGGAGGGGATCGTCCGGGCGTTCTCGGTGACCNNAGCTCGATCGAGGCCCCGTCGAGCTTGGGCTCGACCACGTAGCGCACCTCTCCCTCCACGGCCTTGCGCACCCGCTCGTCGAAGCGGCGCAGCTCGTCCGGGTCCTGGGTCGAGTCCAGGGAGAGCATGGGCGCGGCGTGGGAGACCGTGGGGAGGTCGTCCCGGGGCTCCGCCCCCACCCGTCGGGTGGGAGAGTCCTCGGTGACCAGCTCGGGGTGGGCCTCCTCGAGCTCCTCCAGCCGGGCGAAGAGGCGGTCGTAGCGGGCGTCGGAGATCTCGGGCCGGTTCTCCACGTAGTAGAGGTAGTCGTGGCGCCGGATCTCTTCGCGCAGCTCCGTGGCCAGCTCCTCGGCTTCGTCCCGGGAGAGCCCCTCCAGCGGAGTCTTCAGGTCCAGATCCTCCATGTCCGGGGGTCTCGCTCCCCTGTCCTCATTGTCGTTCGTCACCCCGTGCGCCGGGCCCACCGCCACGGCCGCCCCGCCGACGTCCCGGGCCCGTTCCCCGCTCCGCCCCCCACCGGGAGGGCCAGCGCGCTGGGCGGTCCCCGGCCTTCGTTGCGCCGGAGAGGCGGCCGCATTCTCTTCAGTCTGGCTCGTGACCGGAACGAACCCGGCCCGAGAATCACCCCATAATAACGAACCGCCGAGAGCGGCTCACGGTCCACGTCCGTCGACCCCCGGAGGACCCCATGCGTATCGTGCTCGCCGGCGCCCGTCGCTTCTTCTCCCTGCTCCTCGTCGTGGCCGTCGCGGAGCCCGCCGTGGCACAGCTCGAGCCCACGACGCCCCGCGGGTCCGACGAGGGCGACGGCCCCCACCGGCGCCTGATCCTCAGGGGCGCCACCGTCATCGACGGGACCGGCGCCCCGCCCCGGGGCCCGATCGACGTCGTGATCGAGGGCGACCGGATCGAGGCCGTGGAGTCGGTGGGCTTCCCCGGCGTGCCGATCGACGAGGAGGATCGGCCCGGGGACGCCACCCGGGAGATCGACGTCTCGGGCATGTACGTGATGCCCGGCTTCGTGGACATGCACACCCACACGGGCGGTGAGAACAAGGCCCCCCAGCCCGAATACGTCTACAAGCTGTGGATGGCCCACGGCGTCACCACGACCCGCGGCGTTCCCCACATGGGCTTCGAGCGCTCGCTCCGGGAGAAGGCGCGCTCGGCCCGGAACGAGATCGTGGCGCCGCGCATGTACAGCTACGTCCGGCCCGGCATGGGCGAGGGGTGGAACGGCGGACCGATCGACGACCCCGACACCGCCCGGCGCTGGGTGCGCTGGGCCGTCCAGCAGGAGGTGGACGGCCACGGGATCGACGGGCTCAAGCTCGGCGCGGAAGACCCCGAAGTCATGGAAGCCCTCATCGACGAGGCCCACCGCCACGGGCTGGGCACCGTCGCCCACCTGGACCAGATGGGCGTGGTTCGAATGAGCGCCCTCGACGCGGCCCGGCTCGGGCTCGACATGATGACCCACTACTACGGGCTCTTCGAGTCGATGCTCGACGACGAGAGCATCCAGGACTGGCCCGTGGATTACAACTACAACGACGAGCAGGATCGCTTCGGGAACGTGGCCCACCTCTGGCACCAGTCGGTGGAGCGGGGGAGCGAGACGTGGAACGCCCTCATCCAGGAGTTCCTGGAGCTGGGCTTCGGCATCGATCCCACCATGACGATCTACGAGGCCAGCCGGGACGTGATGCGGGCCCGGGAGGCCGAGTGGCACGACACGTACACGCTGCCCAGCCTGTGGGAGTTCTACCAGCCGAGCCGCCGGGCCCACGGCTCCTACTGGTTCTACTGGACCAGCGAGCACGAGTACCACTGGAAGAAGTTCTACCAGAAGTGGATGGCGTTCCTCGACGACTACAAGGACGCCGGAGGGATCGTCACCACCGGCTCGGACTCGGGCTTCATCTACAAGACGTACGGCTTCGGCTACATCCGGGAGCTCGAGCTCCTGCGGGAGGCGGGCTTCCACCCCTCTGAGGTCCTGCGCTCGGCCACCCATTACGGCGCGAAGCAGCTCCACGAGCCCACGGGGGCGCCGATCGAGTTCGGAATCGTCCGCCCGGGCCTGAAGGCGGATCTCGTGGTGGTGGAGGAGAATCCCCTGGAGAACCTGAAGGTCCTCTATGGCACCGGAGCCGTGCGCCTGAACGAGAACGACGAGCCGGTGCGGGTGGGCGGGGTCCGATACACGATCAAGGACGGGATCGTCTACGACGCGAAGCGACTCCTGGAGGACGTGGCCCGCATGGTGAGGGAGCAGAAGGAGGAACGGGCCGTGACCGACTCCTCCGGGAGCTGAGGGCAGCCGGGCTGCGGGAAGCACCGAGGGAATCCCGGAGCGGAGCGGCCCCCACGTCGCGCTTGCCCTCGACGAGACGGCGTGAAGAGATTGGCGCCGGGGGCCGTACACCTCCATGCCCGGACACCGGGGAGGGAAAGGGACGCGCTGGGTGCAGCCCGACGTCGAGAAGGAGTTGATCCGGAAGTGCAAGGCCGGGAACCCCCGATTCTACGAGCCCCTGGTCCGGGCGTACGAGGGCCCCGGCCTCCGGCTCGCCCTGGGGATGATGGGCAACCCCGACGACGCCGAGGACGCGCTCCAGGAGGCGTTCGTGAAGGCGTACGACGCCCTCGATCGCTTCGATCTGGAGCGCCCCTTCGGCCCCTGGTTCTTCCAGATCCTGCGCAACCAGTGCCGGGACGCCCTCCGGAGCCGCAAGGCCCGCTTCAAGCTCGAGGCCCTCGACGAGGACCTGGAGGAGCGTCCCGCTCCAGGGGCCCGGGGACCGGAGCGGCGACGGGAGCGCGGCGCCGCCCGGGCCCTGGTCTGGCAGGCCATGGAGAAGATCGGCGACGATCACCGGGAGGTTCTCGTCCTCAAGGAGCTCCAGGGATTCCGGTATGCGGAGATCGCAGCGATCCTCGGGATCCCGGAAGGGACGGTGGCGAGCCGCCTCTACCACGCCCGGGTCGCCCTCAAGGATGCCCTGGACGAGATGGGCGCGGAGTACCCGTGACCCCGGCCCCCGCGAGCGGACTTCGAGAATGAGCGAGACGGTGGACCGGGACGAGCTGATGCGCTACCTGGACGGGGAGCTCTCCCCGGCGGTGCGGAGCCGCGTGGAGGAGCGACTCTCCGCCTCCACCGAGCTCCAGAGGCAGCTCACTCTCTTCCGGGCGATGAAGGGGGACCTGCAGGAGATCTCCTTCGAGCCGCTGCGCTCCGCTCCCTCGGTCTGGGACAGGATCCAGCGTCGCGTGAGCCGTCCCGTGGGATGGCTGCTCCTGGTCAGCGGGTCGGTGGCCTGGGCCCTGTACGGAGCCTATGTCTACCTGACCTCCCAGGTGGAGCCCCTGGAGAAGATCGCCACCGCGGCCGTGGTCGTGGGCATCCTCCTTCTCCTGGCCGCGGTGATCCGGGAGCGCTACCGGGAATGGCTCGTGGACCCCTATCGGGACGTCCAGCGATGATCGTCACGACCCTGACCGACGTCCCCGGCCACCGGATCGTCCAGCACTTCGGTCTGGTGCGGGGGAACACGATCCGGGCCCGCCACCTGGGCCGGGACGTCGTGGCCGTCCTCCGCAACATCGCCGGCGGCGAGGTCCACGAGTACACCAAGATGCTGGCCGAGGCCCGGGAGCAGGCGATCGACCGGATGTCGGAGGAAGCCCGCGCCCTGGGAGCCAACGCCGTGGTGGCGGTCCGCTTCCAGACGTCCATGGTCATGGCCGGAGCCGCCGAGATGCTCTGCTACGGGAGCGCCGTCCGGGTCGAGGCCGACGGCGCCGGAGGCTGAGCCCGAGCCATGGCCCTCCTCGCCCTCCACCAGCCCGACGCCGCCGCCCGGGCCCGCCTCTCCGACGCCCTGGGCGAGCATCACGAGCTCCTGGAGTGCGAGACCTGGTCCGCGCTGTGGGAGACCGCGCTCGGCCACCACGTGGACGGGGCCGTGGTGGATCCCTACAACTCCTTCGATCCCGTCTCCCTCCCCGAGCTCCTCCACCTCCGTCGGCGCTTCCCCGGCATGGCGATCGTGGTCTTCGCCGACTTCGACGGTCGGGAGCTCGACCTCTATCACCTCGGGCGCCTGGGCGTGGACGGGGTGATCCTGGCCGAGGAAGAGCAGGGTCTGCGCAAGATCCGGGACGCCGTGGAGATGGCCCTGGGGGACTCACTGGCCAAGCGGGTGAGCGAAGCCCTGGAGGGCGTGGTCTCGCCCACGGGGATCCGTTGCGTGGAATGGGCGGTCCGCCACGCGGAGCAGAGCCCTCAGGTCCGGGACCTGGCACGGGCGGTCCGCTCCTCGCCCCGGGCCCTGGCCCGGGAGCTCAAGGAGGAGGGTCTCCCCTCTCCCCGTCACATCCTCCTCTGGGGCCGGCTGTTGCAGGCCGCCCGTCTCCTCGAGGTGGAGGACGCCACCGTCGAGGAGGTGGCGTTTCGTCTCGGATACGCCACCGCCGCCTCCCTGGGCCGGGCCCTGAAGGAACAGACCGGCCTCTCCCCCACCGAGCTCATGGAGGCCGGCGGGGCCGAGCGGGTGCTGGGGGCCTTCCTGGAGGCCTGCGAGGACGCTCTGGGCGACGCCGCCCGACAGGGGAGCTGGGCGACCTCCGCGGTGCGCAAGGCCCTGCTCCGATCGTTCTTCAAGGAGGAGTGAAGCCTCACACCTCCGAGAGGGCCTGCCTCGTGGCCCGGTAGCCCTCCTCGAGGAAATACTTCACCGCGTGGAAGTCGAAGGTGGAGTACCCCGCCAGACGCGGACGCACCAGCACCAGGGGGATCCGGTCCCAGTCCTCCACGGTCTGCCGGCGCCGCCACCCCGACATGATCGCGTAGACCCGCTGGTAGATCCCCACCATTCCCTGATCCACCACCGCGTCCGCGTCGCCCTCGGGACCCGATCCCACGTCCACCGCCACCAGGCCCGAGGCGCCCATGTCCGCGCCCCGGTGAAGGGCCAGGGCGTCCCCCACACCGCCGTCGACGAAGTGGTCGCCGTCGATCCGGGCCGGGGGGTAGTAGACCGGGAGGGCGGCCGAGGCGTAGACCGCATCCGCCAGCGAGACGTCGGTGCGGGCGTCGGTGCCGAACCAGACGGTGTACCCCGTCTCCAGGTCCACGGCGTTCACCTGGAGGGGGAGGCGAAGCTCCGCCCACTCCTTCACGGGGAGGATCTCCTCGATGTAGTCCCGGAGCACCTCGCCATGGAAGACGCTCTCGGACTTGATCCCGTTGATCCACGCCACCCGCCGGTCGATCCTGGCGATGTCCTCGCGCTGCAGCTCGAGGGCGGGCTGGACCAGCTCGTCCCACCCCATCCCCCCGGCGATGCACGCCCCCACCAGGGCCCCGATGCTCGTCCCCACGATCCCCCGGGG
>JABAHQ010018628.1_pt3 | contig 18504 bp, 4 predicted proteins | sample 7062091 | NCBI WGS metagenome assembly JABAHQ01 (sample SAMN14534359, study PRJNA622989) | marine sediment metagenome | biome: marine biome [ENVO:00000428]; feature: marine pelagic biome [ENVO:01000023]; material: deep marine sediment [ENVO:00002113] | place: India: Gulf of Kutch | collected...
TCAGCCTAATATGGAGCTTCAGCTTGCACTTGCCGATAAGGAAGTTCAGCTTGACGCTACAAAGAAGGCTTTTGCATCTCAGGCAGAATATGACACTAGACCTACATTTATGGCTTGGCAGGAAGATCTTGATAAATCTGTAGAAGGATTAAATGAAAAAGTAGATGCATTAGTCCCAAAAATACTGGAAGATCCTAATAATAAAAACTACAACAGAGAATTCAGAAACCTTACCAATGAGGCAAGAGAACTTTACTCTTCAGGTGACATAGGAATGATGACAAGGCATTATGCAGGTTATCAGGATAGAATAAAGCAGATTGATGAGATGGCAACTAAGATTAAAGATCCTCATGAGAAAACTGCATTCTTGGCAGCCCAGAAAAAATGGAGAAATTATGTTGGGCAGCAAGCCAAGGATTATAAAGGAAGGTTTAAAGAATTTTCTTACAATGATTTTGTTTCTCCAATGGATTCTCAAAAGTACCTGCAGGAAACAATAGACCCTGAAAAAATGAAAGCAGAGTTCAGTAGATACCTTAGAGGGGAAATGCCTGATGGAGAAAAAAGACTTTTCTTAGAAAGATTCCCAGAACTTGCACATACTTATGGATATACAAAACTGACTGACGAAGCTTATCAGACAGATTTAATTATGAAATCTGCTAAAAATAATCTATTAAATAATGATGCTTTCAGAGAAATGATGCGTCAGAATTATTTTTCTTTTGGAGAAAGGATGAAAGGAGATGATCAGACAAGTGCAGAAGGATTTCAGAGATTTATGGAAAAGCATGCAGAAATTCAAGCTGCAAATTATGCAAGTAAGTTTACAGGCAAGAAACATGATGAGGACATGAAGGTAATAAAAGATGAAGTTAATATGGCAAAAGCTAAAGCAGCTAATAAGAAAGCTATTGAAAACCCAATGGATATTTTTGTATCACATATGACTCAGGATGCTTTTACAGAGGAAGAGTTGCTGCCAGCAATGAAAACTTTCTTGAATAAGCTACCAATGTACAATAATCCAGATGAAGTTGCTAAATGGTCTGATACAGAAAAAGAACAATTTAAAAATCTGCAACAAGCTTTTGGTCCTGTACTTAAAGGTTTAGATTATAAAGATCTTAAAGACATAGGTAATTATATCCNNGGCAGATTCTCCATTTTATGATGGTCAATATGAGGATAATGAAGAAATATATTCTAACCTTGCAGGAGAAATAAGACAAATTGATAGGTTTAAAAAAATAAAAAAACGGGTTGAACCAAGCTTAAAGATAGGAAGTAAAATAGAAAAAGGTAAGACAGTCGACCCTATAAAAGAATTGTTCAGAACTGATTTTACAATACATCGTGATTATCCAGAATTTACAGAAGAGGATATAGGTAATTTTAGAAATAATGTAACTACTAGAATAAATCATATAGAAGGTTTTGAAGATTTATCTGATAAAGATAAAGACTTACTTGCAGAGATTGTTGTACAAAAGATGGAAAATCTTCAAAATGCTTACACTTTATATAATAATATAAAAGATGAAAGCAGCCAACTAAGAAAAGATATTGAAGAGAAAGCAATTGTTAATACACCATATATTTCTGTAGGTGCTGAAACACCTCTTGGCGAAAGGACAGCACAATTACTTAGTCAGCTTAAAGGAAACTCTTTTGATGTCCATAATTTAAATACTACTGTCACTGATTGGAAAGGTGAGTATAGAGAACCAGAACCATTAGAAGATAATGAAAATCCTCTAGTTAGAATACAAAACAGATTTGGGACTTCAAGTATGCATGAACTTATAAATAATGATGAAGTTCATGCACAACTAAGACCTTTAGGTAGCGGGGATATTGAAATGATACTTTCTTATAGGAATGACAATAATAAAGAAGAAGGTGTTAAAATAGTTTATAAAGACGTAGAAACAGATTTTTGGGACCAGATGATACCATATACAGACGGATTAAAAAATCCAGAAGCATATGATATGGTTATGAGGGCTTCAAGTGATTCTTATGTTAATTTATCGGATCAAGTAAGAAAAAGAACTGCTTCTCTTAGTACAGGTGGTTCTGGATTAGGTCCAGTTAAAGGTACTGCACTAAGTAATAAATACAGGAATGAAATCAGAGTAATGCCAGGTTACGAGAATGCTAAAGATAGTGACAAGAAATATACACTTATTTGGCATTCAAGAGATCAAGAAGGTAAATTTGTTGAGTACCCAGGATTGACAGAAGCACAAGTCTCTTACACTTTATATAATGAAGGCTCCATGGCAAATATCATAGCTAATAAAATGAAATAAGACTTAAATAAAAATATAACATATGCCAGATAATATTATCAGACCTGAAGATTTGATGTCTTCAGAAGAAAATCCACAAATTGGAAATAATGCATCTGAAGCTCCAACTAATGTAATCACTCCTGAAGACTTAGGTGCAGAAGCTAGACTAGAGACAGCATATTTAAGACAGATTAAAAACCAAGGTATTTCTGTAGATAGGGCTGATGAATTATTTCGTTTAGCTGGTGTATGGCAAGCTGATGACTCTAATCAAACTAGAGAAGGCATACTGGAGCAGGGACAGTCTGGTGCTGAAGTATGGACTAATACTTTTTATGGCTCCAGTGCAAATTTTATTGCAGGATTTCTTGACAATTTCAATTATGATATTCCAGATATGGCTGATATGATAAATGGAAAACAGAAGGAATATGGAAATTGGCTGACAGATATTACAAAAGAACTCAGGGATGCTTCAGAATTATTTCCTATTTATGAAGCAGGAGATGATTTTGGTACGGCAAGGTATTGGGCAAAACTTGGAGTAAACACTTCTTATTCAGTAGGACTTGTTGCTGGAACTATTGCTGAACAGGCTGCATTAGCTACTACTACAGGTGGTTTCGGTAATGCTGCATCTTTAGCAGGAAAAGCAGCAAAGGCTCTTAGGGGGGCTGCTGTAATGGGTTCTATAAAAGGTATACAGGAAGGATATCAGAATGGACTAGAAACTTTTGAAAATACAAAGAATAAATATTTAGCTAATGGATACACAGAAGAAGATGCAATTACTTATGCATCTGAAGCTGCTTCATTAGGATATAAAATGGAAGTACTCCCGTTAATGGCCTTAAATACTCTTCAGTATGCTACAATCGGAAGATATGATCCTTTCACTTCAAGAGGATTTGATGCTGGGTTCAGTGGTGCTTTTTCCAGTGCTGTTGAGAGAGCTTTACCAAGGATGACAAATAAATTTGCAAAGAAAGCTATTGGATACGGAGTTGCAGGAGCTAGTGAAGGTGTTGAAGAAGGATACCAAACTTATGTATCTAAGCTTGCCACTCATAAAGTTATGCAGAAAAGTGAGGATAACTTTCTTGATTTTGATCCTTGGGATGCAGAGATGAGAGACAGTATACTTGCTGGTGCAATAATGGGTGGTGTATTTAAAGCAAGTCATGATATAAGATCTAAGATAGAAGGCAGAAGAAATGCAAGAGGAAATGGCCGCGAGCAGGATCAGTTTATTGCAGAAGCTGCAGTAAGAACCAGAAATGATCTTGAAATGCTCCGCGCAGCACAGGAGACAAACGACAAAGATAAAATAATGTCAGCTTTGTATAGGCTAGAAAGAGGAAATGTTTTTCGCGCGCTTAATCTTGATTATATAAATCAAAGAGGAACTTTGGCATTTGACCAGCATCTTGCTCAGTTGAATGAAGTCTATGATGGTGTTATTTCTAATAATCAGGAGATAATCAATAAGTACGGATTGAAGCCTGAAGACATAGAATATGTAAGAGATAACTATCAGACTGCTATTGCAGATGCAGTGAGTATTAAAGAGAAACTGACAAAAAACCTGGAGAGGCTATCTAGTTATGAGACAGCAGCTTTGACTACAGATGCTGAGTTCTTAGTTGATAAAGCTGTCAGAGAGCAAAATAAGGCTTCTCAGGAAATGGATCAGATGAGACAGGATAATCCTATTTATCAGTCTTTATCTCAGAGGGGGAGAGAGATTGCAGATCTTCAGGGTGAGCTTCAGGCAATGAATATTTTCACTTCTTATTCTANNCAGGCAAGGAATATTTTCACTTCGTACTCTACTATAACTACTTCACAGAAAAATAGATTTGAAGAAATAAATAGAAGATTGAAAGAACTTCAAGAGGAAGAATATGAAGAAAAATCTCAAGATCAAGAACACCTGAGTACTTTTAATAATGATGAAATAATATCTAAGCATTTATACAGACTTGGACAGCAAAGGCTTCAGGTAGATGCTTCAGAAAGATATAAAAAATACTCTTCTCCTGAATATGCACGTGAACTTGAAGAGAAAAGAAAAGCAGAATCTTTAAGAAATGCTGCTACTAGGGAACAGCTTGAGCAGATAAGAGAAAATGAAGACCTTACACAAGAAGAACAGGAACAGATTAATGCAAGAATTGAAGATGAAGTAGTAAGGGAGAATGAAAATGAGATTATTAACCAGAGTAAAGTCACTCCAAATGATACTTCTAGGAATCAAGAAGAATTTGTAGAAAGAAGAGAGAGGGCTGAAAGTGCAAGGGTAATTGAAAATCTGGCTTCTGAACTTGGAGAATCCACAGAAGATCCCCAGCCAAGAGTGGATGTGGATGATAATGGCAATGTAATTCATGTTGTAGGGGAAGAAATTGCTTTTGACCCTATTTCATTCAATGAACCAAATGAATCTCAAAATGCAAGGATAAAAGCATTGGTTGCTGAGTATGTAGATGATCTTACAGGTGAGTTGGGTGGAAGGCCATCTTTTAATATGTTCATTGAAGATGCTATCCAGCAGATGGGCAAAAAAGCTGTAGATAATAATTGGAATATTCTTGTCCGGGGATGGGAACTTAATGGGTATAGAAAACCTGAAATGTCTTACAATGATGTCTGGAGAACATTTTTCAGATCAAGAAAGGATGTTTTTGGAGATCTTGTGTCTATCCGGGAAAGTCTTTCAGACACAGAGCAGAATGTTACCAGAGAGGTTCTTGAAGAAAGAAATGAAGCAGAACAAGCTCAAGTTGACGCAACTAACAAACCTTCCAATACAAATGAACAGGGAAAGATAAGTGAGTTTGAAAATAATACAAATAAAGTTTCTGACGGAAATAATAAACTTTCCTATAAAAGTATCCTGTCTCGAACAGAGCAATATGTAAATGATCAGGGAGAAATTATAACAAGAGAAGTTGATACTGAAGATCAGCTTAATACTACTTCACAGGTGGCCCATCAAAAAATACTTGATTGGAGAAATGTGAAGCCTGGAACTATTATGACTGTTAGAATCCCAACTAACTATCAAGAATACAGAGTTTCAGAATGGGATGAAAATAGTGTTAAGATGGAATATTCACCTCAGTTTAGTGAAATATATGATGGATCATTAGAAGATATTGCATCTAACCCAAGAGCACTAGCTAAGATACCTCTAGTCGTGGTTGATCAGAATGGAGATGAAATTGCCTTTATACACGATGCTGAATGGTACAATAGAAATAATGTATCTCCTACAGAAACGATGTCAAGGGAAGATATTATTAATGAAGGCAGGAATAATACTATGCAGATCAGAAGAGCTTTAATAGAGTCTCCAACAAGAGAGGTGCAGATAGAAATCACTGAAAGAAGCACTGGAGTTCTTACAAAGCTGGACAGAAATCAGCCAATGGTTCCTATCAATGAAATGAACCCACAGGCTCTTATAGGTATTGATACAGGTTCAGGACAAATTATTGTAAACGGAGGGAAGGATCTTGAATCTCTTGGATATACTTTAGTCAATAAAAAAGCTATTGAGATGTCAGAAAAAACCCGAAGAAGGGGTAGGACTTATGATCTAAGAGAAATCTCTGAAGGTAAATATATAGCTCTTGAAACAACTAGGCCTAAACTTCCACAGGAAGTTATAGATACAATTGTATGGGCTGTAAGAATTAAGCAGGATTATAAAAATAAACAATATCTTTCTTTAAGAAATCAGATAGTCGAAGCATATGGGCTTGATCTGTATGAATCAACAGATTTAAATAAATACTTAAAGCATTTTATCAACACTGATTTAACTCAGGGTGTTGTAGATAATAAAGATACTACATCACAGATAACTGCTAAAATAGGAATTTTCAGAAATTCTTTGAAAAGAAAAGATGGGACATCATTTCCTGTAGGGACTCCATACACCCATTTTGTAAATAATAAGCTGTATGTAGGGCGTGTTAATCAAAAAGTTACTCAAGGAGCTGAGACTGTATATGTTGGTAATGAAAATGCTTTAAATGTCCTGCAGGAAATATTACCAGATATTAATTTAAATACTGGATTAGAAGCTTTGTCTTCAAACCGCAAGATGTTTTTTATAACACCTGAAGGCAAGATAAATCATGACAAAAGAAATTATCAAGAATATCTCAAAGACCATTACAAAACAAATGTAAAATCTTATAATGTTGGGACAGAAGAAAATCCTTTCTATGCTACTACTGTACAGCCTATTATAAACTTTAAACTAGCAGGGCAGGTACAGGAAGAAAGAAGAGAGGTTATTGAAGACTTCGAAAAACCCGAGGCATTAGTAGAAACTATTCCTGCACAGGAAGAAAGTCTTATGGAAGAACCTGCAGATCTTGAATCAAGAAGTACATTATTAATCAATTCTCTATCTTTATATGATACTAATACTTTAACTGAAGAAGAAAAAGTAAAGCATGAAAAATTTGCCTCTTCTATTTCTACTCTTCCAGGTTTAGGGCGTAAAGCCCAGAATCATATTGTAGATTTTCTTTTTCATGATATTAATCAGCAGGTAGATCCTGTTGAAAGAAAGGTATTAGATAAAAAAGCTGTTGCAGAAGATGCAAAAATCAGGTTTTATGAAATAATAGATAAAACAAAAAACTATCATTTACAGATTTTAGAAGAGCTGAAATCTTTTAATACCGAAGGAAAATACACTACAGAGATAAAAGAACTTGAAAATCTCCTAAGTTTATATGAATCTGTAGATAATAATTACCAAGCTCTTGAAGATTTAGCTTTTGAAAGAGTATTTAATGAAACTGGACTAGAAGAGATCATTGCTGGACAAGAGGGGCAATTTGCTGAATCCATACAGGAGAATGGGAAAACTACTGCTTCATATGTATTAAAGAGATTTCTTTCGGGTATCCGTAGAAAAGATGTCAATGGTAATGATAAAGCTGGTTTTCTTGGGCTGCCAACATTTATTCCATACAATAATTTATATTCAGAACTTGAAAGTATTATGACTCATCCATCTGCTGTTGGGTCTAGCTTTGAACTTATGATGCTCAGATTAAAAGAAAGAGCTAAAGGTAACAAGCATCTTGAGCAGGTAATAGATTATTTAGAAAAAACTGATGACAAGAGTTTAAAAAATAGATTTGTGTATAATTTCTCAATGCATTCTGTAGGGTCAAGATTCATTTTATGGGGGGTAGACAGAAAAGGAGACTATAATCAAAAAATTGTAAATGCCAATAACCGGGAGATAGGAAGAGTATTAGTTAATAATTGGAAGTCTAACTTCTTAACAAGCAGCTTAGTCAGCACTCTTGATGGAGCTTATTATATCAATAAAGAAAAGGCAGCAGAACTTTATAAAAAATTTAAAGTTCTTGCAGAAAATCCTGTTGGGGCCTCTACCGAAGATATTCAGAAATGGATCTCAAATTTTGGTATTACTCTATCAAATAACACCGTGGAAGATTTAAGGAATGAAGAAAGAGTAGTTATTGATACTAGAGGCAACAAGAAAAACATAGGATTTGAGGATTTATTCTTTGAATCTTCTTCCTCTTCAGGTATTTTCGGATTACTAGGAAATTTTTTAAATGTTATTCAGCATAAGCAGAACACATATTTTGAGGAAGCCCCTTCAAATAATCCTTATACAAATATCGGGAAAGTACTTGATGATCTTGTCAGAAAAGAGATGAAGTATGTTCAAATGCCTACCACTAATATTTTTAGGGACGGGGATAAAAATGTATCTGGTATTCTTCAGCCTACACATGCATTGGATACTGCAGATATGCTGATAAATGATGAAGCATTTAGAGGACAATTTTTAAATAAGGCGTATAATGGAAAATCTATTCTTATAAAACTTCTTCAAGAAAATCCAAAATTTAGGGAGCTGTTTAAAGTACACCAAGTTGCTTTGACCGCAATGAAAGAAGCTGGAAAAAGAATGTCAGGAATGAATGCTTCTGTCACTTCAATGCCAGAGATAGATCTTATGACATCAAAGGCCGGATTCTTTTTTGACAGTAAGCAAGGAGTAATTGATAATGCAATTCCTGGGTTAGATACAAGAGTGACTAGTTTATGGTCGCCAACAATGTCTGATAAATCTGGCATGTATGAATTTACTACTATTGGGTTAGATCTTAGAAAAAAAGATATTTCTTTTACCAGGGATGATGCAGGTAGCATAAATCTTAGTGATAATGTGCTTGATTTTATGTATAGCCAATTGGTAGAACCTGAATTAGATAGGATTATTCAAGCTAATACAAATAAAGATTCAGATATTGTAGGATATGACAGGGCTTCTAAAATGTTTGTGGCAATGTCGGGATTAAACAATCTTAGAAATAAAGATGGTATTCGTGTCATTTCTGAACTTAAAAAAGTGACTACAAACACTAAAGAAGGATTTGAAAAATCTTACAAGCAGGCAATTAAAGGATATCTTAACAAATATGTCCAAGACAAAACACAGGAAAGATATGAAAAATGGTCTGAAGTGTTCTTGCAGACAGATCCTAAAACTAAAAAGGAATCAATAGCTTTTGCAGATTCTGGATATTTTGACAATCTTCTTCAGAATAATACACATGCAGAAGCATTGAAGATAGGCGCAATGGATTATACTGTGAACTATCTCATTCATAATGCAAACATGTTCATGGCTTTTGCTGGTGACCCTGCATTATATTCTGCAAATAAAATAAATAAATTTTTTGTTGATGGCGATGTTACAAAACCAAAGTCTGAATATGGAGATAATGCTTACACCTTAGCAAGCAAGAATATTATTGGAGGTAATATTAATAAAAGACTTGCAATTATGTCAGCACCTGGAAGACAGATAGCTAATTCTAAGGATGACTCTTACATTCAGGTCATGATAGAGGATACAGCAGGCCCATCACAAAATATAAAATATGTTACCCGGTTATTAGATGGGAAAGAAATAACTGATGAAGAGATTCAAAAAATATATGATGGCAAAAAAGATGAACTGGCATTTAAATTCCCTAACTCAAAAGATTTCTTTAGTAATGCAACCACTGATGCTCAAGAATATACAACAATAAAAGAACATCTTGATATACTTTTTAGACAGGGATCTATCAATGAAGTAATGCATAGATCTTTGATGAATAAGGTTAGTCAAGAGAATTATACTTTTTCTGACAAAGAAAAGAAAATAGTATTTCAGCCTATCAAGCCTGTCTATACAGGTTTTGTTAATGATCAGATTAATGGTGCAATGAGAATGGTATATGTAAAATCTTCTTCATTTCCATTAATACCTCAAATGACAAAAGGAACTGACCTTGATAAACTCCGTATTGCAATGGAAAATCTTCAGAGTGAAAAGAAGAAAAATGTACGGGTTTCTTATCAAACTGCCAATAAAGTTGGTGCAACAAATAATCCAGCAAGAATATTTAATAAGTATGGCAAGATAAAAAATGAAATTACAAGCAAGGAGTTATTTGATAGCGCCCTTATTCTAAATAGAGAAGGATTCAGGATACAGCAAGATGTCCCATTTAAATCAGGTAAAAGAGCTGAAGATGTAATATCTTATGGAACACAGGTCCTTAAATTGTTATTTGGAGATGGTGTCACTGATATTGAAGGTTTTCAATATAATGGCAATCTTTATAAAGGTAAGGATCTTATGAAGATCTTTAATGATACTTTTGTTGAATATATCAATGATAAAAAAACAACTCTCCTTGAAGAATTCTCTAAAGATGAGAATGGAGATTGGGTTAATCTTGAAGAAGGGGTGGCAAAAATACAAAAACTTCTTAAAGATGAAGCTATCAGCAGAGGATACCCAATTGCTGAAGTACAGGCTTTAAAATTAACACCTGTAGTTGAAAATGGTAAAGTTGTAAATTTTGAGTTTACAATGCCTATTTGGATGTCTCCTAATTCAGACAGGTATGAATCTCTTCTTAATGCTATTGTTACAAATAGATTAGCAAGAATAAAATTACCGGGGAACTCTTATGTTGCAGGATCTGAGGCTGGTATGACTCAGCAGTCAGATCTTGAAGGTGTGGATCAGAGTCGTATTATATACACAGATAAGTGGCAGGGAGAATTGCAAGCTTCAAATGAAAAGCAGTTGACACAAGTATTTTTACCTTCTAAGTTTCGGGATAATGAAGGAAACCTTATCAGATTTTTTAATGGAGATGGGTCAATTAATGAAACATATGTTGAAAGAGATAAAGATGGAAAGCTGAAATTTAAGCAAGGAATGATTGATGAAAGACTGTTTAACCTTACATCTTTCCGTATCCCAACATCTTCTCACGTATCTATGTCTCAGGTAGAAATAGTTGGTATCCTTCCTCCTGAGAATGGAGATTTATTAATAGTACCTAAAAACCTTACTACTCAGAAAGGTCTTGACTTTGATATTGACAAAGAAAATACATATCAGCTATGGACTAGGATGAATGATGAGGGTAAAATAGAAGTTCTTGAAAATATTGAAAATCCTACTAAAAAAGAAAAAGCTAAACTCCTTGAAAATGAATTAGTTAAAATCCATTCTGCAGTACTGTCAAATTTAAATGATGAAATGCAGAAGAAAATAAATAAGGCATTGTCAATGACTTTTGCAGAAGATCAGGCAGATCTTATCCAAGATATTGCAGATCTTATCCAAGATATTATAGGGCAAAAAACTGCATCTGATTTTTCAATATTTGATGATACTTATCAAGATGATCTTCTTCAGCTTGGGTCTGCAGGAAAGCTTGGCATTGGAGTGTACTCAAATTATGTAGTATTTCATTCAATGGTACAGCAGTTGAGAGATACTGCAGCAGAACCTATAACATTGCAGAGAGAAACATCAGAAGGATTTTATGAAGAGTTTAACCTGACTATTGGTAAATTAACTTCTGATGGGACCATAGGGGCAAGAAATACTTTATCCCATCCAGGTATTTCAAATGTAAGGACTATAACAGAGGTATTAGCAGAGAGGCAGAATACTGCAACAGATAATGCTAAGGCACAGATCATGGGCCGGGTAAATGTAAATGAGCTCACTATTAATGTGGATTCTCTGCTTACACTGCTGGGTTTTGATAAAGATATCTTAAATGATAAGACAGAGGTGTCTATCCCATATTTATTCTTATCTCAGCCAATTATAAGAGATTATGTAAAGGAAATGAGAAAAACTAAATCTTCTCTTACTCCTTATGATCCAAAAGCAAAAGATAAAGTAGTACAGATGCTTATGGGAAAATATTCTAAGGCTGAAAATATTAATGAAGAGCAATTATCAAGATCTTTAACAGGACAGACTCTATATGACAATATTTCTGGAACCATAGATAATAATATACAGAATAAAGTTCTTGAAATTTTCCTTGATCTGGATGCTTTTGCTATTAAGATGGGACAGCTTCAGAACAGATTGAATGTCACAAATGGAGGTCTAGGCAGAAACTTTTTTGAAACTTCGGAAAAGTATCAGTATCTGAATGATTTTCAAGATAAAATGTATTCTGGGTATAGTATTAAAAATGCAGAAGGATTAATAGGAGAATTTTTAAATATTAACAGCCTGACTCCAGATTCAATTCAAGAGAGTTTAGACAATGGATATGTAAAGTTTAAAGATACATTGATAAAACCAACAACACCTGTAGGTGTTATGGTAGTAAACACTGTCCACAGTGGATATAATCTTTGGAAAGATCAATTTGTTACTCAGACTGATTTATATAAAAAAGTGGAAGCTCAAATCTTAGCTAATACCGTTGGGGAAGATTCTTCTTCTGCTTCTGCAGTAAGAATCCAAGAAAAGGTTTTACGAGGGTTTAAGCAATTTCTTTACACATCCAATAAACTAGGTATCTATGAAGGGTATATAAAAGATGAAAGACAAAGGTTATTTATTGACAGCGATGATAAACAATCTCTAGCAAGTTATCTCAATAATATAGTGACTTCTGAAAATTCTTTTAGGAATATGCTTCTTGACAATCCATTGATTGCCACTTTTGAATATGATATAAAAAGAAATGGACAGCCATCATTAATCAAGCATACCAGTACAAATACTGAATCTTTTTACGAAGAGTATTTATATGAGGCTTTATCAGATTTATACTTGCAGAATAAACCTTTGCCAGATTTTAATGGTAAGCCATATACCACAAAAGATCTTATGCAGGATCTTGTAAGATATACTTTTATTGGCGAGCCGGTTCAGGAAGGGATTCAATTCTTAAAATATATCCCAATTGAATATTTAGAAATGATTGGAGCAACAGGTAAACTGCAGGCTTTAAATGTAAATTTCATGAGGGATTTACAATTAGGGGATGTAATGGGGTATGATCCTAATGGGATAAGTAATTTTGCAGAACAATTTCTGCTTCACAACCCTAATTTACTTCCTAAATTTGAAATGGAAAATGCATCTAATGTAAAATATGGTAATAATACTGTTACTTCATTTACATTAAATGAGAATAAATATAAAAATGAAAAAGAATTCACAGAAGCGTCAAAGAGAAAATATATTGCAGTTTATAATAGACAGGAGAAAAAAGGATTGAAGAAATATCAGATTTACAAATTAGGATCTGATGGAAGAACTTATGAGATAATATCTCCATTGGGTGTACTTGGGATGTCAGAGTATGACATGTATAGATGGAATGCTCAGTCTGCAGTATATAATAACTACCAGACTTCAATTCCTGCACAATCAAGACCTTCCTCTAGGGAAGTAAATGCTACAGATATATTTCAATTAAAAGAAGGCAATGTGCAGAATATTCTTGATAATATTGCAGAATACCCTTTTGAAAGCAGAAAACATTTAAATAATCTTGCAAAAATATTTAAGCAGTATATCCCTGAAGGCTTGAATGTTATCGTTGCTGATTTAAGCCAAAGACCTGAATTAGGAGAAAAAGGGAAAAGAGCAAATGGAGCTTACTTAGGGAACAGAAGTGCTATCTATATTAATGAAAGATTATTATCAAGTGATAAAGTTGAAACTGCAGCAAATGTTTTTATTCATGAACTTATTCATGCCCTGACAAAAGATTTTGTTGCAAATAATCCTGACTCTGCTGAAGCAACTCAATTAAGAACTTTAATGACAGAAGCAGAGAAAGTATTTACTCCAGAAAGAATAAATGAATTTAAAAGAAAAGTTTCTGCAGGTGAACCAATCTCTTTTGAAGAGAAAAGTTCTACTTATGGAATGACAGATATTTATGAATTTATGTCTGTAGCTTTTGAACCTGAATTTCAGAATGTTCTTGCAGANNAACAAAACTTTTAAGCAGAAATTCTTTGAGATTATTGATAAAATTTTATCAAGGGTTCTTGGGGATACTTATAAAAAGAATGGCCTGAATGCAAATATTCTGTCAACTATCTTTGAGATAATGGAAAAACAGAAACAGGAAGCAGACATTTTGAACGATTTATTCAGAAATACAGATGAGCCTTTAATGGATCTTATGACTGAAGGGTATTTTGAAGAGAATGCTGAAAGACGTATCTTTACAGTAGAAATGCGAGACAAATTACCTAATTTTAAATTATGCTAGAATGGCAAAGGATTGCGCTAAATATTACAGAGATCAAATAAGAGCTTTTATCCAGAGTAAAGTAAATGTTTCAAATGCCACATTTACAGACAAGCAGATATTTATCCCATTTGATAGGAGAAGCAGTATTAAAACCCTTGCAAATGCAAGGGCTGCTGCAGCAAGATATTCTAATGAAATCAATCAAAGATTTCAAGGATTTCAGGTTACATCTGTGGACAGATCATTGACAAATGGTGCTGGCATCAATATTCATATCCCATTTAAATTGGTACAGCAGTTTTTATTAAAACAGGATGAACAGCAATGGAGAAACGATGAAGCTAATTTTGACATAGATTTCTTTTCCCCGGAAGAAAATATTCACTCTGTAACTCCAGATTTTACAAGATTTGTGCAGTTTCAGAATGATCTTGTACATAACCTGGAGACAAGAAGATCTATGATAAGGAGAAGAAAAAGCAAGGATCTTTCTTTGTCAAAGGATGATATAAAAAATCTCACTGCAGAAGAAAGCAGGATAACAAAAATTCTTGAAGGGGAAAATGGGGAATATGGCCTTTATGCAAGGCTGGAATCACTAAGTACTTTGAGCACACTTGATGAGATTTCATTTTATTTAGAAAAAGATTTTGCAAGGATGCAGAATCTGTATGAATCTACGAATCCTGCAGATATTGCAGAAGCTGGGAAACTCAGAGAATTTTTTGAAAGCCTTGGAACATTTGACCCTAAAGAGGATCATATGCTTTTTACAAAAGAGCAGATGTATAACAGTGAGGGGACTTTACTTATTGATCCTGCTGTAGTAGAGAGATTCAAAAAATATAAAGATGCAGCGGTTGAGATAAGAAATAAAAATTACCTTAAAGAGAAAAATACTGCCACTCAAATGGTAAACAATAATTCCCGTGTCCAAGGAACTTTTAAAGGAAAGAAATTTACTTACAAAGAGCTGTTTTATGAAGATGGAGGGTTAAAGGATGCAAGCTGGGTTGATATGTTTCTTATGGACACTACCAATGGCATATTCTCCCATAATGGTATTATCCCTCAAGTGTGTATGTCGGTACTTCAAGATGCAATTGAAACTAATCTTGTATATGCAAAGGAGATAGAAAATGATATAAATAATATCATAGGAAAGCTTGAAAAAGAAATTAAAGAAAAGTTCCCACAATATAATATGTCCTCTTTTGGACTTAATGGTGTATCATATGATATGTTTAGGGCAGTAGATGAATTTGGAAACTTTAAAGATGCTGTAATTCAGAGATACACAGAAAAATTTGGAGTGTCTGAGTATGAAGTAAAAAAGGCATTCTTTAAAAAATTCAATGAATTCCTATTCTCGAAAGATTCTGGAGTTCTCAACCAAGCCTATACTAATAGGAATTTATGGTATAGAACTAATTCCCATATTGTAAATATCGGAGCACTTCCTGAAATATATGAAGATCCAAAATTTTCTTCATTTTCTAATATGTTTGATAAAAATTCAAATCATAAGCAAGAGCTTATTAATGAGATAGGAATCAATGCATATAATGAAATGGTGAGGGATCAGAAAGCAAAGATTAAAAGTTATATGGAACATCATGCTAATGAAATTGACAGTCATATTGTTGAAGAAGGGGTAGAAGATGTTGAACAGTTAAGCAGTAAAGGAAAGTATTTACTTTCTAAATGGGAAACAGAGAATAACCCATTTATATTTTCCTCTAAAGTATCTCAGAATTTAGCCACTCCAGGTACTATGCGGTATAACATAACAGTACCAAGGAAAAAAGCTCAGAAAGTTAAACTGGAAAATGGAAAAAGAGTATTTATCCAGACGAATGAAGATACTGGATATTGGGATAAAAATTTTGAAAAAATTGATAATAATGCAACTCTTAAAGAATTTCATGATATAATTCTTAAATTTCAGAGGACCATTTTTGATGTACTTCCAGCAGATGTAAAAAAGAAATTTAATGCCAACTCTCTTCCAGCTTTGGAAAAAGCTATGGTTGAAACTTTATTTGACAAGAATAATACTTTTGGGGGAGTAGTGTCTGCCGGTAAGAGACAGCTATACGAAAAAATTCAGTCTTTAATGGGTGAAAATGTTATGGAGTCAGCTTCATACAATAAGGTTAACCCTGTCACTGGAAAAGTTGAATATAAAGTAAATGACAACTTCTTAAAGACTAATGCAGAAGAGATAGGAAAAAGGTATGATATTGAAATAGCAAGGGTAAAAAAAGCTCTTGGCATGTCTCAGTCTAAAGCTCTAAAACTGAATCAAAAATTTAACATTCTAAACAACCAAGAAATTCAGAATATTGTTACAGAATTGTCTGGATATAAAAATTTCTCTGAGCTTCAAAGAAAATATCCCAATACAAATTTTGCAGATGTAGAACTTGGAAATTTTGTAAAGAGTCTTGTAACACATCATGTAGTGCAGGAAAAGTCTTTTAACCTGCCTAAAATGCTGAAATTATTCTCATTCCTTGCAATGGAGTATGCAGGAAGACAGGAAGCATTGCCAATAATCAATCTTCTTAAACAGCATTATGAAGAAATAAAAGCTCCTGAGACAACTAAGGAGGGAAAACCTATTTTCAATATGCTCCGCAATAAAACTCAGCTTGAAGGAGAAAGGGCAAGAGCAAATAAACAGATGGAGAGCTGGTTCCAGAGGGCTGTCCTTGGCAACTATAGGTCTAAAAATGAGTTAGGAGAGACAAGGGTTAAGAGAAGTGCTGCCTTAGCAGTTATTAATAAACCTGAAGACGAAAAGAATTGGTGGGAAAAGCTAGTATCTTCTGTCCTTACAGGTAGAGTGATGACTAAAGATGAAAAGCTTCTTAAAAAGAAACTTGATGATATAGAAAAAAACCTGAAGGATGAAATAAATAACCCAAGCCTTGACCCTAAGACTAAAGAAGCATTACAGAAAAGATTAGAATATTTCAAAAAGCACCGGGAGACTCTTGGGAAGGATTTTACTATATCCAGAACTCTTGACTCAATGTTTAATTTTATAAGAATGAAGGGTCTTGGGTGGAATCTGTCAGCAGGGGTGACTAACTTTATGGAAGGTCAGATTTCAAACTTTACTGTTGCTGCTTCAGGTAAATATTTTACACCAGAAAATATCTATAGAGCAGTTAATATTGTCAAAGGATCTTTTCTTAAAACAATGTCTGCAGGAAAACTTTCAACACCTGAAGCCAGAAAGTTGAGAGTACTAATGGATAGATACCGTATCCTTCAGGATGCAGCCAATGAACTTCAGAAAGCAACTACTAAAACATCATTCTCAGAGCTTCAGAAACTTTCTCCATATGAACTCGTAAAAAGGGTTGAATATCTTAACCAAGCTCCTTTACTGATTGCTGTAATGATGGATCAGAAAGTTATAGGTAAAGATGGTACAGAGGCAAACTTATGGGATTCTATTGATGAAAAAGGAAATATGCTTCCTAATTTTGACACTGAAGAAAATAAAGAAAATTGGGAAAAAGCTAATGGGCAGACTTACAATGACCTTAAAAGTAAAGTCACTAAGACTATTGTCAATGCTCATGGGGATTATGATCAGTTAAGAGGTAATGTAGCTTCTGAGTATATGACAGGTAAAGCACTCCAGATGTTTAAAAGATGGATGTCAAGGCAATTCCACCAAAGATTTGCAACAGCCCCACAGGCAGATATTGAAGCTGGCATCACAGAACATAAAGGCAGGTATTTATCCCACACTACTGTTACAGGTGCTTTGCATGGAGCACTGGTTGGTTTTGGAGGGCTGTCATTCTTCAGCTTTGGGCCTTTAGGATTATTGCTGGGGGCTGGATTAGGCATTGGAATGGGTAAGTTTTATGGCGCAAATAGTGGGTTGCCTTTTCTTCAGGAATTAGGAATGGTGACAAAAGAGCTATTTCTTAATCTTTTAAGAATTCCTGTGAATACTATTTCTGGCAAACCAAGAATTAAAACTGGTACTTTCAATGGGCTTCTTTCTGAAGAATTTAGCCAGACAGACCTCCAGAACTATAAAGCAAATCTTATTGATATGTCATTGCTCCTAGGATCAATTGCAATGCTTTTAATGACTAAGACTGTATTCTTTGACGAAGATGATGAAGAAGATGACACAAGAAGAAGGATTCATAATTTATTTGCAAACAGGTTTATGCAGTTATCCTCACAGGCAACACAGTATGTTAACCCTGTAGAAGCTTATAAAGGGACATTAGGAGAAATTGCAGTGATAAAATTTATTGCAGATGTCGGCAAGACTGCGGCAGAAGCTGCAGATGCATTCGCAGGCCGGGATATACTTGCTGGAGGGCCTTATGCTGGAGAATCTGCTTTCCTTAATCAAGCCCAGAAAACTTTTATGCCTGGAATATTTAGAACAGACTTAGGGTTTGGAGCACAGATGGAAAGAGAATTTATCCCTTCTAAATTCAACCCTTGGTTTGAGACTGAGGAAACATTGGCAAAAAAAGCCTCAAGAAGATACAGGGCACAATACAGGGCTGAGTTGAATCAAGAAGAAGATCTTACAAAGGAACAGATTGAAGATG